>JAAUXT010134745.1_pt1 | contig 27371 bp, 22 predicted proteins | sample 7278171 | NCBI WGS metagenome assembly JAAUXT01 (sample SAMN14350112, study PRJNA611818) | marine sediment metagenome | isolation source: surface marine sediment (1.8m) | place: French Polynesia: Moorea | collected 2018-08
TAGACTACTTTCCAACTTTTCCTGCCATTGCGGAAGAACCGTGGTTCCATGGATTTCATTGCTCTTTTCCCAGGTTGTTCAAATTGCTTGCGTTCTCAGTAAATATGGCAGGGAACTTACTCAAATTTTCACAAAAGTTGCCCAAGAAGTTTATAAACATTATTCACATACCTGAACTTTCTTTGGCTGAGCCATTTTCTAGAAAATTGACCACATAAACATTTCCCGTGCCAGCAGACGATTTGACACGTGCGCGTGCAAAATTTGACGTGGAAACCCGCTGTGACATCACAGATCGCGGTGGTTTTCCCGAAATTTGACGTGTCACGTGTTCGGCGCGAAAGCACGTACGCCGCGCTTAACCTACCAAAAGATACTTCAGTTGCACACTTGCGTCAGGGCGTCCGTTTCATACTGAAAAGGGACATTTTCCTTGGGTCGATCTTCAGCACGCGCTGGCTTTGGCCAAGAAAAAATGATGGTTGGAGAGACAGAGATCTCTCTGTGTGATCCCGGCGTGGCCTGATTTTCTTGCACTCTATGAATATTTGATGTGGCGATAAACAGTAACTCACAGTTTTGATTGCAATTAGGCGCTAATCCTGTTGATTAAGTGCAACAGATTGATTTACTATCTGGTCCTCGGAGCTCAGGATCCGGAATAGGACGGCGTGCTGCAGCTCGATGACTTGCCTGAGAGGAAGAGGCACCAACACCCAACTTGGGAAGACTTTGGCAATATCACGAAAAACCCCACTGTGACGTCTCCAGGTTTTGGCCTTGAATAATTTCAACGAACAACACAGCGTGGAGCCCAGCAGTCGAGTGTTGCATTTTGCCTGTTGCAGGGACCAGATTGCTCAAGGTCATGATTCTCACAAATGAGAAAAAATCTTCCCATTGATGAGATTGATGACACACAAAACGAGTCGTTGGAACATCACAAAGCGTCTCATTTTGGCGACTCAATGAGAAAAAACAGAACTTGATGCAAGCGAATGTTATCATAATAGGAATCTTGCCTCTGCGATCTGGCTATCTCGCTGTCACTGCATGGAAAAGATCAGTCAAAGGAATGACAAACCTGGACTGGAACTGTTCTGACCATTTGCCCGGAGCTGCACGCAGAGTTCGGGACCAATAGGCCACGGAGAACCGCACAATCGGTGCAAATGTTTTTATCCTTGGAAACTTTGGCCCAAGAAGCCACCAACAAAGACAATCAAGAGAAGATGAAACGTGGATTGTGTTCTGGGGAAATGTTGCCTGGACACAGATTTGACTCGCGAGCTGACAAGTCTCACGAGATCGTCTTTTCGTCCTGGTTACTGCTCCGGTTGGTTGTGCAGCTGCATAAACCGCTTTTAATTGCTTTGGAACAAAGGCGATGAAAAAAGCAGAGCACAGGATTTGACAAATTTTGACGAAGAAGAAAAGTCGTGAGTGACCGTTCAAGCTCGATTATGCCTGTCTGTTACCAAAATGCAATTCTTGAGAAGTCGTTTTTCCCTTCTGAAACAACCAAGAAAAACAATCCACAACCAACTGTTGTAGGGAATGTTCGCACTTTTCCACTCCATGGCAAACCTGACCCAGCTTGTCTGCGTTTGACAGAAGAGGGGCACACATCGTGGGATGGGTTCAATTGGCAGACAAGGTGCCATCTGCTTTTGGAGCTTTTTCTCAATGCAAAAGTGATAATATTCACCGATAACATGAAAGGGAATAGATATTGATTTCACATAAACAGCGAAAGTAATTCCATGTCTTATTAAACTGCAGTATTTAATATTGACCTTCCCATAAAAAGGATTCCTCGAAGAGCAATAACACAGAACTCGTGAATGCCAAATGGTAATGGCCTCTTGCTTAAATCTTAGTTCAGGAGGTACAAGAAATACGATGTCAGTTCATGACAAAGCTGTTCGTGGGGACTTCAATAGGAATAGACAGCGACCCCAGAGAGCTTCCTAATGGTTGGAAGCAAATGCTGCTCCAATTATGCGCGGTGGATGAGGCTTGTTTTGCGAGCCTCGTTGCGTCGCCTGCTTTTCTGTGATTCTGGTTTTTCGGGGACATCGCTGTTGCTCTGTGGCCGTCCAATGTTTCCCTCTCTCTCTGGTTAGCGACGTGGTTGTGGATGTCAACGTGAGCTGGTCAGCAGCTCCGGGCGGCTAATCTGCTGAAATTGTCACACGTAATGAAGCAGAAGACGCGTCCATGTCGCCTTAATCACCTCACGTTATCACCCTCCGTTTTGGAGCTTCATCGCATCGCATTACGGACGGTCGTCCTGACGCGAGGCATGTGGTGCGGTTGAAAACCAGCTGCGAAGAACCTTGGGCGGAACTGAGGTGTCGGTGCTTGAAGAGTGAGTCGATGCAGGTAAACAGTATGTTTTTCATCAGTTTCAATTTGCTTTTGAAACAATGTTTCTCAAATAAGATTCCAATCAGAAGCGCTCACCAAGTGAATCACCTTTACTGGACCAAGAGAAATTCAGCGTGTACGTCTCGGACTGTTTTGTTGGTTGAACCAGATGTAAGCGCTGCACGAAAGACCTGATTTGTGCTGAAGAGGAATCAACACAGTGCGTGTGATTGGTGTGGGTGTCCTCTTTTGTTTTGCCACAAAAAGTTATTCCACAATCATGATCTCCACGTCATTTTTAAGTTTGAATCCTTTGCGTGTATGTAGCTCGCACAGAATCATGAACAGTCCACACTGGAATCGAAGTGTAACAGCTGACAAGCATGTTTCTGAAGAATTCTGCATTGACTCCATGTAGCGCTCGTAAATCGGCCAACTGCAAACGACCATTACTGTCAGCAAACACAAACCAGATGAGCCCGATTTTTCCACACAATTAACCAAATGACACCCGAAAGACACAACCTTCACGCGACTTTGACTGAGCCTGCGGCTTGATTTGCCCCTTGGAACGAGGTCGTGTCGTCGTTGCTGACCACACAAGACGGCCGTTCTCCGGTGAACATCTGACGTGTGTGAGAACAAGTCCGTGGCCTTGAAATTGTCAAGCAAATTTGTCCCCAGGTACGTAGGTCAGGGTGCATTTCTGCTTGGGTCAGGTGATGATGGGGCAATTGTGAGGAAAGCAAAATCGGATGTACTTGTCATCAGAGTATGATTGGCCATGTTGAAAACAAGACGAAGGGTTAGGGTTAGGGTAACCCTAACCCTAACCCTAACCCTAACCCTAACCCTAACCCTAACCCTAACCCTAACCCTAACCTCACTCATGTTGAATGGTACCAATTCTCGCAAAGTGGTGAAATCATCGACAGTTTACCTCACATCGAGAGACAAATTTTGACGAGAGGGAGCATTCAGTTTGTGGTGAAGCACACAAAATCAAAATGTCTTTGAAATGTTCATCACATGTCCATTTCAGGAATTTTCTCTCTTGGTCAGGGGCTCCTTTCATCTCGAATCATGCTGGCTTTCCATAGTGCTACGAAACAGGCCTTCATGCATCAAATCTATTTGTGCCTGACTTCTGTGAACAAGACTTCACTGTCAGTATGTTGCAACAAGAACAGAGCCCGTGACATGCATCACAGACAATCGGATTCGGAAATCCATTGGTTGAAGCGATTTTGAATGGAGGCACATGAACAATCACTGAATTCAAACTCAGGTCTCTGTTGATAAAATGTCTTTTCGCTTATGAAGAATGACAGCTTTGCATGACAATATACGACCTTGTTTCCTCCTCGCGGCAGATTAGCATACTCTCCCATTGCAGCAGGGATCCATACTGTGGAGCAAAATAACAGTGAACTTATCGGTGGTGTGGCCATGAATAAGGGCTGGGCACATTCTCATTTCCTGGACGAAATTAGAAAAGTTCCCGCTCATCCTGTTTGGGGCGGGTAAATGTCCAGATTTAAGTGAAGAATCGGGTTTTTGTCAGTCAAACATCAACGGTTCACAGAAGCCAGTCGAGATGAAGGCCATGATATTTACAACCGTGACGCGTGTTTGGTAATTCCTTTCGCACAGGCTTCGTGTTGGTTGGACACACGAGGCGTGGTCAAGTTTCCCTGCGCTCTCAGCATGTCCGCTTCCACTGAGTTCACCACAGAAGAGACAACTGAGGTTTTCGGCTCAAGCACCTGGTGGCTTTGTCGTCATGACAGGGAAGAACAACCTTGACTTGACCATCCCTCGTTGTCCAAGAAAATAGTCCCATGGTGCTCGCGGTGATTTGAGAAACCGACCGAAATACAAGCGACCAAAGCACAGAAACCAAAACACAGCAACTGAAATGCATTTGAGCAAAATGCATAAATGATCAATTTTAACAAAAATTTATGTTATTTTTGTCACTTAGAATACAACCCAAATGTACTCAAGTTATTGGTACCTTAAAATTTATCATTGCACATAAAGCTCACCAAAATCTTTACCAAATGTCTATTTTGAACATTTTCATAAAATCTCAAATTTGTACCCAAACTTTGGCCTAACTAAAAAAACCATGAAAATGAAAAAGCAAATGACACCAGTCCAATACCCAATCAATATATTACATTTTATCAAAATACATTCTTCATCAAATATGCTCAGACTTTCTGAGATAGTGCTTATTTTGTGCAGTGAAGTACAAGATTTAGCAACCCCAAAAATTTGACCTTTTTGCCCTCAAAAATCTGAACATACAAACTTGACAAATTCCTTGCTCACACATTATCCTTGACCCATACAACTTCAAAAAGACCCAAAAGACCCAAATTTAATTTATCTTGACCCTGGAACTGGTATACACATGCTTTTCATAAACACCGCCTTCAGGTGCTTTAATTTCAGTTGCTATGATTTGGTCACTTTTTGCGACCTTCAACAGCGCAACCTCCTCAAATGACCTGAAAAGGACGAGGAAATGAGTGCTTGCAAAAACCTTTGTGACAGATGTGTCTGGGGCACACAACATTTTGGTTTCTGCTTGGAAGTTTTTCTGCTCAAGTCAAGATGTATCACCAGCCAATGAACAGAAAAATTGTTTTGCTGTTTTCTGACATTTAATCTCACAAACATAGTCCTTGTTGTTTCTTTCAAGTGCTGATCCTTGTGTCACTGATGCTCATTCACCATCAGCCACAGAAATCGTCACCTTTGCAAATCAACTTGCCTTTCTCATGAAATTGTCAAACTTCACATTTTTCTCTTGCGCTGACCACATCAAACAACTCAAGGATTTTTTCATTGGTTGTCATCCAAAAAACTGCAGTTGGTTTTGTCACAATCTGATCAATTTTTACACGTGTGTTCAGGGCTTCGTTCTTTGGAGAGTTCTCAAGGTTTTGGAGAAAAATGTACGAACACGGAAGCTTTGTCTCTGGGTGCAGTGATGTGCGTGAACGTCATTTTCGAAGACGTTGAAGTCAAAGAATCTTGCTTGACAGCAAGCTTTTGAAATGGTAAGTCGACAAAACAAGTGATTCATGTCCACGGAGACTCGAGTTCTCGAAAGGAAAATATTCTCAAGCATGTGACAGCTTCACTGACTTTGTGTCGTATTGCCTTCCTGTGCAGCTACACATTGGCTCTTAAAGCTGTTCAAGGAAGTTACTGCAGATGAAGCATTACCTTTTGTTGGTGCAACGGATCTCGCTTTGACACCAGCCCACATGTCGCACTCGGTGACTGTTCTGTGAAGGCTTGGCAACCCAAACAGCTGATAAAATCTCACACAGTTTCCTGTGTTTGGTGCATGTGAGAGTCCTTGTCATGCCATTGGAAGCGAACTTCTGCTCTTATCCGGAAGAACTTTTCACCCCGGCTTTTGAAAGAAGAGCTGGCACGCAGGCAGTGAACAGGAATTAAACTGCATGGGACAAGTTTGTTGTCAGGGAACAAAACTGCTAGAAAAGTAAGTACGCATGATCTTCACTTCCAAATCATTTTGATGTTGTTATGGCAAAAGATCATCCTCAAAATTCCAAAAAGATGCCGAATGCCGAAGAGACTGAAGACAAAGCACAAATATGCAAAAGCATTTTCCACATCGGAAAACGATTGACTTTGCCCGAATGTCTAACAGGTTGTCATTGTGTGCTCAGGATCGAGTGTGAAAGATGAAAATGCCTGTTCGTGATAGCAGCACCCAGCAAGATCTACTGGAGCAAAAGCGCCAGACAGATTCATCGAACCCCAGTAAATTTCGCCTTATTTCATTACTTGAGAGCAATGTATTAAGAGTCCCGAGCTGCTCGATGCTACATTTCTCTCAGCTATCACTACCTAATTGCCTGTTGATTACGAAATTGTCGAAGTAATTAGTCAAACCTACGGTGCCGCCTTTGCAAGCGCAGCAACTGCCGAGTGGGAATTGCCACTTCCTTTACAAGAGAGCTGCTCAGGTTAAAAATTGATTCCTTTTGCAGAGGTACGACGGCACAGCAAGGACAAATATTTGTCTTTCTCATAGAAAATAGATCTATCAAAAGCACAGGAGTTGTGTGGTGCACACATGTGTGTGATGCCACCCGAAAAAGGAAGTTCGACTCGAAAGAGGAGTTTTTGGTCTTGAACACGAATTGAATTTCGTTGCCCGGACGCTCACTTCTCTCTGGACTTGCAGTCAATAGATATTTCAGTGCGGCCAGTGCCAGAACGGTAATCAAAATGCAAGTAATTCATTTGCAATTGGAAGCCCAACCAATTTATCTATTATTTATCGTTATCTTTTGTCAGGAAACTTATTTGAAAGCTGGCGCTTTGTGCATCCAAATGATTAGAGTTCCAAAATAAACACCACAACGAGCTAAATAAACCTCCTCGGAAGGTAATCAAATTATTTGTCGTCGGTCCATGCATGTATTTTTCATGGATCTTTCCGATCGAGTTGAAGTGTTCCTGGTTAACATGAAACGCGCGCTCACAGATCTTATCGTTTTGCTCTGGAACATTTGCCGAACTTCATCGCTGATGTGAAGGTGCTGCAGACATGCGCAAAGTTCTGTGGAGAATAATAACGGGTTCCCAAATGCGGACAGAACAAAAAAACAAACGTTGATGCTTTTGGGAAGTATGATATGAGGGAACAGGGAAACGATGTCTGAACGTCTTTCGGCATCTGAGCAAAAATGCAACACAAGCAGTTGACGTACGAGCAACACAAAAATATTGTGCCAGAGCAAAACAAATGTGAAACACTACAAGGTTTTCCAACGTTCGATGAGCGGTAGCAACATGCATTCTTGAGTTCTACAGCTGCAATCTTCTGGTGGCCGGAGCCGTTCGCGCTCGTTTCCCGCCAGACACGCAACGCTACAGCGAGCTTTGCACGCACGGAAGTGCAGAGTCCTGAACGTTTCCTTTCCTCGCGTATGGATTGGTGACCTCGCAGAAAATGACGTAAATTGCCACTCAAAATGTGATCGGGTCAAGCCAAGGCCCGAGCTTTGAATTTCTTGGTACGAATGTGTACGGTGGCTGTCACTTGTGTGAGGTATCTAGGAGAATACTTTGCGGCTTGTGTGAAGAAAATGGCTCATTTGCTGGAAACAGCTTTTCCTACTGAAGCTGAAAGTGTTACATGGTTGAGTGGAGTCTTGCCGAGAGGTTCTTTCTGCCAACACGTTCTGTAGAAAGAATTAGTTTCTCAAACATGGCTGCCAAGTGTCTGTTCTGCCATGTTCTTTGACCAAGATCTCCCCAAGATCTCAAAACAATTGTCACTGGTCCGTGTGGTAGTTTGTCTTGCTTGGTGTTTCATGTGCGTTGACTGTGCAAAGAGTGAGCATGAAAAGTCATGAGAATCAGGCGATGACATCACTTGGGCATCAAAGTGCCAGTTTGCCGTTCTGTGGGTCTTCATTCGAGGTGCTGAACTTGAAGGCGTCGTCGGAGGGTAATCCCTTTTTCAGCGTCCTCGAGTATTCATAGAATGAATCAAGAGCTGAACTCTGTAGATTTAATGAATAAATTTTCTTCCCTTTCCTTGGGTTTCAACCAATAACATTGCTTTTATTTCATATTGATACTGAGCAGACATATTTATTGATCCAACAGGGGTTCTTTTGTAGAGCGATGAAAAGAAAGGTCCTGGGTTGACAGGCTTAACCAAAAGACTCTTCTCGCGACAGAGCTTGTATCTCCCCATCATCGTTGGATTTTGTTCAGCGGTCACATCTTTCCCATGTCTGGTCTGTGGATGTTGGCAGGAAAGCGCTGAATGTCCCGTTGCAAGCATAAAAAGGTCTGTCCAAACATTTTCCCCGTGAATTTGAGACTGGGACAAATTATCACTACACACCCAATATAAAACAGTGTTTCAATATTTCAAGCAACAGGCCCAGATGTACTTTCACACAGACAAACGAAAGAAGTGGTGGCAGTTTGATGGATTCTGGGTTCCGGTGCAGACTGGCCAGTTTTTCCGCACGCTTTTTCTCAGTGAGAGTGATCCTACAGTTTTGTCATGTCAAAATGCGGCGACTCTCCATTTGCCATGATCCTTCAAGTGGCAGTTGAAGGCCAACCTGAAAGGAGATTAAAATACGTTCACAGAAAGAATATTCCAGCTGATGTCGAAAGAACGCTTCTATGGGATCAGGTCCTCTCAATCTCCTCCCCGTTGTAAACATCCGGAAGTCTCAACATTAAACAATCCGAGTGCACGAACTCAGGGCATGAGAGACTTTCCCAAATCACGACGATATACCAGTGTATCACACAAGGTCATCAAGTTCGTGTGTCCAAGAACAACCCAGCCGCACCTCCAGGATCTGCAGAAGTGCAGCTTCCAAATGCTCGCAACCAGGGTCGCTGTGTGTAGATTGGGGAATTTTGTTTCATCACACCACATGACAAACAGAACTTGCAAAGAAAGACCCCTGGATTGTAAACAGGTGCTGCAAAGGGAATGGTTCTTTTATTTTTTGAGGTTTTATGACATGACCAACCTGCAGCAACAAGAGTGAAAGAGAATTGAGGGAGGCACGAAGAACCATTATTACACAGATTTGAGACCATAACATGAAATTGCTTTCAGCAAATCTTTCAGCTCATTGCCAAATGTCTTATTTGAAGGCTGCGATTCAGCACAAATACCATGTCCCGTGCCATTCAGACGTTGATCACTGACGACGAAGGCACGCGATTGCAAGTGGAATCTTCCCCAAACATTGGTCTAAATTGTCTGGTCAGGCGAGGCTCTGTGAGCCTCTGATTTTTCAAGCATATCTTGACCTCTGACCCAGCAAAAAAATTACTGTCGTCGTCTTTCATTGTTCAGGCCAGCCAACCAGTCTTTTGGGCTCTTTCTTGGCATTCTTGCAAAGAATGAGCAAAAACAATTGTGTGCTTGCTTTCTGCAGATGACGAATTGTCGCCCATCCTACCTGGAAGAAGGAGTCCCTGTTGGGTTCATCTGTCATAGCAAGAGGTGGGCGCTGTGTCGGTGGGACGTTTGATGCTTTCTCACGGCGGCACCGACATGCCACCTCAAGGACGCCTGCAAGTTGGACGTTCTTGTTTTCAGAAGATGTCAGGAACGGGCGATGGGAATGGCTCTCTGATAGCGGGTAGTTTCCTCTGTGGGACCATCAATCCACATGTAATCGCACGCACAATTGGTTTGAAGGAACGAAAAGGAGAAGGATAAAACGCAGGCAATGGGTAGCATCCTGATGAGTCGTTTTTGAACAAAGCGCGGTTTATGAAGTAAAACAAATCCAGATGGGACTGGTCTGATGCTCGTGCTTGATGTCACATGGCGCGTGTGAGTGATCGCCGCCACCTTCACCTGACGGTGCGGTCGAGGGCGCGCGCAGCGTCAGCGCGACCCGCAGCAAACACAAGCAGCTGTGATCTGATTGCTCAGTCACTGTTTGCAAGTCAGATCTTCGAGGCACTCCTTGTCTTTGCTTCGGAATGAAGAAAACAAGTGATTCATACCTCATTTAATGTCACTCACAATTGAAAACGGAACAGCCCATATCCGCGTTCGTACTGTCTATTCTGACAAGCATGCACAGAAAAGAACCGGGAGACACAGTTCAATTATTCATCACTCCACGGGAGAGAATAAAAAATTATTTCTCATTGATGTCCCTTCCGAATTCATCGCCTCTTTAGCAGGATACTTCCAAATGCATGGTCAGGTAAAACGCAAGCGGTAAATTGTCTGTCTAATGAGATTTGGCGTCGTTACAAACTTACGCTGCATTTCGTGTCGGACACAATCAAGTCCCACCACAACTGCAGGTGTTCTTCCTATCGGTTCGATCGATAGATAGAGTTGTTGTTGCTTTGAAGTTCACCACAAATGTCTGCGGGAGTTCTCGTATTTTGAATCGCTCAATGAACGTTCTTGTTTTTTGGGAATCACGATTCTCCGAAACGAGTTTGAAATCATTTGGGCCTGCAGCAGGAAAAATCGAAGCGAAGCACTGGAAACTGCAGAATCTTGGAGGTAATTACAAAAAACAACAACAACAACAACAACAAAACAATAACAAAATGGCACGCAAGCTCGTACTTGAAAATATTCGTGCACGCACTAAAAGCAGGCTTCGTTTGAAAACAGCATGAACGAAAAGCATTTCAAAACCTCACATGCAACCAGGAAAAATCCCAGTTGGAAAATTGACTCTCTTGCCAGATTCTTTCAATTGTAGAAGGCTTGGTTGCTGATGAATAGTTTAGGAGGTCCAGCCTTTGAAAGTCAATGTAATAAGCCTCAATAATGGTCAAAGCGGCTCGACCTCCAGGCCACTGTTCGTGTCCACAAGAGATTGGACTACACGGCTTTTATGATTAAATCCTGGGACTCGGAAATTTCTCCCCATTATCCCGAAAACATTTATACGGTTCGATGAGCCATAGTGCCCGAGGAACCACGAAGTCCCATTTTACCAAGAGTGAGTCCAATGTGTCCCGTTACAGACAAAACCCAGATTTTTATGACACGACATTTGCGGTTTGCTCGGCAAGTGCGCATTGGCCCAAGGAAGTTTATTGTGCTGCACAGTCCAAGTTGGGGCAATTTTCGTGAACATGTTTCCAGATGGACTTTTGCTCAAGATGATAGTCGCACAGCAAAACCAGAGCACGTCTACAAACACTCTTGTCCCTTTCTCCCAGAAAGAAGTATCTGCAGCTTGGCACCGGATGTTTCTTGAAGCTGAAGAACGTGATTTGCGTTTGATGTATATACACACAGGCGGCATGGATGTACCAAATGTGAAACGTTTAGCAAAAGTAACAAAACCCTTCGAATGAAGACGACAAAGATGGTCCTCTATTTTCAAAGCCTGCCTTCGACATCTCAGTCATCAGATTTCAGCTGTATTTCAACAAAGGTGAACAGTTACACAGCTACACAGCAGAATGTGCGCTTCCAACTCACTGCCGTACTCCCGTAGACGTGTGTGAAGTCCTCGACATCGTGGCCATCAGATGTCCACGGTCTGAAGGGCAATTATCGACTTGACCAAGCTCCCCGATACCTCAAACTGATAGACACCTGGTGAACGCAACAACCTTTCTTTGGACAAGTCCTCAGTTGTGTGTTGAGTAACCTTGGATTTTTAACTCTCTGATGTCTTACAAACCAAAAGCTTGTCACAACTCCAAGCCTGCACTGGGCTCTGAGCTGAAGACAAGCGGATTGCACGGCAAGGTGTGAGACAATCCTCTGTCTTGATATTGATTGAGTCGCAAACACACAAATGTGCCCACGAACAGGAGGTTACACTCCAGCTTATCTCGCCCTATCGAAAGTAGTTTGCTTCTGAACAAGTTCTGGTACATCTTCTGAAGAACAAGTTCTGACACATCCTTCTGAAGACAACCATTATGTTTTTCTTTCGGACGTGAAAAATGGAAATGAAATCCGCTCTGAAACTGGAAATGTTCCCCACCAACACGCAAGTCAGTGGCTTTTTATCTGGATCTCTATTTCGGAAATGTGATTGTCCAGTTTGTGAGACAAAGTTCGACGCACGGATTTTGGTGTAGCTCAACCACACCTCCCCCGTTCTCACCAGTCCGCCAAAAAACTCGTGTGTGTATGAAACCCTTCAGAGATCTGCATTGTTCGTGTGGTGACAACGTGGTATTCGCTCCTGTCACCAGTTTCAGCTGCTTCTGTCATCTTGATCAATTTGTGCGGAAGGTGAAATTTTTTCTTCTGTCTGAGAAAAATTCTTGTTTGACATGGACGAGCTCACCAGTCCAAACCAAAGTCTCTTCGATGAAAGCCGAACCAAATGGGTCCCTTGGGGTTCCGAACTGAAACAGCATTGGTTTTTCGTCATTTACAATCCTGTCCTGTCTCAAATTAAGCAGTCCTAAATTTCCCCTGTGTTCATTCGCAGGATCTCCCTGGCAGCTTTGGCCGCAGAAATAGAATTACACACACATAAAGTGTTGAAGGGAAGGATGGATCGGCAAGAACCACCCGATGATAACAACGGCCTGTTCTGCACTGCTATTTGACTCTTTTCTCCCGTGTGTTTCTCTCTCTTTCCTTCTCCTCTGTATGTGTGTGTGCGTGTGTGTTTCTTTCTTTCTTCCTGTCTGTCTGTCTGTCTGTCTGTCTGTCTGTCTGTCTGTCTGTCTCTATGAGCGAGAAAACAAAGTCCTCCCGAGAATGTAATTCACCTCGTTGGGCTGAACTGGCACACGGAAAATGCCCTCGGCTAGTGGTTTGACAGCCTGCCACCTCAGTCATGCAACAGCACTTGTCTCAACTGACTTGTTTGTGGTCAATAATGACAAAAAATACAAGAATCTTGTGAGAACAAGCACTGCAAAAATCGCTTGAAATAACAAAATGTGGAACAAAAATGACCTGAATTTGGATTTCGCTGCTGTAAAGGACGAGAGTTTCTGGTTTTCTTTTCATAACACACAAAAGGAGAGAACACCTTTGCAAGGGCTTTCAGTTTCAGTTTCGGTTCCTAAGCACAGGGAAGACCATCAAGGCTCGAGCTCACTCTGCTAAATGGCCGTGGAAAGGACCTGGGTGGACTTGGCTTCATTGCGAACCACTGCGTGGTCTTTCGGCGGAACCAGAATCGCTTGACCTACTAAAGCAAGTTGATGAGCAGCTTCTCGTGGCGGTCTGCGGCGGATCACTACACGGTGGCCGTTTGATCCAAACAATCACTCACATGGCTGCGTCTGCATTTCGCAGAAATGATACGTTTGATTTGTTTCCTTCTGTTTTGTCCCGTCTTTGTTTCTTCACCATGTTACTTTTTCATTGTTCATTTTTGGAAGATTTGTCGTGGATACAAATGACTGGCGAACGAATGGTTTGTTTGTTTGATTTTGCTGGTTCTTTCATCTGCTTTCAGCGACTTGTTACCATCCTGACAAGAAAAATAAAAAAAAATTGTTCAAACAAAACCACGAGAAGCAATTCCATTTTGACGGACGAGTTGATGCTTGAAGGAAAGGGAGGCCCTGGGAAATACTCATCGTTTGCAAAGCGTGGTGGAGTAAGTCGGAATCGGCTTTCGAACGCCGCAAAATTGCCCAAAACGAGTCCTTTTTTCTTTGTCGTTTGGAGAAACAGACTGTCGTGCTTATCTGATGGCTGCGAAGCTTTATTGCCCATCCGCGAACGTGAGGCAGGATGCAAGTGGCACTTTAATACGTGATAGATTAAAAGGCAGTTAGATTACAGCAGTGCTATGGTACCAGAGCAATAAATTACACAGTTGGCAGTAATTCTTGTCAAATATTTTGTGTTTGAGATCTTTTTTGTATTTTGTGCATGAATCTGACAAAAACAATCGTGATCTTCTCCAAGGTAGATTGATTTGGGAAATGTTTGCTGGAACCTTGGGGGATACGGATTTTTGCAGATGCAGTCGAAAATATTGCAAACGTAGCGTAAAACCTTTGTGAAAGACAAGTCACTAAATATGGACCCACCGAACTCAACCTGAATCAAGCAAGTCACACTTCCCACACAGAGTACCAGTCAATAAGGAGAATTTCCCGAGCTTTGTGATCGCGTGTTCAGCGCTATTAACCTTCGAGGGAACCTCCTCTGAAAGCTGTGTTTTGGCAGTTGTTTCCCACGATCTGTCTGTACTAAAGCAGACGCTTCAAGTGCCAAAACACTTGCAGGGCAATCTCTGATCACTCTGCGAAGAAAATCCCATTTTCAAGTCATTAAAGCGAGAATATATTGATTTTATGCAACGTGACAGACACATTGCGAAGCAACACATTCGGAGATTGTCACAACGATCCACGTTGAGCATGGCGGTCAAGGTATCGCTCTTCATGAGGCTCGTTTATGGCTTTATCATGCTCCGTGTTGCCACGAGACTGGTTCATAAATCTTCCGCATGAACACGCGTGTGCATTTATGGAGGTGTCCGTGCAGGCTGCAGGTCACATCAGGCCTCATCATCACCAAGAGCTGGAGCCAATGCACTGGAGAAACGTCAAAATGTCCGTAATCACATTGCAATTAAATCAATGAAAAGGAAGGTCCACAAACTGCATGATCAGGTGTGACTCAAGTTATTGTTTTGAAGTCGAAACCCGCTTGACATAAACAATTGTGTAGGTGTTTGCCTGAACACTTATCATGATATGGAAGGCAAAACTTTCAGCGATGAAGTTTTTTTCTCGCATCCTTTTTCGCTCTGTTCTTCTGAAAGCAAGAGCATTCATCACAAGTGGAAGCATTTCAGAGTTTTTTATGTCTGGAAACGGTGTTTTTCAGCATTAACACAGAAAACCCAGCAGGATGTTTTGTGTTCATATTTTTCAATTTCGCTTCAAGGGTCTCTCCATTATTGTTGCCTGCGGCACAAAGCAACACTTACGCACCCAAAAGGAAGTGATAAGAATGCAAGGTTCATTAAGCCAATCATGAAGCACTCTTGCCTTTGATGTGGAAGTCACAAAAAGCATGAAGCCAATATGACGAGTATTTACGGAAAAATCTGCACCTCTTCAATGCACAGAGTTCTGATTGATTTTGCCTCTTTTTGCCTGAACAGAATACAGTTATTTAACGGCCTAATCTTGTGTAAGATGCGCAATAATCAATGCACTCCACTTGTAATCCTTCTCGTCCAATCGATGCCTCACATGTTAAAAAACAACATCTGGACAAAACCAAGGGACGAGTGGTCGATGAGTTTCTCTGCCGCAGTGTCAAGTTTTGGTTTCGTGTCTCAGCGAGTTGCCCACTCACACGTCTCACCAGACACTAACACCAACGACGCTAACACATTTGGGCAGAGAAATTATCATCTAAATTGATATTGCCGGTGATCTTGTTTTAAGCCTCATTTGCAAGCAATTTTACGACAGAAATTTGTCACTGATTTTTTTCACGCCGTCTCTCTTTGCATAGTTTCGACGCCACTTGTTTCCTTCAGCTCCTATCGAGTTTCAGCGCCAACGTCAGGCAACGCTGCACTTTTCTGGGGAATCGCTGAACATGCGAAACCAATTTCTGGATTCTTCGTGCGAAAACACCGGCTTCATGAAAGTGGAATGCGATTCGATTGGTACTTTTTATGCGTATTTGTCTGTTTCAGATGATTTAGCAGAGTGTCCCTGATGACAGATAACTCATCACACTGCAGGCAAGCGACTTCAAAGGTTACGCGCCACTCCGGTGATAGTGCGCCGTGGAGCGGGGACTCATTCAATGCCTCCTTCTGTGACACTACCTGCTGATTTATGCTCCAGTCCTGCAACTATCAGTCCTTCTCTGCAGTGTCTCCACAACAAAACCCATCCTTCGAGGGATCGATAGACTCGCGTGCTTCTTTTCGCCAGCAAACAGCCAACTCAGTGCTATTGTCAAGATTCCAAGTGCCTCCTTCCCCATGTCTTTTTGCGTGTGCTGATATCAATGTCGAATAAGAGGATTTACTTCACTATTTCAACTTCCTGTCACTGCGCATCTCCGCACAGATCCCCGTTGTGCTTGAGGCTGGAACCTCCATCAGAAAACAACGTCGTCGGCCTCGAAGCAACTCACTTCTAATTCATCAGTGCAATTAAGAAATTTCTTCGACCGAAACCAGCTGGGATGCTCTGCAAAAAAAGAAACGCAAAAACGCTAATGGACCTGCAGTAGAAAATGCATATGAAACCTATAATCAATAAGTTTTCATTAACCCCTCGGGCGCTGAAAACTGAAGTCGTTGCACAGGAAATTTATTAACAAATGATCTTCGGGCGCACATCGTGGAAGGATTAGCAAGCGCAATGCACTCGAAGCTCCAAGCCAGCATTTTATCAAAACGCTGTGTCGCATCGATAACATGTATTTATGCATCATAGAAAATTGCGATTCCATAATACATTCAGTGGAGCTTCAAATTTTTCTGCATATCTGCTGAGGGAAATTTGGCATTCGAAATTCATCATGTTTTTAAAGTGGAGTTCTTGGGTGACAGCCGTAATACCCGGAATGATGGGGCCCAGTCCGTCGCAACCTGTGTCCTTTAGCCGTGGAGCCTGTGCCATTGATCTATGGCCGCCTAGGATGTGCGCCTTTATCCTTCAATTATTGTTCATTGACTGGCTGCCTGCGGAGAAGGTGCCGCGGAAAAATGGCCTGGGTGACCTGGCGGCAAAATGCTATTCACTGGTCATTTCCCTTTTCGAATTTGCTGTGCAGGGACCCAGTACATGTGATGTCTTTTCTTCATTTGGTGCTAGGAACATTACCGATATTAACAGCACTGGCGCAGGGTCCAGGCACGGTCATTATTCTCCACCCAAATCAATGTTCCCTTGTGCTCCCCGTGCGTCGCTGATGTTCCCTTCGATAGACCTGAAAGGTGTATGGAAACGGATGAGAGCCAGTTCCATGTTGGTGCTGTGGGCCTGTTTCTTCGTACTTCCCCACACTTGTGATGCAAGATTATTTACCAGTCAAATGAGTCCCCGGGTAGTCAGCACGCAGTATGGACAAATCCGTGGTGTACTGATAACCCTACCCGATACCCACTTGCCCTTGGTCGAGGCTTATCTTGGACTGCAGTACGCCTCTGTGCTTGGAGGGGAACTGCGATTCATGCCGCCTACCTCTCCCATGGAGACCTGGGATGGAATCCGAGTGGCTCTTAAATTCCGTCCAGTGTGCCCGCAGAAGATACCAAAGGAAGAGGATCTTCTCAAGAATCTGCCCGTCGGTCGAGTGGAGCATTTCAAAAGGATTATTCCCTTCCTGGAGAGACAAGCCGAGGAATGCCTCAACCTGAACGTCTACGTACCTGTTCGAGGTGAGTCCCTTTCAGTATCATTTGCCTTCCTCATACCAAAATGTTTACGCAAAAATATTTGTCGGGATATCCAGCAACTCTCACCAGTGACGTTTGGACTGTCGACCTGTGACAATTTTGTAGCCTTGTTCGTTGAACTTTCCTCCATCAACGAGCCTCGTACATTTCTTCAACTGTGCACAAGCATCCATTTCAAAGTCCGATCAAATATTGCAGACCTCCAGCAATGGAATTTTGTTCCGTAGTTCCCTTTTACGCACCTGCAACTGAATAGACAATCCGAAAATGTATGTACGGTTGGCACGACACGATACCAAAGGAGTTCTGCGCAGGATCTGGTCCAGGAACGAAATTCTCAGCTGACTCCAAAGAATTGAAGTTATCAACGATCTGCCGTGTGCAGTGTTCATAAACCCTTTGGTGAAGATAAAACACCAACTGAATACATTTGGGAGTGAGGACTGTTCCGGTGCAGTCAGAACGGGTCAATGCGCGGCTGACGAACGAATCTCTCGGTTCCGTTGACAAAGCTTCCATGTCCACTACAGAGAGGGAGTATCCTTCATCACACATTTACTACGGTTGGACAACAATGAATAAACTATGGGAAGAAGTCAAGTGGCTGTATTTCACGTTTAATGGAGATTTATACTGTCAGGCTGTAAGCACAACAGCTTTCAGGGTCAAATAGATGGACACTTGCGGCGCAATGAGCTTTATCATGTTCACACTTCTTCTGTTTTCCTGGCTAAGTAAATACCATTACAGGCTGAAAGAACTTGAGCTTGAGGCATTGCAGATTATATTCATTGCTTCATAAATAAGCTGCGATTAAAGTGTGTGTTTGGCCCTGTAGCTATCAACAGAATGCTAATGGGCGACTTTGCAGGCCAACTCCGGGAGAGTCTCGTACAAAAGTCGTAACTTCTGGGGCAATCCAATATTGTGAGGTTCAGCCCAAAATTGAATTCTTCTTTTCTCCAGCATTGATAAATGCAGATCTCGGCAAGCGTGGTCGGCCAGTCTGATCCCTTGAAGGCCAAGCGTTTGTCATGTACTCCGCAGATACCTTTGTGTGACCAGATTGAAGTTATTCAGTTACAGATAGGACTTTTGCAGACTGGACCCTGTGGATTTTCTGGCTAAGCATGACTTGGGGAGCCAGAATCCTTGCATTCTCACAGCTCAGTGCACATTTTGGAAAATGTCTTGCTAAAGAAACTTTCCAAGGCAGGACAGCTTTTGGAACTGTTTATATGTGTCACCTGTGTTGGACCTGCACGTCACAAAAGTTTCTAAAAATTGTCAGCGGTCTTGAAGTCCTTTTCACATCGCCAAAGGCTTGACAATGGTGCACACGGAATGTCACCAATTTCGGATTTTGTAAAGAAAGGACGCAATTTAAGACGTTAGAACTTGGGTATTGGGATCAGACGTGGCTCTAAGCCAATAAAGGGTCGTGGATCTAAATTGAAAATCGTGCAGGGAATTGCAATAAGATGTTGGGGCATTGAGAGAAATCGATTCCAGGGCGCAGTAAAAGCTCCACTCGAGCGGCCGAAACAAGTATTCCTGTGATCGTGAACAGAACCGTTTCTCAAGAACATTGTTCCCTCCAGGTTTCGTTTGTCAGTACATGGGTTGTTGCAAGTTTTCTTCCAATGAGTTTTGTTCCGAGATCTAAACCTGGATAAAGAAAGGCCAAAAGCACTGCTCTGCTTCGAAAATTCGTGCTGCATTGAAATAGCATCCAGAGTGTGACAGGATTTTCTCCGGACACAGAAACAACAGAGATCCATGACAAACAAACTTCATAATTCACACACGCAGCATACGTTTACGATGAAGCCAAACTGCACGTTGACGCAAGACAGATCAGGCCTGAGCCTGATGTTGGTGTACTACACACAGAGAGCATCTGGCTTGTTATTACTGCAGCACAATCAATTTCTGCCCAGGACAAGCCCATTTACCGCCCAGTTTATTGATTTACAAATGACATTGACCAAGGAATAGCATAAGGAGGTCGTTCGTGAGCAAGTATTCTTTCTCCATTCCTCACGGACCTGGGACTGGGCTGACGTGAAAAATGGCGTCCGCTGTTCGCGCAGCAACGACGTGGTTGGTCATGTCGCTTCCACACAAGTGCTCACCGGGCTGAGTCTCCCTCCAACTCTCCACAAACTGATTTTGGACCGTCACAAAAGAAAGGTTGGAAATCTGTCTGGTCCATTCAGTCATTTGTGGTCATTCAGGGCATGTCTGGACCAATCACAACAGAACTGCACAAATTCTATCTCGGGGAATCAACGACTGTCTGACCTCAATCACGATTCAGAGTAGTGCGTTTGGAGGCACCAACGTGCTAATTATCTTTGAACCAAACACGGTCGTTTTCTCTGTGGAAGTGGGAGGCTCTGTAGTCTTAAATTAGGATCTCGCCACGGTTTGAAAAGCTGCCCAGCACCAGGGTGTTGGGGCACAAAGCCTGCGTTGAAAGAATGCATTAGTGTTGGGTCTCTATTGTGAAGTGTGTTTCTCAGAGAAGCAGCTCTAAAGATAGTTATTTACCAAGTAATAAGATATAAGAATCAATATGGAATCCAGAGGACATCCTTCACAAGGCCTTATGTGCTCTTACTTGCCAATTGTCTGTTTTTATATTTACCGAAAGGCAGATAGCGCCTAAAAGCTGCAATTTTCCGCTCTCCACTCGCAGTAATAAAGTCATTCTGCCAAAAGGGAAATGACCGGAGCACTGGTTTGCAAATTTGATTTTCAACAAATCCGTGCAGTTCTGTTCTGTGCCTCTTCCAAGAGTGATGATATCTGTCTTGTTCATTCCGGTGTGGACAAACCTTCCCACGTTGTCAAGACAATCAAACAAAAACCCTGCAAAATGTTTGTGTCCTTGTGCTTTCCGTTGCATACCTTTCCACAACTGCAGACCTCACTTCTCATTGAACTATGCGCGCTTCAAACAGAAGACGAGAAACCCAAAAAGAGGCAGAATGGGAGCTGCTCCTTTGGGCGACATGAGAGTAGCCACTGTGATACAATCCTGTTTGGAACATGCTGCAGCCAAGGCAGCCTCCCCGGACCTCGTGTTGCTGCTGCACTCATGATAACTTTCTTACATTCTGGACTGGAAATTATTCTGGACAACTGGCTTATTCACTGAATGAATTATCCGCACTCGTAAAGCATTTGAGACCATCAGTTTGACTGAATACCGTCCCCAATTGGAGCTGATAGTTGTGCTTACAAAGAGCCCGAGTAAAAGGTCAACTCAATTGAAGGGACCCTGCGCCGTCCTGTTCGCTCCCAGAGGTCATTTATTTTCAATAGGATGATCAATGTTCAGGTTGTGTGTGTTGCCGTTTTATCAGACATTATAGAGTTGTTGGTAATCCCACCAGACTTCAACTATTGCTCTGATTTATGATACATACATGCACGGGCACTCCTCGAGTCATCATTACACAGGCAATTTCCCGTTCACATGTACGAGCCGGGGGAAGTTAGTTTGTTGCCTCGGACAGAACACTGCCTCACCGCGCTGAAAACGTTGTCTGCACTAGTAGCTGGAGAGATTCCACAAAGGACGTTTTGATTAGGGGATTATGTGGCTGGGGTCTAATCTAAGTAGTTTCACCGCGGCGGTTTCATGCCTCTCCAACTTGAGGTGCCCTAAATTAGGAACGTGGGTCGAATGCCAGTTCCTCAAGTTCAGTTCACTGGAAGACAGGCGGGCGAGAACAATCGCTGGACAAGAGAATGTGACCTCCAAATGCCAACTTCTGTGGACTCGCAAAAGCAAGAGCACTGGAGTGCAAAAGCTTCTCCCTGTCTGCAATTGGCCCCAAGATGCACTGCCTCTTTCTGAGTTTCTCTGGTGATGTGCCATCTTTGTGATCCTCGGACAAAACAGCTGATATCGAAGCGAAGCGACACAGAAATACAATTCAAGGTTGGTCAGTCTCTCTTGCTACAACACCGGAATGCGCCGCCTGTCTCAAATAAATAATCATTAGGAAGACATTGCTCAGGCATTGACCAAGCAAATACGATTTATTGCCTCGGGGAAATTACTTGTCTCTTGTTTTTGTGGTCAGCGAAGTGATGTATTTGAGCGCCAAATATGACCGGGATCAAACTGAAATTTCTGAAGTCTCTGGAAGGATCGGGCGTGAACTGCGGCTTCCAAGCAAGATTTGCCACCCTGTGCAACATGCAGGGTCTTACAAGTCTCACACGCATGCATTCAGTGAATGCGAAGGGCCTGCCTCCGCTTGCTCCAGGTTCCACATGATTCCCTGCATTCATGGATTCTCACATAAAACAAAATTGGATTCACTTTCAATGCAACTTCGTTATCTGCTCCGTGGCTTATTTTCTTTATGTTCAAAGTAGTGATTGCATTATTGGGATCGTCCGATACTTTGTAGTATCGTGCAGTCGTATCTTTGTTATGTAGATTGTGTCCACACAAGGAAATCTCACTTACTTAGCCACGGCAACCCCGAGGCCACTTCATCCTGTGGTCAGTTAACTCAAGAGGCGTGGAGCGAATGCAGCATCCACGGGAGGATTTGTACGATACAATGAATGAGCTGTCAACTCGGCTCGCTAAATCTACGATTACGCCTGCCGTCCACGCATTCAAACCGCGCTGCCTGCGAAGAAGCCTGTTATTGTCCAGAAGAAATAATTGTATCAATGCCTTTCGCCACGGGTAGATCGTGCTCAGTATCAAGTCGACGCTCATGGAAGAAAACTTGAAGACGTGAATGCTTGCACGTGACTGTTTTCACTTTTTGTAGCCGCCCCGAAGGAAAAAAGAGGCATCTATGCCACGGATTAATGCAGTGCTTGGGTAAGAGACACCCTTGAAGTTTTCAGGACTTGAATTCTGTTTTTGTATGAGGGTATCTTATCCCCCAGGAGTACTCCAAGAAAAGTCGGTCTTGAAGCAAGTGATCTTGTTGCTCCAAAGGTCACAAAAATGTATTTCAGTCCGGTGACATTTTTTATGTTTCCTGCCTTGCTCAAATGATCACAAATTGCCCCATACCCTTCTTTCTGGGTAAAAATGCTTGTCAAGTTTTTTTTACTCTGTTACTTAGGACACCCCTAAAGTCCTTGCCACTACGACTCAGGGTCTCGTTCGCAAGAAAATTGGCATCAAAGGCTCAACAGTTGTGAAAGTGAGCAGCTTCAGCAGTGTTGTCGATGAAAGATTTTGGTCGGGGAGAAGGGGTCCGACTTTTTTTTAAACAAGAGATGAGTTCCAAAAATTCGTGTGAAGGCAGCTTTTGTACTGTGTTTGCGAACAGAAAAGATCATGTTGCTTCACACAATGTATTTCCTCGGACCCATGTGGCTTGATGTCAGGTCCCAGAGGCCACTTGTCCATTCTGGATGAATGACGCAGAAGCGAGGTAAACATGCACACATCTGTGTTGTGTGTACTCCTTGTATGTTGCTTGTCCTTTTCAGATGCACAGTGTGACTTACGAGCGTGAAAGACAGAAAGACCCTCGTAACTTGAACAGATCAGGCCAGAAAGAAGTTTGTCCAAGAACAAAACCAGCAGATTTTCATTTTCTGCAAAGAAAATCATTGGCGGGGGCGACAAAGCTTTTGATCTGTGATTGAGCGAAACCACAAGCAAGATACATTCTTTTCCAAATAGAGCTGGTCACAACTAGTTGCAGCCGCAATGTCCAATTTCACAAACACGGTGCTTCCTTCCAACCATCTTGTCGAAATTGTCTGAGCAGGTCTGGTCATTTCTAGGGACAGAACTTTCACAGCACGCACCCAGAACAACGTGGATGTGGAGAGCAGCCAAAAAAGAACCAGCACCGAATTCACAAAACGTGCCTTTTTTGCACATGCGGCAGGCAACCTGCTGAAAGTCAGTGTAAATCTATCAGGACAGTTCATACAATAATTTCCCACTGGTCTCCTAAAGTCCACAACTGCAGCCGAGAAATGTTGGTGGTAGCAACTCCACATGTTTGTTCAGAGTATTCGAACCCAAGAGTCAAATATTTGTGGAAAGAGATTTTTGTCACGAAGATCATTCAGCTTCCCTTCGACCTGCTTCATTCTGCCAAGACCTCAACTGACAAGATATTGCTGTACACGCCGGCTGGCAGGCCGGAATCTTGGATGGAGGTGGGAAAGAAGTGCATCAAAAAGGCGATCGAATGGGATCAGAAAACAAGCGAGTGTGATCATTGTGTTGTCGCCTGTCTTCCAACGTTCAGCTTGAAACTGCAGGATTCTGCGGCTTCACGTTTGTAGAGAACACTCCGACTGTCTTTGGAGGGGGGAATTGAAACCCCACAAAAGTCTTTGGTGTCTGTCGTCAGGAACTTCCGTTTGAAGGAAGCAACACAGAATAATAATTTCCTCCACTTCCATGTTTGGTTGCTGCCATTGTACATCCAACACCTCAGCTACCATCCTTCCTTCTTCTGCGTGTTGAAATCCAGGAATTGATGCTCTCAGTCTGCACTGTGATGCATGACCGAGCGCAGATGAAATTCTGTGTGATAGTTCTGATCACAAAAGCATAAAGCATGGCGTAAAGGTAATTCCAAAACTAAGTGTAGCTTTCTCCCTTCTCTCCCAGGTCATTAGTTTTCCTTGGGATGATCAATGTCTGGTCAGTGTGTACCAGAGCAGTGCATCCAGTCTAGTGGAGTTAGCACAGAATCGCTCTTTCTCTGGGGAGCTGAGGGGAGGTCCGTTTCCATGATGCCACTTTGTTTTGGTTTCCACCTCCATTTGTTTTATGGACTCTGTTCGAATCCGTTCGTCCCTGAGCAATTACTTGGGACCAGACTGCTTTGCACAGATTCTCCCTTTCAGTAACTCCTGTTGTTTGACGGCTTTGGGTGTGCTTCACCAGCTTTGTCGCATGTTCTTTGTTCGTCTGACAAAACATGAACCTGGGGATGAAGGAGTTGAGAGATTTCTTCACCTGTACGCAAGAGGCATGTCACAGACCTCACCAAGAATTTACAAAAAGGGTTTCACACACCAATTTGTCTGAAATAACTCGTGCCTTGGGTTCTGGTCCCTGATCCAAATGTGTGCAACTCAGGAATGCAATCCAGCACTTGTGAAGAACTGGAAATGTGTCCCAATCATTTCAACCCCTGCTAAAAGAAACATTCATTCTGTGACGAAACTCCATCAAAGCAATTCATCTTTCAGAACGTCGACTTTGTCCTTTGACAGAACTTTGCATTTCAATAATTGCCAGTTGACAGCGTAGCATGCCAGCATATTTCATCCGTTTGTTGCTGAACCAACATTCAAAGTTGTCTATCATCAGCAAAAGATCATTTCACTTGATACTTGCCCAGTAGAGTCTACTCTCACCCATCTTTCTCCGTATGACACCTGCAATTCTTTCGAGCTGTGGTAAATTGCCTGATTTTGGATCTGTTTCGCATGACAATCTTTCTCGACTCCAACGCGGTAGCAGAATCCCCAGTGTCTCAATGTGTAATCAAGATCAGTTTTCACCAATTCACTGTCTCCAGTCAGCAAGTCTCAAGGGATGGTCATCGATCATGCATTTCTTTGTCCACCGGACATGCTGTATGCAAGAAAACATCATCCTTGTCCTGATCGAGAATTCAAAGTTACAGAGGCGTGTGATTGCAGAGCAGAAATAGCTTCTGGTGCAATAGGATACTGAGGCTCTGAGGACAGTTGCTCTGGAACGCTTAGAGTCTGCACCGTGGCTGCGACAGGCAACGTGATTCAGAGAGGGAAGTGGGAAACCTCAGTGGGTTTTATGACTGCGTCAGTGACTTACTTCCCCACGGATAGGAAAGGTCGACAACGAACAATTGCCACAGGAAATGGCTGCAGAACAGAGTGTCCATTCCAACGGTGGCGCACGATGCCGCGCTGTTACCTGTGTCTTGATGCACAACAGTTGGCACGTTATTGACTGTGATCAAACTGAGAAGTTCGTTTTCTCCCCCCCCCCCCAAAAAAAAATCTGGCACTTTTGGTGTGCTTGTGGTCTTCACGTACACACTTAATTCTGGTGTTCGGCTGTGGAGAATTGACAGCAATGGAAACGTATTCGGCTCCTGACCTCGTAAATCTGCTTTCTGTTCGGATTTCCTTTCAGTCAAGTGGGAGTGTGAGTGAGCGACTCGGCAAGATGACCCTGCCAGATATACCACTGAAGTCAATCAAAAGCCCAATTTCTAGAAATTGCTTACGTGAGGCGAATGTTGGGACAAACGGAATTATTGTTACGGCGATCTCATGCCGACAGAAAAGTGAATTTCTGTCTTGCTGTAAATCATCGGATAACTTCACTTCTGGCGAAACTGTCTGCATTTGGTCCGTAAGACTGATTGCGTCATCCAGGGCAAAGTGTTGGATTGTGCTTCTTCGTTCTATTTCAGACTGCATAGAATTTGATTCCTTGATTCTCTGTGGCCAACCCTGCCCACTCCATTGCTGTCTTTTTGAACCAAGTGGCAAATCTCTTTGATTGACACGTCAAGTCTCTTGTTGTCGGTCCTTCTGAGAGCAGCAGTGTCTTTTGGACTCCACGAGTATCACAGAGAATATTCCGACCGACGCTTCCATGTCACGACATGAAAGTTTCAGCTTCGGGTGAAGACAGCATCGAGCCACATGACCTCGAATTATCACATCACAGTGGAGAGTCGTGACGCCAAGTGTTCATGTTTCTGCTGCGTTGTGTTTTTATTGAAGCCCAATTAAGCTCTCGGCTCATTACTCGCACAAAATAACCACTTTCCTGAGTGAACCTGCAGAGGCGTAAATAATCGCAGCTTTCCAATGGCCACAACATGTTTTGTCAAGTTGCATTAGTGTCGTGTGTGTGTTTACGATGTTACGTTTCCCATGAAACACACCAAACCGGGTTTGCTCTCACGTTGGGTTCACAACGAACCTCCGAGAATATTGCAAAAATGTGCCTTTCCGTGCAGTACTCGATGCTGATAAATATCAATGAGCTGATTTGAAAACCAGTTTGTCGCACCAAAAAGATGTACGAGAAGAGCAGCAAGTCAAAGCGTGTGCCAAAGGCTGCAAGCTACACGTTGCAAGAGTCCCGACTCAGATTAGTCCCGCAAGAGAACGAGGCGGAGTGATGGTCCCTCCAACTCACGGTGGCGCGCAGCCCGAGAGCGCAACACCCTGCCTGATGAAGATCGCAGAAGGGCAAAACGAAACGGAGAACAAATTACTTCGCAGATTACTCCAGAGATTCTCGAAAACCAGTCTGCATGGTACGTAGGAGAGAGAGGACGAGACAAGCAGGCTGAGCGAAAGAAGAATGAAAAGATTTGTCGGGCAAAGAGGAGAGACCCAGACAGGGATTTTATTGTCACACCACCCTGTTTGTTCTTTTGCACTGTAGCATCAGCTGGGGATCTGCCACTGTGGCCGTGTGCGAGAAGGATTTAGTACTCACACCTTTCCTCCGCATTCTAATTGAATTGGGCGACTTCTTGGTGGCTTACAACTGGCAAGTGAAATGAATGAGATACCTCCGACAAAGCTGCTCTCACTATCCGGCGTCTCCTCTGTGACAGCAGGAAACTCGCTTCATTCTTGCTTCATTCTGTGCGTTTTCCATTCCTCCCTTGTGGAGAGAAACTCTCAGCATTCTGCTGACTTCCGCTTCTGTCAACAGTGTCGTACTGTGTTGATATGTGCGCGGTGCCACGCACCTGCATCTTTCCAGCAACAGCATGGTCGCCAAAAAGTACTTCTGTCGAAGTTCTCAGCAGGGCGTTTTGGCTCGAACTCCAACACCCCTAAACGGCACCGCCAATGTTCACAGCTTTTTACAGGCGAAAACATTTTCTCTCTTGTCTTTTTCATGTTCCCCATGATATCTTGGTGTTTTACGTTGATCCTGATTTGAAACTTGTGGGTGAAAATTTCACAAGCTCTTGTCGAATTCAGGGTTCCCACTGCGGCTGACCAACAAAATTCCATGATTTTTCCATGATTTTTCCAGGTTTTCAAATATTTTTCCAGGTATTTTTTTCTCTTTTTTGCAGGCTTTGTATACCCTTTTTCCAAAATCAATAAAGTAAAATA
>JAAUXT010052186.1_pt1 | contig 27366 bp, 33 predicted proteins | sample 7278171 | NCBI WGS metagenome assembly JAAUXT01 (sample SAMN14350112, study PRJNA611818) | marine sediment metagenome | isolation source: surface marine sediment (1.8m) | place: French Polynesia: Moorea | collected 2018-08
CCGACACCGTGTTCGGCCTTGGAGCTGGGGTTGCAGTTTCATCTCCACTTTGTTTTTCTCTTTTCACTTTTCTAACACACACACACACGCGCACACACCCACTCACACGCACGCACACACATACACACACACACACACACACACACACACACACACACACACACACATTGAATCACACGGGAACAACACATGCAGGAAGGAAACAGAATTAAAACAGGTGTCAAGTCTTGGACTCCTGTGCAAGTTCTTCTCAATGCTGGCATTCCACACGCGTTTCTTCTCTACAGACAACCCGGTGCCGTTGGACCCGGTGCGTTACGAGCTGCAGCCGACGCGCAGCACCAACTCGCAGGTCGTGAGCGACACGGAGGCGGCGTTGAACGCGCAGCTCTACGCCGAGTACAGCGACGGCGCCGCCGTCAACGCCGTCACCCCACTCGTCAAGCAGGTACTTGCGAATTCCAATCCGTCTCCGCAATCTGTTGTGAGTGGTTGCTCTGTCATGAATGTCGACAGGCTGAAATCCGTCCAGCCGATAAAACAGGTGAAAATGTGTTTTCACTGGTTGTTCCATTCGGTGTTGTCCGTGCTCTTATCAAGCTGTCTGTTGATCCCAGTTCCTGTGTTGATCTGCAGAGTCTGGACAAGTTCTCCTCTCTCTGCGGATCTGGCCGAGCGCTGCACCTCGGATCTGGAGCCGGAGCGCTCACGTTCAACATCGCTCAGTACTTTTCACAGGTGGGTCTCCTCCGCAAGAAACATCAGGAATTTCAGTGAAACACACCTGTGTGTGTGTGTGTGTGTGTGTGTGTTCTGGTCTTTGATGTGATAAAAAGGAAACGACCAGCATGCACACCGACACGTACAAGTTCTCCCCCTCGTATACATTGTGCACATTATCCCATGGATGTTGATTGCGTGCAGATGAGACATTTTGCTTGCAGGTTCTGGGCACGGATTACTCAGGGCGGTTCCTGGACGCGTGCATGAGGCTACAGAATGGAGAAACCGTGCTGTACACGGACCCTGCAGGACAGCGGACTCTCAAGGCCGTCATGCCGCGTGGAACCAACGCTGCCGTCATTGTTTTCAAACAGGTGAAATGCCCATAGATTCCGCTGCAAGACACTTGCTGGCATTGGTCGAGAGAGGGGCTCACCCCGAGGAGCGACCCAAAAAGCAAACTGGCAAACTGGCGCCCGCTCCTGCTTGATTGTGTTTTCACAGAAAGAGCGGAAAGAATGTGTTGCTGTTTTCCGTGCTCTTGGCGATGAGGTTCGGTAACATGCAAGTGTTCTTGCTTCAACTTCAGCTGACTTGGCTGCCGAACGAAGTGGAACACTTCGATGTTGTGCTCTTCAACAATATGGAACGTCTGCTCAATCCGAAAGGTGAGCCCCCTCCCCCAACTCCACGGACCTGGTATATTCAGTGCGAAAAAAAGAAGAAAAAATATAGAAATTGACAAACTAGCCTGAAATGCACAATTGGAGAGCCGGGGTGAATTTCCCCCTCGTTGCAGCTTGGCTGTTGCGTCTCCCGGAGGTAGTCAAGTCCGGCGGCCTGGCGATGATCGTCACTGCGCCCAAGTGTGGTGTGGACGCAGTCACCGCTGTTTTTGACCACAGGTTTGATTGAACTGTTTGAAACAGAACAAACTCACCGATCGCAAACTGGATATCATTTCTCTACAAAGTGTGCCCATGGAATTTGAACCCCCCGTTTTTGCCAACTGAGTTGTCAAATTTGTGTTTGAGTTTACGTAAGTTTGTTACATTAGTGAGGTTCGGCAAACTGTTCGCAGGGAGTGACACGTACATGTAGACGTACAGCGCACGTAGTACGTCTACATGTACGTGCTGCCTGCAAATGCAGTTCGGTGAAGGACTGAATGTAGGACTGAGACGTAACGTACTGTGCGTCTCTTGCCCAATGCACTGGTGCAGAATTTGACTGGTTTCACCGTGAGCGCTTGTCCAATTCTGCAGTCAGGAGTGAAAAATGGTGGAATCAACAACTCGTATGTTTTTCTGTCTTTTTTTCCTTAGTACGTGGTCCCAAGTGTTGTTTTTGGAAAACAACCAATTTTGTTTATAAAGGGTAGAGACACGAAATGAAGCAAAAAACCCGGAGGAAATTGGTGACACTTGCGAGATTCGGGACTCGAGTCGAGTCGACTTAGATCTAGGTTGCAGGCCACACAGAAAATTGGTCATAATTTGAGTTTATTTGTCGAACCGTGTTGAATTTTGAGTTTTGTGGGCATCACAAGTAGTGGATCTGTTGTTTTGGAAAGGAAATGAGTGGCTCTGATAGGATTTATGCACATTTTGGAGGAGTCAGCTTTGAGGGGGGGACCGAGTATGTCGAAAGTCATGTGTGCTGCGCACAGCAGTTGTAGAATTCAATATTGCTCATGGTAGTTTGAAGGCCACACACTGGGTGCATGTCCATGCCAAGTGGCTTTGACTTCTGTTAAGTTCTTGTGAAAAACACGATGCAATGTCATTTCATGCATTTTGATGAAATGTTTGACAATCGAAAGGTGGGGGGAGGGCAAATGATGGCTCACACTGAAAGGGTTGCAAGTTTTCTGAGGGGGGAGACATACAAGCAATGTTGTGTGCAAATTTGGTTCAATTCCATGCACATTTTGTATGTGAAAAACAAGATACAATGGTCATTTCACACGTTTTGATGAAATGTTTGATGATTGAAAGGTGGGGGGAGGGCAAATGATGGCTCACACTGAAAGGGTTGCAAGTTTTCTGAGGGAGGAGACATACAAGCAATGTTGTGTGCAAATTTGGTTCAATTCCATGTACATTTTGTGTGTGAAAAATAAGATACAATGGTCGTTTCATGCATTTCGATGAAATGTTCGACAATCGAAAGGTGGGGGGGAGGGCAAACGATGGCTTACACTGAAAGGGTTGCAAGTTTTCTGAGGGGGAAGACATACAAGCAATGTTGTGTGCAAATTTGGTTCAATTCCATGCACATTTTGTATGTGAAAAACACGATACAATGGTCGTTTCACAGAGTGCAAAAGTTTGTTGATGGGTGGGAGGTACTGTTTGTAGGCATCACATTTCTGGTATGCTGCTTCATTTGCAGTTGTGGCGCCTGCAATGTAGACGGTACATCTCCTGGCTCCGTGGAGTGTGTCAACATGCGAGAACAAGTGAGTTCTAATTTGAAGCCATGTCACGAATACTCCATGGAAAGGGGTGTGTCAGGGGGGGAAGCTCAGATCTAATTTCTGTGGACAAAATTCAACCCAACCAAAGCTATGCACTTGCACAAAAAAAAGAGAAGGATTTAGTACAGTTCACTTCTTTTTCAGCCCAGGGTTTTTTTTCCCAGGCCTCCAAAAATTGAGCTCCTCTGCTCCTCATGGGCCATCACATGCTTGCATTCAACAGGCACTGACACAGCTGCATCACTTCTGATTCCTTGTTGGAAACGGAAAACTTGAAATAAGTCTCAATGTGCACAGGCATGCATGAACTGAACAACCACTTGACCAAGTCCAGTTTCTGGTGTGATTCAAAACGTATTTGCAATGCACAAGACATTTGATGGAAACGTTATGAACTGTAAGCCAGGCAGCAGAGGGACTCAAATGCTAGTGTTGAGAATCTTTGCAGGCAACATATCAAAAGGGGGGAGACATGTTCAGTTTGTACAAACAGAACAGTAATCTGAATGAAACATGTTGTAGGACCGTGAGATGTGCGACACGGCAAATGTGCGACGTGAGATGTGCGATGAGGCAGACATGCGATGTCAGACATGCGACAAGGCAGATGTGCACCGTGAGACATGCGACGAGGCAGACGTGCGACATGAGACGTGTGACTTGAAAAGAAACGGAATCGTAAGTGAGTTTGAAAATGCATGATGGCAAAGAACTATGTTGCAGGCAGCACAATTGTGTTTTAATTGAATGTAAACTGTTTTGTCATGACAAAGGGTTGTGCAGGCATCACAAATGTCATTGTAAATATGATTTCTCTTATGTTTTGTTATGTTATGTCTTCATTTCCTTAGTTTTGGTTGCATTGCTTTTCAGTGTTCCCCTTCAAGGCACTGCAATGTCTTCCCCCAGCAGAAGAACACATCATTGACGACTACGACCTCGTGCAGCACCAAGTGAAGTTGCGGTCATGTTGTGACAACCACGGGCCATGTGAAGACATCATTCTGCACTGCGTTCTTCATGGAGAAACCGATATGCCGACAGTTGAGGATGAGCACTGATTGCGAGCTAAGATTATAAACATTGTGAAGGACACAAAGAGCAAAGTGTATCTTGCTTTGCAATGTCATCTTTGGCAGAGTGAGGAAGGTGTGTCAAGGTAAAAAAACATGAAAGCCTTGGCTGTTGGTATCGAAAAGGGGGAGCTGGTCAATGATGCTCTGTCATTGCATGCTGTGAGTCATGTTCAGCTTGCACACATGATGATTTACTGGAAGGAAAGTATCTGGTCAACAACTGTTGGTGATCCTGCAGCAGCTCCAATGTGTTTTGCGTGCTTGCCACATGGTGTGTTCTTGCCAGTTGCGTACTCTGATGGGAGTGGTCACATGTTCAGCACAAAGGAATTGAACACAGATCCTAAGTCAGATGAGGCAGGGGGTAGTGTGATGCCTGCAAGTGCACAAGATGTTCCTGATCAGTTCTGCAAAACAGTTATGATAGAGCATGAAGTTCGTGTCCATGATGAAGAGAAATGTGGGTGTGGCGCAGCAGACATGCAGCTTGAAACTGATGTTGAAGATGATGGTTATGATGCAGGCAAAAGTGAGGGAAATATGACAGATCGTGAAAGGGAAGGTGGGCTTGCTGCACCAGATGCTGAGCAGACTGCACAGGTGATGCCTGCAAAGGGTTGCATACTATCTGATTTGTTACAAGCAATTGATGCTGAGTTCCCTGTGAAGCAAGAGGATGCTGCTGATGTTGTCACATATGACTCCGATGATGAGGTGCCACTGTCACAGCTTGTGACGCATCTGAAAAGTGTAGTCACATATGACTCCGATGATGAGGTGCCACTGTCACAGCTTGTGATGTGTCCGGAAAGCGAACCTGCGGTGTGCAAAGCATCTGCTCAAGTGAAACCTTGTTCTGTGGTTCTGACATGCCATGATGTTGTCACGAAGAAGAAGTGCAAAGTTAGTTCAGCAAAGGGGAAGCCAAAAACAAACTGAAGCAGAAACCATTGCATCATGTTTTGAAGTTGTTTGTATGTCACGAGTGTCCTGGTCATTTCCGTTTGAAGCACACTTTCAAGCGCCATCTGAGTCGTGTTCACAAGCTGTTTCCATGTCCCAAAGCATTCTGTATCGAAGCTTTCCTGACACAGAATATTTGCAAGCTTCACGCAGCCACGCACTCAGTGAAGAAGCATGTTTGCCCCAAGTGCAACGCGGTGTTCAAGCACAAGTCTGTCTTCGACCATCATGTCATGAAACATTTGGTGCTCCCTCAGTATCAATGCAGCGATTGTGACAAGGTGTACGTCCATGCAGCTGATTTGTCTCATCATCAGAAGCAGGTGCATTGTCATGTCAAACATGCAGAGTTGCTCCAATGCAACAAGTGCAACAAGTCATTCAAAACGTGTCGAATGCTCGGGTACCACAGCAAAGTTCATGAGCCAAAGTGCATTGCTTGCACTGCATGTAAGGAGGTGTTCCATCACTATGAAGCGAGGAAACGACACATGCAGAAGTGTCACAAGTGATTTTGTACTCATCCATTTTGTATGTCCGCAGAACTTTTTAACTTTTTTACATGTAGAAACCAGTTTTTGTGATGCCTGCACATGAGCGATGGTGCATGCAGTTCACCTCAGGTGCTTCTTTGTGACTGCTGCGATTACTCAATTTATTCAAGTGTGTTTTGTGATGCCTGCACAGTTTTACGTCAATCTGTGCAAATGTTTCTTGTGATAGTGTGCTGCCTCGTCAAGGCGTGACAAGTGTATTGTCATTGCATTTTTGTTACATTCATTCAGGAAATGAGTGAAGCAGAGAGCGATGACTTCGAACAACCTGCTCACTTGCAGGATTTGGATCTGTATCCATACGACACAGTGCATTTTTCACAACTTGATCTCGCCGTTCAACTGCAGTGGGCTTTAGAATTGAAAAACTCAGTAGCTGGCAAAATTGAGCGTGTTAAGAGCGCATTGTCTTTGACTCAAGAGGAAAAGACAGAGAAGGTTAATGACTTGTACGAGATGTTCTACATACACAGAGCAGCAGCAAGACACATTGCGGCCGCAATTGCAAATGTTACAACTCATTTCAATGGTATCATTCATTGAACTCTGTTTTTGTCATGTCATGTCTCGACATTGTGATGCCTACAATAAAGTACTTAATTCTTTCCATGTAGTGGCACAAGTTATTCCGAACGAGTGTACAGATGCGGACGATGACGACAACCTCACCGCAGACAACTACGTGATGATGATGACCTTGGCCGAAGGTCTCATGAGTGATGATGAGTTAATGTGCTTCTTTGCTCTTGACACATTGTGTGCTGCAGAAAGCGAATCTGAGCACAAGAAGTATGCACGCTTTTCCTTGAACCCGTTTGGCACTGCAGAATTTCGAAAATACTTTCGCTTTGAGAAAAAGGATATTGACACACTGTACAAGTGTTTGGCCATTCCTGAGCATATGCACAGCAAGTCATGTGTCACCTGGAGTGGCCTTGAAGGGTTGTGCATACTGCTGTGGCGACTTGCCTATCCAAATCTCTTGTGCAACTTGGTACCATTGTTTGGGCGTTCCAAGACAGAGATGAGTGAGATTGTCAATGAAATGCTTAGCTTCTTGTGTGCTGCCCACAAGCACAGGCTGAACACTATCACACAGCCTTGGCTAGACCACGCAGTATTCTGTCAAGTGACTCTTCCAAAGGGTGCCACACTTGCAAACATTTTTGGTTTCATAGATGGAACAACTGTATGCATCTGTCGTCCTTCTACAGGCCAGGAGGAGGTGTTCTCTGGACACAAGCACTACCATGTCCTTAAATTCCAACACGTTATGACGCCCAATGGTATCATTGCACATTCTTTTGGCCCATTTGCGGGGAGGTGTAATGACGCTGCTATGTACCGAGACAGTGGACTTGATGCTGAACTTCAGAGAACACACCTGAATGGACAACAACTTGCACTGTTTGGTGACAGAGGATATGCAAACAGACCGTGGCTGCAGACTCCTTTATGTGGTCAGATAGGCAATGAACAACGCGCTTTCAATGCAATGATGAGTTCTGTCCGAATCTCGGTGGAATGGGGCTTCGCAAAAGTCAAGATGCTTTTCGCATTCACAAACTTTTACTGCAATCAAAAGCTATTCCTGCAGCCACTTGCAAACTACTTCACTGCAGCAACCCTCCTTGCCAATTGCCATACCTGCTTGTATGGCTCAGAAATTTCTAACTACTTCGGAGTGAAGCCACTGACACTGGATGAGTATTTGGCCTAAACTTCTTTATTGATTTCTGCAGGCAGCACAACGTGACAATAACATGGAAACAAGAAATAATTCTTGAAAGTTGTGAACAAGAAACAACAACTGGGAACTACCACTGATTTGGGGGGATGTCATGGCAAAGTTGTGCCCCATCCATGTAGATGGCATTGTTACCGTACTCATCTGGTTCAGTACGCTTTTGAACAGACACACCAGCTTGTTGTATACAAAGACATTCTTCCTGCAATCTCAGTTGCCTCTCTTTGATGTCAAGCTTGTGCATTTCATGCAGATGTTCAAGATGTGCTTGCTTCTCCATTGCTTTTGTGAACTCTGCGAAGTATTGGGAGGCAGTTATACGCGATGCTGGAAAAAGACACACTTGTTTTTGTTTAAGTTTGAAACAAAGATACCAACTGTGATGCCTGCAAAGCAGCAGGGATACGAAGCACACTTGCTTCTGTTTAAGTTTGAAACAATGATACCAAATGTGATGCCTGCAAAGGTTTTCTCACTTAGTCCTGCTTGCAGGAACACTTGCGTGGGGGGAGGCTGCACAAAAGTGATGTAACAGTCGGGGTCTGGAAGAAAGTCTTCCTCTTCCACATATTCTTCCCCTGTGATTCATTCAAATGCTCTCTCTATTTTTGTGTTGATTGTTGCAGCCGAGCTGAGCTGAGCTCCTCAAATAAAAATTCTATGAACTGTTCATGACAGGTTTGTCTTACATTTCGGTTTTGCTGCAGGAACTTCATCTTTGCAGTCCGCATCACCGCTGCATCCACTTGATGAGTCCTCATTTACACTTGTAGTCGCAATAGCTGCAGCCAGATACACAGAATGCAGAATGCACAGAATTTGAACAGTCGTCACACAACCATTGTCAGCTCCTCCTCAACTCAAGTGCAAACGGACATCACCTTTGCACAGATTGACATCAAAAACACAAAAAAACATCACCTTGATGCATTTTCAATAGCCTTTCGTCAACAACCTCTGACACAGGACGTTTTCGGGCTTTTCTTGCTTCTTTCGCAGCTACAGCATGCTCAGCTTGCCTGCACTCTCCTTCGGCCTTCTTGTCAGATAACTCTTGGAGGTCACAAATTTTTTGCATCAGATATTCCTCAGTGCCAGACCTACAAGACAAGACAAGACTCAAGACTTGTGCATCTCTCATGATTGGTGCACATCCATGAAGGTTGTGTTGCCTGCAACAATGCTATCAGTACCTGCTAAGTTTCCTCTTGTCATCTGAGCGGAAATGAGTGATCCATAAGCTCATGCAATCCCGGATAGTTCTGCCCATCACAACTCACAAAGTTGGTGTGTCTTGACGAAATGTGTGAAGCAAATTGACAGCTATGGCATCCCACACAGAGTTAGGATCTTCAGAAGAATATGGATCCTCTTGCATAGTCTCAGTGATTAATTGACTGTCTCTCTTGTCATTGAACACCCAACTGCAGAGGAATGGTACATAACTTCTTGCAGGCCGCACACAAACACTCCTCACTTGTGGACAACTGCAAAATCCTCAAAACTGCACACACACACATCCAAACTGTGACTTGCTTTCAACAATGTGTCATCACTCAATTCTTGCAAGTCAATGCCCTTTGCCAGAGCTAGATATAAACGCAAAACATCACCACTTTTCCCTAAAATGTCATCTATCAGAATATCTTGTGTGTCTTCAGAGTCACAAATCCGCAATTGTTCTGTGGCCAAAAGAACTGAATACGCCTTGATATCCTTCACATTGAGTGCAACTGTCAGTGTACTTGCCTTTGGCATCTTGTCTTTCCCTTTGCTGGGTGCTGCCTGCAACAAAACACAAGAAATTTACAAATTTGACAGATTTTGACAGCTTCTTCCGCCATTGCAGGCAGCACAAATTTGACACCCTTTCACAAAACCCATCGAATCTCAGCCAATACTTGACCAATCTGCACATTAATACTACCAAAATGAAGAGGAAGACTTCTTCTTTTCATTTCTGATAAAAATTGTCACCTTTTCAGTCATTTTTTCCTTGGAGGAGGCTACGGAAACAGCGAATGTAGAAAAATGAATTTGTACGTCTGCGCGTAGCATAGAAGGTGGGAAAATCTCAAGTCTGACGTCACGCGAGGGGCTTCCACTTTCAGTCTACGTCTACGTTTACGTTTTCACGCGTACGCGCTGTTTGCCGAACCTGTCTATTTACAGGTTTTCCCTCGTGGACAGCTGTGCGCTTGACGCGAAATCAGAAGAGATTTTTACGGTTTGGAAGCGCGACTGAGCTGCGGCGGAACCGCGGCGCACGATTTTCTGAAGACGAAGAGCGACTCTGCACGCATAGTGGGTTGTGGGTTCCTATTTCTACGTTCAACGCTAAGATAACACGTCAAGCAGTCGAGCTGTACAAACGTAGTTGAAGGTCTTGCAAGAGTTGGAAACGAAATGTCGGAGAAACAGTGAAAAAAGGACGTCAAACCTGCGAATCCGCTCAACGCAGGAGGCTTGCAAAGATGTGTTACTTTGTTTCGTGTTCTTTTTTTGGCGAAGTTCGAAACACACCAGCTTCATTTCCACTTGTGCACATTTGTGCATTATACGTGCGACCGAAACGACACAACAGTGCCCCACAATGTGTGTATTGAGCAGTATACATAGAAAGTATTCCACCAAGAATTGTCTGAAAACGTGTCTGTCACGCTGATTTCTGCACAGATAGTGTTTTTCCATTCAAAAATATTTCGAAATTGTTCTGTCACTGCGCTTTTGCGTCGTTGGCATTTTTGTAGACAGCACTTTGCATGGTTATGGTTTACAGTCTGTTCCGAACAGAAATGTTTTTGCTGCTTTTGCACAAATTGTGTGTTCTTGTACTTGAACAAAAACTGAAACTTAATACACGTTCACATAGAATCTTCCTGTGTTGTTCGCTGTTTCTTCAAAGAAGAATCTACCCTTGCCCTTGGTTCTGCGAAAACACCCAATTGCTTCCCCACTCCCCACTGAACAACAAAACAAAGCGGACGTGCGTTCTGCAGCTGGCCTCAAAGCCCCAGTTTACATTGTGAATACGAGCGTACAGTCAGTGGTGCCCTCTGCGCTTCTATCAAGAACTGAATCTCACTTCTCATTGACGGAACTCGGTGCTGAATATTCAAACTCACTGACGTCTGGCATTTTCGCACGGAAGAGGCTCCCCTCCTCGGTCTATCGATTATGCATGTAGTATGTGACGTGGGCAGCGCTCGTTGATAGGCCAACAGTATGAGCTGACTCTCTCAACTGCTTGTTTACCCGAGACGCACCCAAAAACCAGACACATAAGTCTCCCGAAGAGAGACATGTTTTCTGTCGCTCCAAGGCACAGCAAATGTTGCGCCAGTCCAACAGTTGAAAACGGCGGGAAGTGAACACGTTCTTCTCAACTGAATCCCAACGCCCACGTTGCCTCTGACGTTCAATCCGGAACCTGTGAAACGCGAATGTTGCGTCACCACAGCGAAACAATGAAGTCATTCAATGTCAGTTCACGTTTCTCAGAAGCCGAAGCACCATTAGTCAGAATCGTACGATACTCAAGGGCAAGTCAGGATACTGGTGAGTAACTAACTGGCTTCATGTTGACGAAGAGCGTTGCTAAAACGTGGCCATCTGCGTCGAGTCACGTCTTCAGCAGGTGCACGAGTTTCCATCGCACGCCACTCCTTTCCCACAAAATCGCACGTCATGACAGCTGATCACTAAAGGCCAAAGCAACAACAGCAATAGCAAGCAACATGTTGTCCGTTTCACATTTTTATTATGAAATTTGCATATGAAACCATTGTACATCAACAAAACTGTACACAAAAGGATTTGTCTGGGTGCAAACATTCAATGTCAAATGTGTACCCCAAATAGGTTCTGTCAAAGGCTGTTAGTCTCAACTGACAACGACAAATTGTTCGAAGTGCACGGATTGCATTTGTCCACCAAATTGTGCAATGGGAAGAGACACAACTGAGATGTGCGCATGTATTGAAAACGTTGTGATTTCATTGCAACCCAACAGGAAACAAAACTGCGAACTGGTTCAAACGACTCGAAGAACAGGAAGCCATCAGGGGTACAAATTTTACAATTCACACTCACAATCCAAAAATAATTAGCACAAACAAGCTTCATCTATGTACACACCTCCAGCAAAATTACAAATCCTATTTTACAAAATGTGCAGTGCTCTTCAAAATGCACTTTGCAAAGAAATGTACAACTTTGTGAAGTATGACTGAAAATGATCCCATGCTTCATACGAGAAAACAGGAAAAAACAATTGGCACCAACAACAAGCTGTGAATTGCAGTACAATACACCAAATACAGAACACAAATTTAGTGTAGCCACTACGTCAAAATTGCATAGTGCCGAAAGAGTGTTGACAACTGGGAAAAATGTAGATTTAACGAAATTCAGAACAATTTTCAACAATGAAATAATGTATTTTCCTGCAACTAAAGCAACAACGGCAAAATGGTTCCAAAAATCCACCCCCTGCAAGTTTATAAAACCCTCCCTGCCTTGTAGGAATTTCATTTCCCAACGACACGAATGACGGATGGATTATTACAGATGGAACAAATGATTCCAACATCGAGCGACTTTTTTCCACAGAAAAAGAAAAGGGCCATGAAGAGGTAGTGTTCGAAAGGGTCGTAGTAGATTAGCTAAGTTTTAATACTGTAGGTTTCCCCGTTCTATACTACCTCTTCAAGACACTCTTTTGTCTGCTTTACAAAATTGACGAGCTGAATGAATACACCGTTCAGTCCATTGAATGGCTTGAAGGCGAAGAAACGACAGTTGGCTGACCACAAGACAACGAGATTGCCTAAGAGAAAGCTGTCCCTAATTTCAAGTGTTGTGAAAGAAAACGTGTTGCACACAGTGTCAAAATGCGACAACAATGTCGCACAAAAAGCTGGGATTATTAAAACTGAAGGAGACGCAGCAGAACAACTTGAAACACCTGTCGGTCTGTGCAGTAAACACCACTTCACCGAGTTTCAGATCTTCCTTCAGGCAAACAGGAGATTCTACAAGAAACGGGCCGTTTCTCGTGACCCAAGAAATCTGCAAGGTACAATTACTCGGTTGTGAATGAAACACACTGGTTGTTGAGGACTGTAGGCGTCGACTTCTGCCAAGAGTAGCAGTCCAGGATTGGAAAGAAAGACGTCTGCTCGGCCAGCCAACTTTCAACACGGTACAACAAACCTAATCACTTTCTCTGTCTATTCGGTCACTACGAGCGGCTGGCATAAAGACGAATTCGTCTGCACATCGCTTGCACATTCACAAACACAATCACACTCGCTCAAAACACTGTAAGCACATTCCCTGTCGGACAAAAAAATGTACATATCACTTCGAGTTTCAATTCTCGCTGCAAATCGCGAAGAACAAACACATAAAGAAATGACTTCATTGATGCAAACAAGTTATCAAGGAATTACTCCACACAATGCTGTTGTTTCGCCACTTGTCCATGATTCGGGCCCAACTGTGTCAAACATTCACCACACTGCATGCTCGGGGGACAGAGTACTTCACGTTATGTGCACAGGCACTGAGTATGCATATGATATTCGTCTCCAGTACTTTGGCATGGCAGCGACCAACGCACAGATCAAGACAACAAGCACACACTGGCAACATCAGGCCACACTAACACGTCACCTCCATTCACCGCACAGACATTGTCCACATTCTTGTGCACCCACCTATTTCTGAAAATGTTTCAACTTCCTTCTTGGGTTTACCGTTCCGCGTCGATCGCTTTTTGGCTGTTGATATTCATCCTCGAACATGAGCGTGTCCTTGATGGGTTTTCCACAACTCTTGCCAACTGTTATACCACGCGGTTTGAGCGCTGCTTGACTGGTGGTGACTGTTCCTTGAGCACAGTTGTTTTCACACAAACACAATCCTGGGCTTGCAGAAGTGAGCCTTATCTGCCTGGCACCCGACGTCGAGGGACCCAGAAGGGCCGAGTCCCGCCCCTTGTCCCGACACCAGGCGACACTGTCCCGCTGACTCAGGCTTCAGCTGCACGTTTCCCAGTCTTTTCTATCTGTACATCCTACTGTTCCACGGACGTCGTCTTCTCACAACAACTCTGCACACTTTTGTTCCATCTACTGGATGAAATGTCTGTTTCAGGTCATCAAGACGGCTGTTTCTGCAGAACACCCACTCTGCCGCAGTTGCCGATGGTCACTTTCACACGGAACCAACTCTACTGGTGAAGGAGCACCATGGTACAAACAGCAGTTGTCAACGAGATCACCAGAAGAGTCGTCGCCAACAGCGGCCCGAAGCTGAAGACACTGGCCGCTCATTTCTGACGTCACAAGACGGGCGAATCAACGAACACGTCTTCGTGCTGCAGTGCAGTTCTGTAGGACTCTTGCTTCAGTAGCTGAAGGTAGTTGAGCACCGGCCACTCATTCACACAGGCTGCATCAAAGTTTTCACAGAATTCTTGCTTTGTTTGTCTTCAAAATATTTTTGGAACTAGATCACAGACACTATCACGCCAGCTCCGTCACGGACGCTGTCAACGGTTCCAACGTCTGAAAAGACACAATAAAATGGTGAGAATTGGACGTGGAACAACAAAATTCTGCAACACACTTCCAGAGCATCAACAACAAGTGACCCAAAAACAGCGTGCGACTCGAGAACAGAATGACAGATCAGTACTTACGGATGGCAATGTTTTAGAAGGTTGATATTGATGTTTTTCTAGACTGAACTGATCTTCGGTAGTTTTCCTGTACACAGGATTGTCGAAGTTCATGCTCTTGATGTCCTTGCTGCGGTACGACCTGAACATCCACAGGCCAACCTGCAATGCGAAGACGTGCGGTGAAAATAGTTGCCCAGTCGAGATCCACTGAACGCTCATTTCCATTTTAAAATTTTAAACTCACGAAGGACAGCAAGGTATGCCTGGACTTCCGGTTCTGTAAGAAACTCACCACGACAGCGATGATGATAATGATGAGCAGGATTCCGACGATGATGCCGGCGATCTTGCCCGTGGTGCCGCCGCTGGACGGCTTCTTCTCGACGGGGGGCCGAGACGCGCCCGACTTAGGTCCGTCCACCACCTTGATGGGGGGCCCCGCCTGCGGCCCAGTATCTTCTGCAAAACACACAAATGAGACCGATGAGTCCCGTTGTTCGAAGCTCGGACTGATATTCTTGACAACCGGCAGCATATGGGCACAACACACACACAACCTCTGGGGTGGCACGCTGAAAATGTATAAAACAGAATCGTACCGTAATTTTATTGCTACTGGATCTCAACTCAAACGCACAAACTGGGAAAGGTCGTTCGTAAATTTCATACTGGCATTTTTTGAGACTTTTGTGTCAAATCTTTCCAGACGACGAAAACTGTAACACAAAATCTTATTTTTGCGTGTCGCAGATGTTGAAAAGTCAATTGAAGTTGAGTGAAGAGCTTCTGAAGCCTTCGATTGGCAACTGTTGATCCTCGAGAGCGGCGGATCTCGTTTGATCAGTTCTATCTATATCTTCCAAAGACAGATAAACTTAGAATCCGAGTTAATGGGCAGATAACTAGTGCTACATCTTTCCACCCAAATACTTGATGCTCTCTTGAATGAGGAATTTTCGTACTTGTCAAGGCAACAACAACAAATCACTTGTCTGTATTGCGTCGCAATGTATCGTGGAACCATGCCCCAGCGACAAGGGAACAACCGAGTGTGGCCAATTTGGGGAACACATTGGATCCAATTCATTTGCCCCAGAAGAGAAACGTAGTTCCTGCTATAATTTGCAAGTTTTGCGTTGAGACCCAGGCCGCAATTTGCCTTTGATTGTCACTTTGGTCAAGGCCGAAGCATCAAAACAACAAAATGACTGTACTTGTGATTGGGACAAAAACAAGTCAAACTTGTCATTCAGATATGCAGAATTTCACACCAAATTCACAAAATAAGAACGCCACGTCACGAGTGAACTCCAACGAAGGACCGACAGGTGAAACATCGTGCGCTTACGGTCAAATTTGGAGCGGTTTTGCAGGTTTATCAACCTAAGATATGCACGCGCGCGCACATACACACACACACAGGTGCAGTTTCCCCAGGACACACTTCACTACAGGCCAGTGAGGTGATATCCACAGACTCGCACCTGCAACTCGCACACGCACTTGTCACCAAAGCTCCGTTCCAGTTCCTTAAACATCAACAAGCGTCAAAAGGTAAAACGTCATAGGAAGCCAAGGTCACCATTGCAAATCGGTTCTTACCCTGACTAGAGCTCGTTGATGTGAAATTGGTGACTGTTTCGTTGTTTGGAGAACTAGTAGCGGTTGTAGCAGTGGTGAGCTCTGTCGTTTCAAATGGGGTCGGAAACATTAGTAGCGCCAGTGCCAAGAAGGCTGAACAGCTCGCGAAAGTTCAGAGGGACACAGAAGTGCAGAGGAATTTCCGCCACATCACGTGTGCAGTAGCTCAGCACCTTGTCAACGCCACAGTGTTTGTACGGCACATTTCAAAGAAAGGTTTTGAACACATACATTTCAATGAAGCAGTCAGTGCAACTGTTTTATCCAGAAAAGGTGGAGTCAATCTGGCTTGAATGTTTTTTTGAAGCAAAAACAGTTTGCCTCCTGCTTCATTTCTGCACGGATACACATCTCTACTGGTTCTTATCGGGCAAAGAAGCAGAGCACTCACTGTGTGCTACTCTGCTCCCTTGGACGTATTTACCAGTCTGCCATGGGATCTAAAAGCAACAGTACAACACACACACGAAGACAGACAGTACATACCTGGCATGTCACACGTGAGGCCGTCGCCCAGGAGCAGCACGCTGTTCGGACAGGCGCAGATCCGCTTCGGGGACGACGCGTTCACTTGGGGCGTCGGCAGACACAGGTGCGAGCAGCCGCCGTTGTCCTCTCCACACGCCGACGGGGCGGAGGGCTGTCTGAAGGGATGGTACACGTGGATATCCATGGGCGAGTAGAGCTGCACCGCCACGTTCTTCAGATCCTCCCCTGTGAACTTGTTGGCCTTGTGAATGGACTCGGTTTCCCAGTCCGTCCAATAAACGTAGTCCTCGAAGACGGTGATGGAGAACGGGTGTTTGATGTACTGACGAGAAGAGAGGACGATGTAACGGTCATTTCCTTCGAGATTAGAACTCGCGATGACGTGCAGTTTGGCGTCAACCCAGTAGAGACGGTTCATCACGTAGTCTGGAACAAGAGAAGAAGTCGATAGAAACACACATTATGGGAGTCGATATTCGAGTTCACTTGAACTGGTTGTGGGACGATGAAAATTGAAAAGGACATACCAATTGTGAGGCCGTTGGGCCACTGAATGTCAGAAGAGACGATCGCTTGGCGGTTGGATCCGTCGAGACCAGCACGCTCGATTCTGGCGTTCTCTCCCCAGTCGGACCAGTACATCCAGCCTTGGCCCTCGCGCGGGTCGACCACGATGGCTCTTGGCTCGTCCAGCTTTTCCTGGATCAGAGTGCGGCGGTGGTTCGTGTGCAGACTCATCACCTCGATGCGGTTCGACCCGGTGTCTGTCCAGTAGAGATTCTTGTGGATCCAATCGACGGCCAGTCCGTCCGGAGTGTTGATGGACTCGTGCACCACAGACTTCCAGTCCGTCTTCTTGACCGCCGGGTGCATTTGACGCTTGTTGCCGTTCAAGTCGGTGGACATGATTTTTTCGTAGGCGACGTCGGACCAGAACAGCTTCTTCTCAGCGTAGTCGAAGTCGAGGGCGATGGCGCTGCGCAGCCCGTTCACCAGTTCGCGGTAGTGCTGGCTCTCCAGGCCGATCTCGCGCAGGTCGTGGCGGTTCGCGAACAGAAGCAACGGCTCCTCGTCGGATTCCGCTTTGCACGTGTGCAGCTGCGGATCCATGAAGTAGCCATCGAAACAGCTGCACTTGTAACCACCCTTGTAGTTCTCACACTTTTGGGAGCAAGTGCCCGGGCGCTTACATTCGTCTATGTCTGAAAACGAACAAAAACAGGGATATCAGAATGGAGCTGATGACGTTCCAGGGACACATGAAAAAGCCGTCTGCAAAACGCGCCCAGGATTTTGCTATCAATCCTTCAACGGGCATCCTTGAAATCAGACGAAGCCAAAACAAGAAACTGCAACAAAAGGCCGAACTTTGGGTCCGTTTCGTGGCCGGAAACCAATTGGATAACGCCGGCAAAATAGTGGCGGTGCTGGCAAAACATGTTCGAGCACAACTGACGAGCAACTGATAAGCATCGTGGCCGCGTGAGTCACGGGGATGCGGGATGGTCCGATCATTGTTCAAGGTAACTTTGCCAAGTCATTCATAAACACACCACGATAAATTTACAACCTACAGCTCGCTTCGACTTTCACTTGGCGGTCATCATTCAATGGAGTGCACAAAACTCGTACGACTGTGAGAACGAGGGGAGTGCACGTGGTCCACGTTGCATCAGCCAATGTGGTCAGACATGCAGCAAGGCTCGACAGTTTCTTTCAAGTTCACCGATAACACAGCATCGTGCAACCTATTGTTCCCTCCAACCCAAGCGAGCAGTCGACGCTTCAGTGAGCACTCGCGCAGTAGTTTGGCACCGAAGTGACCCCGTGTCTGCTCTGTTGACCTTTCTCGCGTGCACCTCAGTGCCCTTTTGCAGGAATAATCTTCAAAATGCGGCCTCGCCGTGTAAAATGGAGCGCCGACGGTACTCACCGACACACGATTTCATGTCAGTGTCCAGCTCGTAGCCCTTTTCACAGGAGCAGAAATGTCCGTTCACGTTGTCCTTGCAGATCTGGAGACAACCACCGTTGTTTTGTGTGCAGGGATGCTGCTCTGAAATCACAAAAGTTGCAAAACATTCAAACTGGGCGGCTATTTCACTGGACATGCAACAACAATGAAAATGGAAGCGGAGCCTTCAAATGCTGCACAGGTTCAACACAAAAACCCATTGATAGACACAATGCGATACACACGAAACAAAAATCAAAATGAAAACTCGAAACAGTTCGGGAAAAATTAAGTTTTTGCCATGAACGTCACCTCCGCCTGTGTGTTGCAGATTGACAAAGCAAACAAAGAATAAATCGTATTTTCCACTTTCACTGTCAGTTCTTAGGCCCCGAGTCTCTTCGAACAATGCAGACGGGACAAAGCACCAGCTGAGTAGCACTGAACAGAACGACTACAGGCCCTGCGCCGAAGGCGGCGACACCGCTGGTTGGCCCTTGTCTGTGGCTACACTATCCCGCCGGACCTCTCAGCAACACCTTATCACTTGTCTCACACTTACACGAGAAACTTCGGGTATCAGGGGGACTGCTAAAACACCTGACGACTGCTGACCCTTGGTGAACAAATCGCAAATCGATTCAACAACTTTAGGAAGTCTCCCCCACCCAAAGAAAGGAATCTGCACCTGAAAATCCACACGAGCTCTCGCGGTCAACCACCCCTGACTAAAGAGTGCCCAAGTCACCACCCTATTCGACACCACGTCACTAACACCCTAAACCAAGCAAATCACAGACGCACCGCTCTTGGCGCAAACGTCCGTCTTCTCGTCCTCGCCGGCCCCACAGTCGTTGAAATGGTTGCAAACAAGATCGACGTCGATGCAGTTGGACCCGTCTCCGGTGCAATCGAACTGCGTGAGCGGGTCGCAGGTCGCGGCCTCTTTCGGGCACGCGTCGCCCTCGTCCGACCCGTCCGCGCAGTCTTCGAGTCCGTTGCAGCGCAGATGACCCGCGATGCACTGACCCGACGTGCAGCGGAAGTCCTCGGGAGGACACGTCCGGTCGCCCATCTGAAACGCAACGGCACAGGTATGCAGCAGTGACTTCACTTTGCGACGCACCAACGTGTGATTCTCAGATTTAGTGAGTGGGAGCAGGTGCCCTCGTGTGCAAGAAATTCCGCAAGTCACCAAGGTCACTGCGAGTACTCACGTTGCAATTGTCCTCGTCAGAGCCGTCAACACAATCCGTGTCGCCGTCACACTGCCACGACAAGTGGATGCAGTCGTGGTTCGCGCAAGTGAACTCTTTGATGCTGCACGGGGACAACACTGCGATTGTCGTGTCGCACTTGTCCTCATCACTGAAACAGATTGTGTGTCAAGTTTTCTCGAAATCGGCGTTTTGACGTGTAATTTCATTCTCATCGGAGGATGTTTTTTAGAATCCTATGCAGTCAGCACCTGTTGTCAGCGCAGTCCTGGTCCCCGTCGCAGCGCCAGCCGAGCGGGATGCAGCGCGTGTTGTTACACACGAACTCGTTCTGCGCGCACGTGTGCGCAGCTGCAATGAAAATCAAAACTTCAAGCATGACTTTGCTCAAAATGTACCGGAACGAGTCAAAGTGCACGCCAGGGCAGTCGAAAATTTGCATGGGTTGCGACAATGTTGTAAATGGAGGATCTGTGTGGCTTACTGTAACAAAGACCAAGCACAGAATTACGAGTACATCACTGCAACGAATCGCTACATCGTCACACAAAACCTGGAACAAGTCCCTGACAATAACTCGTTTCTGCTCTTGACGGGTCAACTGTACAATGTCAAACCAAACGAACTTATCAAGAACATGCAATGTCTGTCCTTACATTCTTCCGCTTTCAACGAAACAAGGAAAGACAAGTTTCTGTTGTTAGAACACGGAAGTTTCGAGTTGTGTTGAGGGTCATCACAAAGACCCAAACAAACTCACGAGATACAAAGATGTGACCCCAAGTGAGAATGCCCCTTTTTGACAGTATTCAAGGTTGAGCGCAGGTACTTACGACATCCGACCTCGTCCGACCCGTCACCGCAATCGTCGTCCTGATCGCAGCGCCATCTCTGTGTTATGCACTTTCCGTTCGCGCAAGAAAACTCGTCACTCGCGCAGGTGGTTTCTTCTGCAACAACACGCACATTCTTGACTTACTTCCTGAATGTGCCGCGAACAGACTGAAAGGATTCTGCAGCCACGAAACCAGAGATGTCTTCGTCGGGGAAATTCGAGACGCGCTGAAACGTTGGCGTCTCGCGAGTTCACACGAGCGAGTACTCACGACAGCTCTCCTCGTCGGCGTTGTTGGGACAATCCTGCTGCTCGTCACACACCCACATCTTCGGGATGCACATCGAACCATTTCCACAGAGAAACTGGTCTTCAGGGCACGTTTTTTCCACTGAAATGAAAGTGTCAACATGCAGGGAAGAACACTCGTCCCGAACGCAGAAAACTCGCTGGTTTGTCGTCGTCACCTCATTCAAAAGCACTGGAGAACACTTCAATGATTACAGTGTATCGTGAACAACTTCCCAAAATTTGACGAGTTGAGAGGATCAAGTGCCATTCACCGATAACCTTGTTCGGCTCATCAGACGATTGTACACTTCAGATGAATGTTCTGATAAGGCAGACGGAAGCGGGCGGGCACTTTCTGGGAAAACGAGCAGTGATTCCGCACCCGTTCCAACTTCAGGTGTTTCGCTGAACGAAAACACCAACACCCAGAGAGCACGAGACTCGCATTGTTTTTGGCGACGCGTTTCGAGGCTCACCAGGCGTGGACCCAGTGTTTACTCACTGCAGGTGTTCTGATGCTCGTCCGACGAGTCCTCGCAGTCGTCGGCGCCGTCGCACTGCCAGCGGGTTGGGATGCACTTGCCGTTGTCGCATTGAAACTCGTTCGCCGAACACGTCCGTGCGGCTGCAACAACAAGCGGATTGTGCTCTTGAATCGGGCTCTCACGCGTTCTGCTCAGGGTCGGGAAGGGCAAATGAAACCTCACCCAAGCTGTGGGGTGCACTGGGCAAAGAGGAGCAAAGGAACTGGACAAGTTCGTTGGTTTCTCTCAGAATGGTGCGGCCTGCCAGACTGCACGATGGGCGGAAAATGGCACAAAAATCATTTTTAGCATGGTTGAGTTGCCCCACCCCGTGGTTGAGTTGGGCCAACTCAACCAAAGTGACCACAACAAGCGCGCGTCCTATCCGCAGAGCCCGGACCGCGCGCAAAAAAAAAAACAAGCGCTCAGACGCCTGCAATTGTTGGAAGTGCCCACCACGAAAGCGGATCACTCAGCATCAGAGGCCCGGATTTGACTCAATAAAATTGCGGCCTGGGGAGCTGTCTGGATGTGACTGACAAACAACATTTCTCTCACCACAGAAATGACGAATTTGGAAACATTGTCGGCTCCACTGTTGCCACTGTTTTTACCCTCGTGAGATAACCGTACTGACAAAACGTACGGTCTCAGAATGTTCGTAGAATGCAAATGGGCTCAAAGTTCGGTGAGCAATACAACGGACTGAGCCAAAATTTGCAAGGAAGAAGAACACACGCGTCCACGGGGTGCGCGTTTCTCTCTTGTTGACACATCGCGAGTTGCTTTCTGACCATAACAGAACGAATCGTTCCAGCACAAAAGCTTATTTGTCCACGGCGGAAAACCACCGCATCTGATTCAACACCGCATCGGCAGTCGTTCAATTGTCCTTCACTCAGACGGCTGTTGCATGTGGAGTGTTGTCTGACGCTGCGACCACTTGGTTGAATCCGCAAAGGATGACAATTTCCAAGAACTGACACAGAAGGTTCGAACCCAACAATGATCGACAGAATCCTGCCCTTTTCCGTTCGAGTGACATTTCTGCAAGTCGCCGTGTGCCATTTGACTGTGTTTGCTGCTGTAGTTCATTGGACTGTGTTTCTTGTTTCTGCTACGTCTCACCCTGGACAGTACGAGTATTTACTCTGAAAGGTTCCACGGAACCAGAAGATCTGGAGTTGCAGATGGTCCGAACGACAAACGAGCTTGGTCAACCAAGCCTTCCACCGAAACACGCGTCTTTAAGACACTCGTTCTGAGACTGAATGGGCCTTCTATTCACAGCAACACTCACCTGGTAATTTGCCGAAGAGAAAAGCCAGCAAACACCACAAAATCCACACAGGCCGTCTCTTCAAAGTCATAAGAGCCGCCATTTTGAGAAGAGAGGCTGATTAGCATATGAAAGCAGTGGCCTCATTCAGGGCAGATATCAGAGTGGAGCTTCGGCGCACATGCCTCGCGCAGAGTGCACAAAACACTGCATGTTGACATTGCACACGTAGCTCCACAGGTATATCTGTCAAAAAACAGTCCCAACGTACATGAGACAACATGCCAGACAACCCAAAAAGTTGCCAGTCTTGCCGATGATTTGTTATCGCCTTTTGGGCTGATTGGGTCTTCGTCACAGAAAAAGGCGCAAACATCGCGTCGCTTCCAGCGCTTGTACGTATCAGCCATGGAAAGTTCTCCGTCCAAAAATCTATGCCAACAAAAACCTGCAGTGTGGAAAACAAACCCATAAATCTTTGGCGATACCGAACATTCCATCGAAACTTGCACGGCTTCTGCAAGGGAAGTTGACCCTGCGAAGCGTGACAGGGAGACACCACCGGTGAGTTCAACATTTGGGCGCACTACACCTGGTCCTCGGAGAACTCGCTTTATCACCTCTGACCTTGCGCCACGCCCCCAGTCAACAGACGCTGTTCAGTTGATGTGGCTCCACGCATTTGCAAGTCAAGCAGGCCCACACTGAGGTGCAGGGCAGACATTCTCGATACTATCGGAAAGATACCAATACTACTTGGCTGCACACACAATGCAAACACTCGGTCTGCGCTGCTCGCTTGACTGGTCGCAGTACAGCAGCGCTCCATTTAGACAATCAAGAGATGTCCATTCCTAGCATACATTCACTGAAGCACCACGCAAAAAGTGAAACTTCATTGCAGTGCTACTTTTAGGCAAACGCCTCAATTTAATTCCTGTCTGACGCGACACTAAACGAAAACGAACCCGGCATACCACCAGTACGAACAACTTGTCAATTTTTCTCAAACAAGATTACCAGGGAGGTCCATAAATTCACTTCGAATGCACACTTGCAAGTGATGATCGCGACCTTGTGAAGGATAAACACGAGCAGTCGTTGGCGGCGTTTGGTCACGCCACTTCGTCGGCCGACAGATGGGTCTGCCGGTGCAGCTGCAATCTATCAGCGAGTGCCACACCCCTCGACTGCACACTGCGGCTACAGCACCACTTAGTATCTCGAGTATCTCATTTGACCTGCATTACGAATGCGCCACCCTTCCGATCAGGCCACGCTCGCCAGAGGTTGCGCGGGTGTCATGCATACCAGACCAGCTCACATCACGAGGAGTATGCACGCACGTGCCCAAGAAACGGGTATGCCGGTCAAGGCAACGGTGCAGGTGTGTGTCGCATATGGGCAAGTTTCAGGCGACACAACACTTCCCTTTTCCAAACCATTTCTGTTTGTGGATAAATCAGCCACAGACATGTTTGCAAGAACTCTGGCTGCAAAACATTGAACAGGCACGTGGGATTTCGTGCTCTGAGCCTTCAACAGATACGGTGCACCGGCTACAACCATGGCGAGAGTCGTCATGCAAATTCCCACAATGGTTTGACTCGTACGTCCACACACTTCCTCCTTTGGACATCTGGGTTGCAGTTTGACAAGATTGTCAGTAAGATCGCACGAACTTTCATTCCTCAGTTTCCGTTGATTTCTGAGAAAAAGGAATGTGGCCCCCTCGGGAAGTGTTGGAAAAGTTTACAAGCCCTTTTGGAAGCATCGTTCGATGCCAAGCCTCCCTTTTTTTCAGCCAATCAGCATTCAGGTGTGTTCTGATGTCACGATGCCGGTTCATTTTCAAGCATGTTTCCTCAAAAGGAAGGATGTTCGGCAAAAAAGAAAAATATCCTTTGTCTCAATTATTTCATCATTTCATTCAGCTGTCAGTACAATTCCTGCTTGTTTTCCGAAGAAATGGCTTTCGCAAAGTGAATGAAATCTCAAGAAATGAATGACGCGTGATAACTGGAGCATGATTCCAGACACCACAGTAAAAACAGTTCATTCCATCTCAAAGAGCAACATCTGACTGAGAGGTTCATACTTTTTGGCATTTTGGGTGATTTCATTCATGTTCCTGGTGATCATCTGCCCCCCCCCCCCCCGAAAAGGGAACTGAAAGAAAGCTACGTATCTGAAATGAGTTGCTGCTGTCCAGAAGAATCAAACCCACGAAATACTTACGACAGTTCACTTCGTCCGAGTTGTCTCCACAATCGTCAGCGTCGTCGCATTTCCAAGGGAGGGGGATGCACCGTTGGTTCTCGCAGGTGAACTGGGTGCTTGCACAGCGGGCTGAAAGCACAAAACACCACAAAACATTGTTCTTGTTATTTTTTAACACAAGATCTGACACAATTTCCTTCCTCCACTCAAACGAATTTGGGGAGTGACGGACTAAAATCATCAATGCACGCTGTGAGCAAGACGGAGGTCTCATTTTTGTCACTGAACTCGTCAAATGTTTGCAGCTAAACCCACACATGATTGGCACAACGTTTGCTCTGTCACTCAAAACAAGACCAGGAGGGATCGTCGACAGAAGTTTCCTCCGTGTGTGTTGACTACAGTTGTGATGACAAATCCTATCGATTGTGCCTGTCGGCATTCTGGGGAAAAGAACAAATCTATCCTCCCGCAGGTTCTGAGTCAATGCTGACTCCTCAAAAGTTGGTTTCTGATATATCCACTCTGTTTCATGTGTGTTAGTCAAACGTTACATTCAACAGAGTGCCAACATTGAACGCGAGAGTCTAAAACATGATGCACTGACACTGAAATGTTCCAAACACAAGCTGCCTCAGCTGGGTCAACTTTACCATGGTCACAAACATGGATCACAAACCCGCCTGTCAAAAGTTATGTTTTTGGCCCAAAAAGTACACGGCCAGTTTGTTGCCCTTAGAATCTAGACATCAAATGAAAACATCAATTGAGCAGTTTTCCTCGGAAACAAACAACTTGGATGGTAAGTCGGCAAAATCCACATGTTCAAAATTGAAATGTAGATCTAGATGTGGTCTCACCTTCCACCGAATACACGTTGAGCAAGATGACCAGTAAACTTGCGCACGTGAACTTCATCCTCCACTGTACGTTCATGGTTAAATCTCTATCTTTTTGTCTTGTCCGCTACAGTTAGTGGTTTAGTTTTCTGTGTCTGACAAAAACTTCCAAGTAGCTCTTCTTATCCGATCGATGGCGCGAGAGCCTCTTCACCGCGCAGGAATCGCGTCTCTCAACCCTCCGAAAATCACTGACTGCTCAACTTGTTCTTTACTTGGTACACCAGTTGTGCTACTCGGACAAGTTCTCTCTGCTCCACGTGTTTTCACAATAAAGGCAATTGAAATGACAATTGTTTTCTTGTAATTACGCTGACGCCCCAATGAAATGTTTGCCCAAACATGTGGCTGTTCCACGGGAGGAGGCCGGTTATCTAGAACGGAAGTCAACAAAAATGGGCCCATTTGTTGGAAATAGTCCGCTCCTGCACAGGTGCATTCTGCAAGTCAAAAGCACGTTCAGATGTTTGTGTGTGCTTCGATGTTCAAATACGGTTGAAGTGTCTGAAATATGTCAAATGCAGAAGGAAATGAAAACTAAAATGGAAAGATGCAAATATCACCGCGGAGAAATATGTGCTGACCATCGTGATATGTCTCATGTGGCGTGAGATGCCACAACGAATCACATTTGGAGTTTTTAGGTCATGCTTTACTGGCACGCTATTCGGGAAAAGCATGAACAGCCAGTTTTCAATAATTTCGCTCCAAATGTTGTCTGGAAACGATCTTCTGAAAAAATACTTAATTGATAAGATACTGAAACAGATACATATCCATTTTTGAGAAAAACGCAAAGTACACCAAACATAGAGGTCCTGCTTGAATGACGTGTTGTTTAAATCCGTCGAGGACTCACGCTTCTTGATTGGTGCAGCCGCCACACCCTCTTTACAACACATTTTCTCAATGAATCATCAATCAGCACGGACTCTGTGATGAATGTCGCCATCTGGTGTTTTGTTTGCACAAATTACAAACCACACACTTTCATATTTAATATTAGAATATAGAACTGCTTTCGTTGTTCGTACAAACAACATGTTGACAACAAAGAAGTCTCTTGGGTCTTCGAAATATATAGATCTGCTTGTCATTTCCCGTGTTGTTCAGCCAACAGAAATGTCAAAAGCCTTCAACACACAAACCACCGCACACCCAAGGTGAGACAAAAAGCAAACAAAATCCAAACAAAAACTCTGTTTTGAGACAAGCACATGGTTCCCAAATTACTCAGTGAAACTGTTCCAGTTTTCAAAAGAATACAGTACTTCTTCACAACCCACAAAATGAGTCTCAGTGAAATTATTTTCTGTTCTGTTAAAATTTTGATAATTTTATTTTTGTTGTTCAATTTTGGGTTCTCATCAATGCCCAGCACTTGCCAACTAATGCTTTTGAAGTTTGACTGGTTTTCATGGGCAAGAACCAAAATGGCTGTCTTGGTGAAATAGGGTATGCCGTTTGATTTATGGACCAGATGAACCAGCTGTAGTGATATCACAAACACACTGGTTGGTATCTCAGGTGAGACTGACCCTGATGGCGGGCATCACCCCATGTATTTTGTACACAGTGGTGCCATCTGTCCAGTGGTGGTTCTAATTCGCGGCTGGTGTGTCACACCACACTCCTCCCCCACTAGGGGGTGCAGCTCTTTTTGGCCTTTGCAACCATTTTTAAATATTCTAAATATTTTTACAATAAATATTTATAGAGATACTACAGGGAATATATGCTTAATATCAATTTTGTGCTATTTTGCTGGAGATTACCCAGCATTCATC
>JAAUXT010150465.1_pt1 | contig 27366 bp, 22 predicted proteins | sample 7278171 | NCBI WGS metagenome assembly JAAUXT01 (sample SAMN14350112, study PRJNA611818) | marine sediment metagenome | isolation source: surface marine sediment (1.8m) | place: French Polynesia: Moorea | collected 2018-08
AATGTTGTGTTGCTATTGGTCTTTCATCATACAAAGATCTGAGCAACTCAAATTTGTCATTCTTGAAATACGACAGCCAATCGGTCACTTAAATTTTCTGCCTCGTACATGAAGTTTTGTCACTAGACATGTGTTTACATTGTGTTTCCCTGCAGGTCCTGTCGATGGCTGCGGCGCTAACAATGTGTCGCATCAATGACTCTGACGACCCGACCCGGCGTTCGAAGGCACCGAGGTGAACTGACCTCTGAGGCTGCTGCAGCTTCTTGAGTGCCAAGCGACTGCATTGACAAACCTGAAGACTCCCTCTGCCAGTGTGTCTTCTGTCTCTCTGTCTGAACACAGGCTGTTTTTCTTCTTTTTGAGGTCAACGCATCAGGTCACCCGAGTTGTTGGCGAGTCAACGGTTGCCTTGCGCTGAGGATCGCTTCGAGCGACACCGCTGACGCATCGGCTCTCCCAGATAGCGTTCTCGAGCAACGTTTGACTTCACAGTGATCGAACACTGCTGCCCGAAGGCTCTGGGCGTCAATTATTAATTTGATCATCTCCTCTTTGTTCATTTCAACAGCACCGCCGGCCACACGGAAGCCAGACTTGGTCTGATCTCCACTGCAGTTCGGATAGGATACCGGCTACTCCATTATGCATGAACGTTTTCAAATACAGGTGTGTTCCTTTGTCCTGAAACGGAGCCGTACACCTGCGGTGCAATTTGTCTGCCCAAAGAAAAAGAAGCAGCATGCAATTTCAGCATTATTTTACGACCGGAGCCGTGCTGAGAATCCTGCGTGTTTTTGACTGGCACGAAACAAAGGCACGATGAGTCGCCTGGTGTCGACTTCAGAGGGGAAATCGGCAAAGTTGGTGTTTCAGGGCTGGTAGATATTTCTGTGGAGGTGTGGCCGCTGTTGCGGTGTCTCTGGCATCAAAGAGGGACACTGATCAGTCGCGCGTTGGTCGAGGTCAGACAGGGAAACACAATCACACTTCACAGAGTGTGACAGCAACGGTCTCTCTGAGTGTCACAGCGATCCATTCGGACTGCAACTCGACTGAAGGACCCAAGGGCTCGTCTGTCAGCAAAAGAAAATTTTCAAACGTTGTGTTTCGTGTGGGAGCGGCGGCCCTGCCAGCGGTTCGCGGATCTGGGGTCCACTTGGATCTGCCCCATGACTGACGAGCCAGCCCAGATCTCGACAAATATCGGGCTCAGATCTGTCTTTGAGGAACACACGTTTGGCGTGTCTGCGCCCATCCAGTATTTTAAACTTGCATCCGCGTTTGAATTAATTCACTACAGAAGGATGCCTCTTAAAGGCGAGTCGGCCTCTGCAATTCCGTTTGATCCTGGGGGAATTAACTGCCTGTCGTAGGTTCCATGCATGATGCACCGCGAATCTTCGCTGCGTGCATCCCGGCGCACTACAGAACAGATCTTAGTTGGGAGACAGAACCAAAATCGGACACACAATTGGTGAAAGTGTGTTGATGTGTGTTTTCATGTGTGTGTGTGTGTGTGTGTGTGCCCTGTGTGTGTGCCCTGTGTGTGTGTGTAGACAAACCATTGGTGTCATGTTGCACTCAGGTGCAGCAGTCGAAGCTGCGGTCGAACTCATCGCGTGTTTGTTACTTTCTGCGCAAGTGGAAGCGAGCGATCTGGCTTCCAACTGTGCGTGCGTGAGAACTACATCCTCCACCTCGCACCTTGAGGTGCTCAGGTGTGATGAAATTTTCCAGGGTTCACATTGGCAAGCGTTCTGATTCTCGTCTATCAACATACGGAAAGAAATGCACCTCACATTGTCAAAAAAAAAAAGCGGCGTGAAGCTTTTTCTTCAGCAAGCAGGATAAAACGTGCATGAGGGCCTCACATAGAACTGGACTGTCTGAAGCACTGGGGATGCACAGTCAGATCCCTTGGAAAACGATTCTTGTCCACGGAACTTTTTGTCATGTTTGGCATCCTTTCCAGGTTGAAAGTTTTGTTGGGTGTTTTCGCAGTTTTTGCTGAAACCTGTAATCTCTTCCCGCACAATTGATTCGATCGCGGCGGCTTCTTGGAGGTTTCCCATCCTCCACTGCGGAGTGCATGCTGAAGTGAAGACGAAGTCACTTACATTTCACTATCAATATTTAATATAATAAGGGAAGTTCTTTCAAGGCGTCAACCACGTCTCCATTAGGTACTTCCTCCCATGATCGATACGGGATTTTCAGAGTCGTCTTTTGATCACAGTTGAGGCAGCACTTGGAAGTCCAGATTCGTCTTGCGCTCCTGCTCTGTGTGTTAAAACCTGCGGAGACAGCCATGGATTTTAAAGTGTTAGAAAGTCGATGTGGGCAAAAAGTTGGCAAAGACACTCGGCTTCAGGGCGAAACCACCGGTCTTAGTGCGAAATGAGACGGCAGCCATTTCACTTGTCAATCAGCGAAAGTGAAGCGCCGTTTGCCTCTCATTTAGGTTGCACTTTCAGTTACACATTTTTGGTGTTTTCAAAAGCCACGGGAAAGGTAAAACTCCCACCAACTGCTTTTGAGTCCTCATAAAGAAGGCAGTGCAGTTCTCGTACCGTTTCGTGACAATTCAGGTTTGAAATTCACCTTGAAAGTTTGCGTTGAAAAAACACACAGCAAACTTCGGATTTTGTGGATTCCCAGTTGTCGTGATACTCGTTGATTTATCGTGACCTCTCGAGTGTCTCCAAATTTAGGTGCTGTATAATTCATTTTGAGCAGGAATCTGCACCACCCACATTGGAGTTCACGTGTACACAGGTTGAATGCTCACACCTAGCCGTTGGGGAAGTTCCCAACGTCGAAAATTTCTTTCGGAACAAATTTCTGCCCCTGCGACTTTTACACAATACGAATGTCACTGCTATTTTCGATTACACAGCAAAATATAATTTTTCGTGCAGGTAGCTCACAGCAGTTATCCAATTTCCAATTACAAGCCCGAGGCAATGTAATTATTGACCTTCATTGCTACGGAATTAGTCGTCTCCCGTGTCCCCACAAGTTTCGAGAAGAACCACCAAGATCTGTGTGAGCGCTGCTTCCGGATCATGCCAGTTTCTTCTGAGTTTGACAATTCCAACCACGGTACAGTTTTTGTCAAATGTGGTTCAGTCGATTTGCAAGCTCAGGTTTTCAAAGAAAGAAGATTACGCAATAGAAATAGAGAATACCACGTTTCAGGTATGTCAATTTTAGCAACCACGAGAAATGTGTTGTCAAGGGAATTAACAAGAGAAAATTTTCGTCTCAATTAAGAAGAAGATATCCAGGAAAGAAGACATTTGCGCACGCGGTTCATGTCGATCTCAACTTTTCTGAAACCCGTGTTGATGTCTGCGCCCACCCGTGGCACAGCTTTGTTTCCGGGGCGGGCGCAAGAGAACCTGGTCTTCGTTGGTGTCAAACACGGAAATGTTGGATCCTGAGCAGACTCGGTCCCTTTTCATGCACGTCACTCCCGCTTTCCCGGCTCCGTTGCGCTGTTTGCCGTGATAAAACCCACGTTGCTGTGGGATTGCAGGCGAGGATCCATGATGGGGCCCAGGCCCAGAACCCCCCCCCCCTCCCCCCACGACAAACATCGTTCCACTTGTTTTCTTGGATTCGTGGCTCAAGGCGTTCTGCGTTCCACGTTGCACTCGAACTGTGGACTGGTTGTTGGAACAGGTCCTCAAAGATAGGCTCTCCCGTCGACCCACTCTGTCTTAGATCCGTTCCCAGATCCGCCTGAGCAATACGCATGATGCGAACAAACGACTTATCTGATTGTGACTTGATTAGGTCCTAGAAATGCTGTTCATTTTCCCCCAGACAAACTTATGATTCTGCAACAAATAAAGTAATCAGCGTGAGTAATCAAATATCGCGGGCCTCAGTGCTGTGTGACAGAGATAGGACTTGATGTAAAGCTGAGTTCGCATCTCTCGAGGACAATCAATCGACAGCAATGTTTTTAAAAGCTCAACATGGATCTGTCGCTGCAGGGTTGTTCTGTGGTGAAAACGCCGGTGACGACGACAACGTCGAACCTCGGAGAGAAACGAGTGAGTAATTTCCGACGCGTTTGCGTCTCGAGGCGCGTGAAATTGGAGCTCAACGCTGAAAAGGAACGGGACATTCCGTTGCAGGGAAGCAGCAAAATTGAAAAGCCAGCTTGAGTGTGGCACAGGTTGCGTTGAAACACAATCGGTAGTCCTTGACGCTCTTCCACGACGTGCGAACTGTTGTGAACGGCGAGAAGCCGAAACGCAACACAAGCGCGGCTGAGAATCACGCTGAAGGCAGACGAGAAAGGAAAACACATCGGACCCCAGCAGCCAAGATAGCCGCAACATGACGTAAATCTCGACTCGTGATCTCTCGTGTGCGATCACTCTTGCTTTGTGAAGTGTTATTTTCCTGCAGTGACACCACTAATTAGCATGGACTGCCACAGACCCCGTCTCGCAGATCAAGAAAAATGAGGCTGCAGTTCCGACCCCGAGGAATTCCGCAGAACCAAGACAAACTCACGTTAATTGCCGTTTTAGTGAAATAGAATTGTTGCGCTTCTGACATTTAATTTAAGATTTTGATTGCACCCACGTCAATTTATCTTGAAAGCCACGAGCAATTACATTACGTAGGAAGGAGATGGCGGAGCAGCACTCCCCGATGAATCTTGGCGTTCTCATCCGCGCCGCTCCCGGTCCTCACAATTTGTCACGGTGTTATGATCGGCGAAATCAGGTTCCGCCAGACAGTTACGCCTTCCGAAGAATAGTTTTCTAATAAATATTGACTGAGTTTCTCCAAATAAAACTGGAGGCTGGTGGTGGAAGGATGGTGATTGTGTTTTCTGTCTGGCGGTGCCTTGACGATCCCTGAGGTGAGTGAGAATAAAACGATGATTTCATGGTTCCAACACTGAGGCACTGATCTGACACTCAGAAGCTGCTTCTGCGAGGAAAGTTCTGCCTCCTGCACGAACCTCTCGTTCCAGACTGTATTTCGAGACCCGCGCTGTGGACGCTCGTGGAGCTCCACCGACGACTTGGTCAGTTCCGACAAATTTACAGTCATGTAATTTTCACCACACGCTGTGGAACATTTGGCACGAGGTGAAAAAATTGGCCTGGATATGTTAATACCTGTTACACAGGTAATAAATCATAGGTTGTGTTTGCATAAGCGATGAAGTGAAAAGTGTCATTATCTCACGGTGGAGTGAATACTCTATCAATTATTCAGCATCCCATTTCAGTCCTTCTCGAATCAAATTCACCGACGAACATCCCCAACGTGTTCCTCATTGTTTAATGTTTCATGCAGTTGTTTGAAAAGGCTTGACAATGATCAATGTATTTTGCCTGTCAACTGTACGTTTGAGCTGTCCGTCCTGTTGTGATCCGCAGATATGAAGCTGTCAAACTTCATTAGTTGAGCCAGACCGGAGGCTTTTTATTAATACAGCTTGTGTAAACTTCCACTTAGTCAATTTTGAAACAGGTTTTATTTGCAAAAGGACCTTCCTGCCTGTAGCATTTTATCGACTTCCTGTGCTCCAGAAACACATTTACCTTTCCCTCCACATCGATTCGGGTATCTATTTTGTCTGTGCTTATTGATATTTGGAAACTCTTTCAAAGGCTCTACTTTTGTTGTTCAAAAGCACAGATAATTTATATTGACGATCCATTGTGACTCGACACCCATAAAGGGGCGGTGCTGGGCTTAGAGACGAACAAAACAGTCTTGGTTTCCTACCTGTGTGCGCTTACGAGGAGAATCCACGCAGCGAGGGGCTCTTGTAAAAGCTGACAAGGTTTGTCTCAAGGACGCGCGGCGCGCCTTCACCAAGGTGCCGGCGGATGAGAATTGACTGGTGAAATTGAAGGCGTTCCGCGATTCCGTGAATGACGCACCGAGTCTGTGTATCACTGTCACTCGGGAGAAGAGAGAAATGAACAATCGCAAAGTCTTCAAACCTCACAATGTTTCCATTTCCCCCCACCATTGCGGATCAACAGACATTGAAAATGACCCCTCAAAGAGGAGTTCAAGCGTTTGCACTTTCAATATTGCTTTCAGGTCGATGTTTCACGCGCTTTTTTCTGCGCGAGCTGGTCTGATGGAGCCACATCAACGCGCGTCCGGAGCAGAGCTCACAAAGGTGTTTGAAAGCAATGCAGTCACTAGGAACGTGCGCAGCGGATCAATATTCACTAATGTCCCCTGTCGGTGATGGAGATTTAAATTTTCCACATGAAGATATCTGCACACATCAACTGAGCAGACATCAAACGGCTTCTGGGGCGACATTTCGGACAGATTTCGCCAACGGCACAAGAGACACGATTTTCCCGTTTCTCCCGAGTTAAAGGCTCGCATTGATTTCTCCTTATGATAAACTACGCAGGGGTTGCCGAAGGTACGCAAATAAAGAAAGTCTCAAAGACGAGCTGCATACAATGCGGGAACATTTCTCAGCCTCACAACACAAGTCACGGGTTCTCTGCTCTGAACAGCGATCCCCGCTCCCACCATCAAGACCTTGTCATCCAAAAAAAAAACGATCTCTCCGCGGTTCCGCACTGAAGTTTCGCGAAAAGTAGGAGCAGAAGGTTCCTTCTCTGGAGTCCACCGCACCACAGTTCACTTCAATTGTACAAATGATTCCCTGTTGCAACGGACCTGACACCTGGTCACCTGACTCAAACCGAGAATGCGAGTGAAATATATGTTCAAACCAAAAAGAAAAACGAACAGAATGAACATGCTTCTGGTGAATTCTTCATGGGAACAAACATTTTTGGTTCAGGTGGGTTGGGTGACTTCGAATTGGACTGAACAAGGTGTTGGTTGGTTGGCAGTGATAGTCCCCTTTCTTGAACAAGCATGCGTGGCCTGGATTTGCTTTTCCACACAACAAAGACAAGCCACGGCGCAGTGTTGCCAAGAAGGCGCTGCAGATGTCTGTCACTCGGCGATTGTTGCGACTGATGCATGAGGAATCCATGAGGCTCCACGAGGCGGCCGCGAAGTGGGAATTCTTCCATTTGCTGTGATCTACGACCGTGGCCCGGACAGCGCAACAAGAGAGGCGCTGGGAATTTGAAGAAGTCGAATCAGCTCCAGACATGTCTGACTTTTATTAACATCTGTTGTGAATAGGGCAAACCAAATTAGATACAGTCAAGAATGCTGAATTTGGTGTCCTGGCTTCGCAAAAACATGTTTTCAGGTTTGTGAACACGAGTTCTTGTGAATAAATGCGAAGCTGTAATGTTTGCGTCATTGTGGGATTGGCAAGAGTCGCAACAATTAGGAGAGTCGTTGGGAAGTCGTGTCAGTCAATAGGGGGATTAGCCTCTCATTGTCGTGATCTATGGCGCTCGATGTCAATGGAGCTGCGTTTGGGAGAAGAGAACCGGCCTCCACCTGCAGAACAACGTCTTCTCCGTCCACGCTGCAGCAAAAAGAAGACCCACCTACATCCTGTCCGCACCGCAAGACAATGGCAACCCTGCAAACACGTCATCTGTGAGCGGAAAAAAACTTCTGAAGGAGATCTTGCAGAACTTTGACTGCACTTTAACAAGAACACTGCGACTTTTCCAAGCAGCTTTCTTGTCACTTTATGTCATTGAGCGTGTAAAGAGAAATCAAATCTGTCACACATAAAGTTTCTTTCTTCCCAGCACTCCACTCAAGACGTCAAAGTTTATGCTACGGACAGAAGAGAGTCGTTGTCACCTTTGTCACTGTCGTAGGAGTACGCACAACTCAGCGGGCGCTCTGCTCTGACGCATCCTCCGTTATATTTGCGTGACCACGACGCGTGGCGCTTCCCGTCTTCAATGGCTTCAGCTGTTGCTCATGAGGCCGTCATCTTCGACGGGTTCCAGGCTGAGAGCTTCACGCCTGACAGTGAGCCTCGGATCTGGGCACCGGCCAATCACTTGGTGACATCAGTTGTCGAATCACATGTAGTTTTCACACAGTTGGCTTCTTCATTGTCGGTTTTTTTCGCAAACCAAAACTTGAAAGCACGGTTGTGAACAACATGAAGTGTGTAGCCCAAGTTTTCCCACCCAGTTGCGCATTGGCAAAAAGGAGAGGTTGTCATGCGATTTCTGAAGAAGTTGGGCGTTACCTCGTTCTGCATCGACCTCGTTTTTGTCCTTGTCAGACTCACTTCTGAAGGTGTTTTTCAGTTTATCAGATGAGAATATGTTTTAATTAAAGGAATTTACTTGTTCTTCTTTGCAGTTTTGGGCGTTTCAATGTGCGCCTTCAACGACCTTGTTTCCCTGTGGTGTTCCGTTGCATTTTTGAGGTGCAGACAACAAACAGGCATGATTCTTGGAAACCTGTTCTTACAAAATCCTTCTGATATTTTTGCCTTTGGGACTCAAACAAGCCACTAAACGACGTCAAGAAGCTGTTGAGGAAGAAACAATCTGAAACTTTGATGGACCACTGCGATTGAAAACAACTTTTGCAATCTGATCAAAGCTGACTTCGTCAGAAGACAGCGATGACGCATCGAGTCACAAAAATGCTGGGTGTTGGTTTTCCAGTGGAGTTTTGGAGGAAATGGGGGCGGACGGCGGAGGCGGCTCGGGCGGCGCAGTGGCCGCTGCCCCCGACGCTCTAATCCCCGCGCTCTCAGGTGCAACAGAAACCGGAGCGCCGGACCCAAGCCGGGGGCGAGCCAGTTAATTTATCAGACTCACGCGGCTTTCCATTTAAACGGCCTGTCCACTTGGGAGGTCATTTAAGAATATTACCCCAATTTCAACAATAATATCCTTGGGCAGAGCTCTCCTGTTCCTCACACAAGGTTTATTGGCTGCAGGTCTGTGCAACCAGCAGAAAGTCTGCATGTTCGTCCAACTTGGAGGAATTTGTCTGTTTGTATGACCATCAGTGTTCGTTTTTCCGCTTTGTGCTGATTCCTTGAGCACTTGCGGAGCCACGATCGTGTCAAGCAGACGACATGTCAAATGGAGATTTTCTTTCTCTGGTTCTTGTTCACTCTCTGGTTCTCAAGCAAAACAGAATCAACCTGGTCACAGAACACAAACACCAAGATCAGCCAGTACAGATGAAAGCTCCTGAGGTTTTGCCTCTTCCAGGCGAGGACAGAGGTGTCAGTTTCTTGGTGTGGCTTTCCAGCCCAAGGATGCAATTGAGGCACAGGAGACTGGAGAATTGCTGGGTGTTGAATCTCCCTGTTGTCTTGTTGCAGGAGATGATAGGAACTCATACGCAGATCACATCATAGCGGACTGAGTGATTGTTGCATTGATGTCAGAATGAACATTGAACACTGATACCCTTCCACGCCCATCGTGTTTTCAGAGGAACAAACGGAGTTTGTTCACAACTCAGCTGCGCTCCAGGGCAGACGCAGGAGAGACCAGAAGATCAATGCGAATCTCCTCCCAGGGTCAGGTTTGCGGATTAAAACGCTTCCGCGCGGACGGCGGCGCGTCGCGCGCGGCGCGGCCCCTGCGCGGTTCACATCTCAAACAGCATCGCGGATGGCATGTCAGACACGTTCAGCTCAGGGCATTCAAGACATGGATTTCTCCTTTTGCGTTTCGTGTTCAACACCGTCTATTGATCTCACTGCGGGGTTTCTGCGGCCTCCAGCTCTTGGAATTTCACGCTTGGTTTCTCCACCGTAAAATGTGAATAACAAGGAGGATAGAAATGCATTCACTTCGGGTGTAAATTGGAAATAAATTTTATTAACAGTTTCAGTTCCACGCAACATTTGCATTAATTTGCATCTTTGCCATCAAGGGTGAACAAAGAAAAGAAAGTTATGAAACGACGAGATGTTGCCTGACGCACGAGAGTTGCTGCTGCATGAGACGTGAGCAGGTTGCGGTGTCTCCTCACCTGCGGGGATTCGTGTACCTTTTCTTCCGACAGTGCGGTCGCTCTGGGGAACACGACGCCACTGCTGCAGCTGCTCTCCAAAAAGGACTCCGCCTTCAATCTTTACTTCGTTGTTCGATGGAGACGAAAGTTTCGACAGATACGTGTGTCACACTTGGTGTCTGTTCGTGCAAATATCTTGCACGGACGAATCCAGGGGTCTCTGAAACCCGCCCCAACTCCTCCCCCTCCCCTCTGAAAAAATCTCTCATCATCTTGTGTTTCACATTTGCAGAAAGTTTTGCTCAAACAGATAAGACCTCCTCTGACTGAATTATGTTGATGCTCCGAAAAATTGAACCCACGGTGTGTGCTCAGTCAGAGACAGTTGTCCCTTTGGCAGTTGTTGCACAGGACCTGGACAAAAGGCAGCGAGGATTCGTGTTTTCAACACAACAAAGGGAATGTTGGAGATCAGCATTGCCATGAACACGGAAAGGCAACTCTTCAGCACACTTCAGTTGAAGCTGCCACATCACAAACACGAAGCTGCTTCTAAAGCGCCACACTCAAGGAATACGGTCGACCAAGCGCAACAAAACTGACCAATTTGCAAACTATGTCTGGAGTTTCCTGTTAACACACGGATTTGTTCACTGCTTCTTCACTGTCATGCTCTGCATCGTGGTACACGGGCAGTGAAAATGTGGTGAGAGTCTGCTGCTCCGGTTGAAACGTCGTTTCGTAGACGTGGCCCCTGCACGTCAACAGGTGGTGCGTGGAGGGGTCGGCCGGAGCCCGGGGACACTCCACTTTCTTGAGGGAGTCCTTCTCCGCCTTCAGCGTCCCCGAGCACACGACCCTCTGAGGCTGGTAGGTGAACTCGGAGTCTCTGATCATGCAGAGTCGAGTTTCGCCCGACTCGTTGACGATGTTGTGTCGGGTTTCCTCGGGGGAGGCGTAAACCTGACGAGTCTCCAGTTGGTGCGTCAGGTTGTGCTTTGGCGCCATGGATGGGTCATTCCTGAAACTAGAATTAGATAAGTCCCGTCAAACTTTGACAAGTGATGGAAAATCGGAGACGAACCCCAACAAGGTGATTTTGGAGGATGTCAGACCGTTGAAAGGGGCGATCGATCCAAACGAAAGAAACAACAAAAACAACGAACGAAATGGGGTAAAACTTTTTTCATTATTTGGAGTACGGCTTTGTGCCCTACAGCCCCGACCCTGAAGAGGAAACGTGCAGTGCGTCGTCTTATCACACAGAATCTTTCCGCTTTGACGTGAGTTTTGTCATCCGGAGGCGTTTGTACCTTCTTCGTATGAGAAAAACGGCGCCGAGGAGGCACAAGCCGACGACGATGCCCAACACAACTCCGATGATTATTGCCACCATCAGGTCTGAAAGAGAGGAACATTCCCACTCATGATCTAAATTTTGCGGAAAGTCAACTTTTTTTCAACTCTTTACGCTTTGAGGCTGGTTCTAAATTTTGAAGTCAAACTCTTTCTTTTTTGGCTTCTTTGGTCAATTGCCGTGTTTGGCAAAATTTCCAAATTTGGGCTTGAACAAGAAATTGAACAAACGAGAGATGGCAGCACTGTGAGTATTAGAGAAGCTGGTGGATGAAGCTGTTCGTTATCTGACACACTCAACAAATGTGTGTCTGGTCTTTGCGGACCTTTCGATAAGAAAACCTGGGGTAATTGATAGATTGTGAAGGTTTTGGTTGCGCGGATTTACAAATGTATTGCAGGACCGTTTTCTGGCGTCTGTTCGAATTGAAAGGGAAAGTCTGCGAAAATACACCGGTACTCCACCTCAACTCTTTTTGATCCAAACAAACACACAGAAGTGTTACGACAAATTTGAGAAGAAATGTGAAGTGGCATAACACAAATGAAAAGGGTTCTATTCTACATTTCTTCAAACACGTCGGAAAAGACTTGGCCTGAGTGAGGTTCTTTGCTTTTAAAAACAACAGATCTATGAGAAAAAAGGACTGACTGAACAGAATCAGTGTCGTTGTGTCACAGCGGACGTTCACACCCACAGACAAAACAGGTCTATGCAAGGACATGCAGACAGTCTCACCTATGGGATAAGCATTCTTGTCACTTTTCAAAGGGTCTTTTCTGGAGACCGGAATCCCTGCAGGAAGAAAAGCTGTGTCAGTTCCGCCCGTCTTTCTCATCTCATCACCAACCGACCACAACCTTCAGCCGTCCATTTCCTTCACAAAGGTGGAAAACATTTTTGACTCGTTTCAGATTGCTCCATGAAAATTTCATGAGCTTTCTGCGCAAATTGTGCAAATGAATGTGAATTATCTCTGAGAAATGGGCCAAAAAAGATTCATTGTGCGCACGAGCTGACGACAGGGAGCATACAAGTTTCGTGGAATGCGTCCCTGCACATATCAGCGTCGGAAACAAAGACGCAACGTTTTGACGCAACCAGTTTGAACTTGGGCTGAACTACCTGAGCAGTTTCCCAGGTCTCCCATCCAGTCTCCGTCTTTGCAGGTGAGGTACCACACCTCTCCGCTGACGTTGCACTGGATGCGGACGCTGTCTCCGGCCTTCACCATCCAGGCGTCGCGGGGAACCGCCACGTCTGCACACCCGACAGCTGCAACGAGCAAGACAAGTTCTCGAGCTTTTTTTCGCTTGGAGCTGCAGCGTGGTCCTTGCAGTGATGTAAATGGCACTTATGGCAGAAAAAACTTGTGATGTGATATTTTCAAGGTTTCATTGTTCAGAGTTCAGAGCAACGGGTTGCACCGTTGCATCGCAGTGAAGACGGGTTTGGTCCCAGGTTGCAACTCAACTGCAACTGCAAGAGAGAAAATCGCTTGATGTAAGAGTTGTCCTGCAGTCAAGTTTTGCATTGAGCTACCAAGGCTCGCGGCTCCATTCTCTCAACGGTAACACCGTTGGACTGAGGTGCCTCACGCTGCCGCTGCAAGGACGACGCTACACGCTTCACAGCCCTCACTGCACAGACTCCACAGCCTTCACTGCCTCACTGTCGGGGAGAAACTCCTTATCAGTTTGCCTGAGAGCTTAACAGAGTGATTCATCAGGCTAAAAACAAGAGATCGACAACCGCAGATGTCGTAATGCATTGTGAAAAAGTGGGATTTGGATGGGAATCAATGGTGGAAGAAGATTGTGAATTGCATCCAAAAAAGAACTGGAAACAATGTTTGTGCGTTGCTAGGAGGTTGTGAAACCAAACACCAGAAATGACAAGGGCAAAATAGACGCAGAGTGTCAAAACTCAAAGAAGCAAGGTGAATGAAATCTGCAGACAGGTGAGAGTGAAAATTGATGAACAGAAAAAGATGCACTGCTGTTTCTGTCCTCGTAAGTGTCGAGTGAATAGATCTCCAGAAGCAAAATAACCTGTTGCAACAATGCAAACTTGAGACCTGTGAGAGAAACGCAGAATTTGGAGATCAATGGGCGATTGCGTCACGCGAGGTTTTGAAAAGAGGAAGGATTTCCAGGTAAACATTTTCGTGAACAAACACAAAGTGCATTAATATCAGCCCGACGCGCCCTGCCGTCGTTTCCGTCGGTTTCTTCTTCTTCCTGCGGTGGAAAACATCACGCCGCACATTGTTTGGGAGATAAACCTTGTCACTGACAATATGTGTAATCTCGCGGGTAAGCGGCGAGAATCAATTTACATTTGCTGCCTGTAATTGCATTCTTTTGGACCATTTATTCTGACAGACGCAAAATAGGAATTCCGTTGTCAAAACTGATATCTCACATTGTCATGCGCTGTCTTGCGCGCATTGATTTTTTGTTGTCAGGACACGCCTGATAGTTGGTAAATGGCATCAGATTTGGCCTTTTATGTTCAGCTAAGGGATGATGTATTTTATTAGCTAGTCTCCGCGAGCTGTATAAAAATGAGATCACAATAAATGTCTCATTTCTCATCAATACCGCAACATATGGACACGAAGTATGTAACGCAGGGAGTGATGTTGCACATGCAGAAGATGAGGAGGTTCTGAGTGGGCGTCTCCAGTCCACCTTGAGTCACGAGTCCGAGCGCTTCTGTGTCACACGAAGACTTTGTTGTGTTCGTGCAGAAGCCTGCGTGTTTCGTTAAATTGTAACTGCAAGGCTCATCAAAAATGTTGAAATTTGACGATAGGGCAAGAGCAAAAATGTTAGTTGGAGTTTGACGCTCGTCTCGAAACCGGAAGTTGCGGCGCCTCGTCCCAGGCGGCTCGTCTGTCGAACCCTCACCTCGTCAGTCGAACCCTCACCCGTCCGTCGAACCCTCACCCGTCGGGATTCACTCTGAATTCTGCAGCGCGCAATGTTCGTCACATGGGGAAGAAGCAGCCAGTATATTTTTTCATGTTCTGTGACGTTCACGGCTTGTGAAGGTTTTGACACCACTGTCCCAGCCTGCAGGCGCTACACGTACGCGTGGCTTGATTGCTTTCAGTGATACGACATTTCGATTGACTTATTTTGTTTCCCAATCACCCGATACCAATCCGAGTGCAAAGATCTCGACCGAACAATCGACACAGGCTGTTGAAGACTTTTTGAGAACAGCCTCGTACCCCACAAATCTGGTCAGAAAATCTTGCTTCGAACACATAACCAAGAAGGGTGTGTCACAGACAGAACTAATTTTCAATGGAGAGCAGGAACATTGGAAGCCTGCTTTTTCCCACCAGTCAATACAACGTCGCAACAGACATGACGCCCTTTCCCTAATTATGCTGCCAAGTGCAAGTATCGTATCTGCTAAGGACATTTAAAGCAAGGCCCGGCCATCTGAGAATTCGGAAAGTCTGCAGAAATGAGGGAATTACCGTCCCCTGCATTATAATGTAATACACAGCCCACGGGCTCAACTTCATATGCTATCGCTAAAAAACAGCTGTGCCCTATCGCTTAGCTTTTTATAAACCTTTTCCTCAGAGATAAGTGACAGAGGAGTATTTTGAAAAGGCAGATCACATGGAGATATGAAGTGTCACCCCGAATGCTTGAGCTGGTGAACCGTGCATGGGCGGTTTGTTTTTGCTGTGGGAAGCCTTGTCACAGCGCAGCTTGGTAATTGCTGCTGTTAATCTGCAGCGCTCTCTGCAACAAAATATCAGTTCATATCTCTGATACAGTGATCTGGCTCTGAACGAAAATTCTCCACCAGACCGAAATGCAAGCCAACTTCTTGTGTGTGGTGTTGCATGATCTCCCACTTGGACAAGTAGCAAGATGGGGCGACTGGAGAACCCGGCCTGCACCCCACAGATTTTGGACCTCAGGTGACTTCCATTTGTTCCCATTTGTGTTCCACTTCCCTGAAAATTACATTTGAGCAAAGACGGGAAAGTTGCCTAATACATTTATTAAATTTTCATGGCAAAAAAGAAGGCATAATGCACTAAACAAAAAATCATTGTTACTGTCAGTTCTTCCATTAAGACATAATTGTCTCTGGGAAAGAGTTCTTATCGACAGATACTGTTTCATTTAGCATTTCAATGGTAGCATTAGGTACGACAATTTGTTTGGGTAATGGAACGACAATAGACATTAGTCCACTTCTGCGGGGACCACGTGGAGGGAAGACAGGACCGAGTCCGTCGCATGATTAACTCTGAGTAAAGACTCATTCATCAAGCAATTGCAGAAGTCTAGAACAAAGACATACGCTCGCACAGACAACCATTGCTGAAAAGCGCTTCTTGTCTGTTTGTCTGAAATGTTTCTCCAAAAAAAAGCAACTCTGTGTTCATCATGAGGCCGCGGCTTTAACTCACAGACCATTCGATGCACCGACGTTGGCGAAATTGTTTTGTCCTTTAAAGGAACAATGGCAAATGCAGATTAATGGATCTGTGGGAGTGCACAATTTGCAGCTGCCTCTCCCGTGTTGAGGGCTTTCATTTCCAATGTAGCTAGCAACGACGGTTAATTAGGTTCCACTTTAAGAGTGAGTTGCACTTCTTCCTGCAGCGGGATGTGCTGTGCGCGCCCGATCCCCGCGACAGTCGGGCTGGAGAGAACAAAGAATGCGGACACACAGACGGCGTCGGGATTTTTCCACAGTTTTTGCACGGCGGGAAGTTCCACGCAGTTGAGCACAACCACACGAATATGCACACCTTTCTGACAGATTGCTTTGCAATTTCAAGGCATCTTTATTTTTGAGGTTCGTGACCAAAGCTGGTGTGTGTGTGTGTGTGTGTGTGTGTGTGTGTGTGTGTGTGTGTCCGCAGCCTCACACCCAGCGCGTTTTTACCTCGTACAGGTGCATGCGGGAAGTGTTGAGGAGGGACAGTGGTTCTGTCTGTTTTGTTCCAGGAGTGTACAGCTCTCTGGTGTGCATTTTCTCAAACCGAGAAGAAGAAAGATGTTCTCAGCAACAAACGTTTCACACAAAAAACGGGTACACGCATGTAATTTGGCTGTGTTCAAAGAACATCTAATCTTCTTGTCTCCAGACCCAGCGCGTCATCAGTTTGCCGACTGTCTTTGCTCCTTGTACAAAAGAGAAATGTCAGTGGTGTCAGTCTTCCTGGAGTCAGAGGTGTTGCAGCCTCTGTGTGTCAGTGCAGAGTTATGTGTATCGCAATCAACAAAATTCTTTTCCGCAAAGGCGGAGATGAAAAAACGACACATTTAGCGTTCCCTTTGTATCGGGAAGACGACAGCTCATAAGCCGCTTACATGTCGACAGACTTATATCTCCGTCTTGAAAGAGGAGAATGTTGACAACTTTTCACAAAGTTATCATCTTTCACGTACAATTTGTCAGATTCCAGGGCAGTTTTCTCCTGTGTGTCGGGTTCCTTTGGATCCCAGGCATTAGGTGTTGTTGCCTTTCTCGTACTCCCTATCAAGACAACAAAAGTGTCATTGGTGTTCTACAAAAAAAAAAAAGAACCCAACGCAATGCAGCCCTTTACCAACCATGACTCTTCGAGAATAAGCGTCTTCCAACGGCAGGTAGATCCGCACACGAGAGATGCTGAAGGGAACCCTTTCTGCCAAGGCAAAAGGCAACGCCCACGCCAGCAAAACAAAATAAGATCTGCTCATAACACCAAGCATGATTCACCGTTCTTGCTTGCACACTGCAGATCATCTCAAACACTGATTGTCACACGGGTAGAGCGCTTCTCAGATTTCAGAATCAAGTTGAAGGTGAAATGAGCCTCGATATTTCTTTGAATGATGCGGTTCAGCTGGGTCCGCAACCAACAATGCATTATTTAAGCCCAGCTTATTGTTCATTAAAATGAGGAAATTGCACCAAACAACTTTGACTCTATGTGGCCGGATTTATTTCAGGCAGGAATTCAGGTATTAGGCGTGGCAATCAATTTTCTGGGAAGGCAGAGTTTTACAGGAGCAGCAGTTTTTGCATCGTCCGTTTTTGACAGGAAGTTATGTTTCAGTGACCATTTTTGTGCGATGTACCTTGGGGACAAAAGCACTGTGTGATTGAAACCAAAGTTTTTTTTTCTTCGTAAAATGGCATTTCAGCCAGGATGTCCCATGTCCAGACTGTCTCACACAGTGACTTTTGTATCTCGCATGTTTTGTTGGAATCAGCAAATCCACAGAAGTTCAGAAGTTCACAGAAGTTCGCAGAAGTTCACACAAGTACATACGTAGCTTGAGATACGTGAGATGATACGTGGTGCCGCGGGCCATGCTCAAACTCCCCATGTTGCACCGTGTCATATCCCAAACAGGGGGCACAGGAAGGGTCACGGAAAGGGAGTGTGCAAAGGGAGTGCATGAAGGGGGTGCACAAAGGTGGCCAGGTTGTCCAATGTTACGCACTGCACTGCTTCTGGTTTTCTTTCAAAATCCAGGTCAAGTTGGGGAAACAGCACACGGAAAGGTTCGATTGAAAGTTGCTTTTCAGTTTGGTTTGGGAAAGTTTCAAACAAATTCGCAATTGAGTTGGTGCAACCACTCAACGGAGCTGACTGCACCACAGGTTCTGATGCCTCATCCACATTGCGTTCCTTCACTACCTCTGTCTACACGCCCGTTCAAGTCAGTTGAGGTTGACAAGAAAGGCATGTGTTTTGTGCAACAAGTGTGAGAAAAGCACACGCAGCCAAAGACGTGGTTTCACAGTGACAGCAGGTGTGACACTTCACGAATCTGTACTTTTGTCTCACAAAAAACAGCACTTGTCCCTCATTCTTCCCCTTGGAGGCAAGGCTGAACAGTGAGCTGTGCGCATTTTTTGTGACTGTGAAAACTGTGCTTCATCCTTGTTTGGGTCTTGATTTCCGAAAGATTGGCACAGCAAGCCTTCGATGACCCACCCCTCCTCCATGGTGAAGGATGCAAAGTTCTTCCTTGTGCTGTCTTCACGCGCGTTCAACCCCAACAGTTGCAGGTGAAACCAAAATTTTGTGGAATGCATCGCAACGCTCAATTTATTGCAATTTCTTTTGAGACTTTCTTCCTTGCATTGCTGGAGGATGTTCTGCTTGAAATAATTTAGCGGCACCGGAGAAAGCCTCACTCCCCTAACGGGCTTGTTCTTTGCCTATCTCAGCATAACAGGATATTAAATGCCGTTGCTTGAGCAACAGTAAATGGCTGCCTTCAAATCTTGTTTTACAGCATGCAACAATCATGGGATGAGGAATTATCATCGATTTGTGTCCTCATCAAGTTGCTTGCATTTGATTTTGCGAAATTCTGGAAGTGGATGGAGACAGCGTGGGATTTTTCCAGCAGGCCAATTAAATGATTAAAAGCGTCTGTGGATTCGTGAGTCTTTGCACAAATCTCCACTCAAAGAAGTTGCCTTTCTGTGCGTCTCAGCTTTTTGCTTTTGATTTGATTCTGGGATTCATAGCTGCGGGACAAAAGCTGCGTGAATTGAAATTTTACGTACAACCAGGCAGTTGACATTTGTATCAGCAGAATGGCAGCAACGCGAGCATCGCTACCTCCTCCTTGCTTCAAGAGAACGGAAAGGTGTCTCGAAAAATGATAGTGCGCGGACTCAAAAAGCTCTCTATCCATGGCAGAAGAGAAATATGGAGTGGGGCACAAATCATACATCGAAAAGTAATGAGCCCAATGAAATATACATTTGCTTCCGACAAAAGTCGGGCCCTCGAGCCGAGGGCCTCGCTGCCCATTAAAGCTGTCAGAGTGGAAGAACCCTGTAATGAGACACGCGAACCGGCGCGTGCTCGCTCGAGTAGGGGACTCGGCTCAGCGACTGAATTGCAGCTTTCAGAAAAGGTGAATCGCAGATGGGTGCCAACGTGTTGAATTCAATCATCTTGTGAGGAAGCTTGGCGTCATTCCTTCCCACGACTTATGAGGCCCAACTCGCACGACAGCCAAATTTCATTCTCCTTCCAGGTTGCAAAACACCGGAAAGTCTTATCTCCCAACAACCTGTCTGCACGTATTCATAAAACATCACAGTATTGCACGTAAAACGTGTAAGATTCCTTCCTACAGGCAGATATGTCTTTATTATATGAAGCGCAAAGCCCTCTGTCAACGGCGTCCCCAGAGTCTGTGCTGAAGATACCTCGGGTCTCGTTACGCGTTGAGTCGGGTTAGTTAATGGTCTGAGCCGAGTGTTATCGGCAGTAACCAAGGAAAGCAGCTGTTATTTCCAAAGAGTCTATTTTCATTAATTTCCCACACCAAAAGCAGTGAAAACCCGACAGAAGTATGCTTCGTTCTTTGTTGCTGAAGGAAACACAAAGGCATCTTGCTAGCAAGTCTGACGTTTCTACTTTGTGCCGAAGTTGAAAAGCCGTCTTGAAATTTGATTCGTTTTTCACTTGTTTCTCATCTTGCTTTTGAGTTGCTTTGGCACGCACTGTTGTTGTCAGATCTCACCTATTGCTTGTCGTGTTTTGAATACGCAGGAGAGGTTCCATCACTGAGTTTGCCAAGTTGGCTTTGCGAATTTTTGCGCGACGAGTGAGCTGAAAGAAAAACCGACGGGATCGTCTCCGTCCCTTGAGACCAGCCCCTCGACGAAATCCTTCAATCCACCCCTGATACGATACTTATTCTTTGACATTTGCGTCTCTGCCGACAATGTATGGATTCATCAGACGACATGTGCAGTCTTTCTCAGTCGTGCAACACCGTTGAAGGACAACCAAACAACCGGTTCTCAAACTAATGTTCATCCGTGCTGCAATATGTTGAGTTCAGAAACGCCTGAGCACAGACAGGGAAAGTTCTCCCGTTGTAACAACTGCAAGTTAACAATTTTTGAATGCAAAATGCATGACCCATGACTGATGAGTTTCCTGACATGGTGTGTCAACCAAGACAGCTGTACAATTTTGCATTGCAAATTGGTTGTCCAAAATAGTTTTGCAGGCCTTGCCTCTTTTCAGCATATTTGCTGGATCCTGTGAGTTTTGAAACTTCAAAAAGGAAAAGATCTTGAAGGTCATACTTTGGAAAGTGCCCAAAAGTTATCCAGCAGTTTCAGTTGAGTATTTCAGCTGGGTACTTTGAAACCCAGCCAGCCAGGTATCTTATGGCCGGATTTTCGCTGTTTGTAGAGCAAAGTGTTGTTTGTTTTCGCTTTGCAAAGGCAAAACATTGCTTGAATAAACTGGATCACAGCACATTCTTCTTTTTACTAAAACTTCCAATTTTGCTTTTTTTTCCCCCAAGATACGTATTTGGCCAACTCCAACCTTCTTTTTTGATTTGTGGGTTGTTTCCTTGTTGGTTTTGTTCCTTCAAGAGCAAGAATTATTCCATTCTTCTATTCTTTCTTTCGTTCTTTTTCAATTCTGGCTGGGTTTGAATTCTGAATGAGTTTGTGAACTCAGTTGGGCAGGTATTTTGCAGCCAGGTTCTGTTTTTTCTCAGAATTTTTTTTTCAGTGCTTTTGGACATTCATTTGGAAAATTTGTCTGTTTGCGTATTTGACGTTTATGTAGTCTTTCATGCACACAACGTTTCTTTTTTCAAATGGAACATGAACAAAAGTTTGCTGTGAATATTGTGGCTAAAAATGGCCGGGTTTTCTTCCGACTGGCATGCTGCAGCCCACAAAAGTCCTTGGACCTGGCCAAATGAGACAGAGCCTTTGTGTCAAATAACGTCTCACCCCATTCACCTCTTGTCGTCGTGTATTCTTTCGAGTCAAAAGTTGGTTTCTTTTTGTGTCAAAGCAGCAGCGCGCATGCTTTCACTACAAATGTCTGGATAGCATCGTGTTTGTACATCAATGTCGGTGTTTGGGGTGGTCTGTTCTCAACGTTTTGAGGTTTGAGTTGTATCGATCGCTTGTTCTGCACAATGCTAAATCTGATAATGCAAAGACATCCAGGTCCGCAGATCAATGGAAGAAGGTAAGAAAGAATACACATCAGAAGCACAAAGTGTTGGCTTTTGTGCTCACACCTCGCAAGAGAGGATCTGTACTTTGGCTTGGAACTGCAGAAGCATAAGAGAACCCGGAGTTTAGTAACGAGTAGACTGATTAGCGCAGAGACGCAGGTAGCTGCTGTCGTCACACCAAGCAGAAATCGTGCTCAAAGGCAGTCTCCTCAAAAGCTCTGCACAAAGGTGCTTCAATTTATACATACACCCTAACTTTTTACAAAGAGTTGAGGTGTTAATGGGTGTTGAATAATTGGTGTGAAAGAATCGATGTCTCGCGAAGCACCGACAGGAAGGAGCTTTGCATCTTTTGTGCCTTCCACATCGACATTATATTTGATACAACAAAAGTTATGGATCTATTGTACGCCGCTTCAGCCTACATTTTGTAAGATTCTAGAATGTCAATAACATCTTTCTTCCGCTCGTACCTGAAAATATAGATCAAGGACCTGTTGGCGCACTTTCTCTTACGTACCTTTGAAGTGGATCAGGTAGTAGTAGTGTGGTTTCTGGGTCTGGTGGATGACGAAGTGGACAAGGATCTGGTGCGATGTGGATGTGTACACTTTCCGCTGCCTCTGGCCTCCGTTGCAGAGGATGATGTCCTTCATATTCCCCTCTTCCTCCACGACCAGAGTGACTGGGCACCATCCGAGCGAGTCGTCACTGTAAGGGTCCTCGCCGGTTTGAAAGTGCGCCAGCAGATTGAAATCCATGACACTCAGTTGCAGATTCTGACCCTGATGCGCTTTAATCCTCCACGGACAGCCGGCTAAGCCGTAACCTGTTTCTTCCGTCATTAGGCTAGACAGATAGCCGGTTTGTGATTTAAGGGTCACATGGCTGTGCTCTCTGCAGTCTTCTGGAGTACCCACCGCCACTGTAAAATAAGCAGGGACACGCGGTAATTAGGCCGAAAGGGAAGCTTGTTCATGCTTTTTCCCCCTCTCTGGAACTGAAATTGCAGTGCACCGAGGCGTTAATGAAGTAAAGTGGTGGCTGTTTCTGCAGCTCCCAAGTTTCATCAGACACGCACCTTGAGAAAGTCGAGAACAGCGGTTCATTTCTCGAGAAACATCTCTGCAAGTACTTCTTGTTTCGCCGACAAATATTTGTTTTCAAAGATTGCTTTGGATCAGTCTGAGATTTACACTTTGTCTGGATTTGCGCCCGTTTTGTCAGCTTTGAAGGGGCGAACACAAACGGCCAAACTTGAACTGTCGGCTGACAGCATGTTTGTGCGTCAGGGATCCGCTGCATCCTGCTCAATTGAGTGCACTCATGCACGCCTTGTTGTTTGCACTGAATGCATTATGAGTAGCATCTCTGTGCGAACGTACGAGTCAATGCACACAACGCCATGATGCAACGGGAACCAGACTTCACACGCCAAACAAAGTCCACATGGTGAGGACACCACCAAGAAAACGAATGCGAAAACAACAGAAAAAGTGTGCGAGAGTGTCAATCGCAGCACCACCTGCCCGTCTTACCTTTGGCACACTCATGCTTCACTTCCAGATAGGACGAGAAGTCCTTGTCGCACGGCTGGGCGATGTCGATGAGCTCCTTGACGTTCATCTCGCAATGGTGGCGTCCCGAGCACTTGGCGTCGATGTAGTTAGTGGCGTCGGCATGGCAACCGAGGTTCCCGTAGTCCGCGGAGACGCAGCGTCCGATGGTCATGCGTCCGTAGCGCGCCTCGTGGATCACGATGACCTCGTCCTCCGCACACGTGGCCTGGAACTTCTCCTGGATGCAGTACTCTCGCACCTCTGTGAGACAAAAAGAGACGAGCAACATGACTCGAAGATTTCAAGTTTTAAATGTCAAGCGGAGACGAAAATGGATCAGGCAACAAGCAATTATGAAGGTTTTTGCCGGCAGTGATTTTCCTTTGTTTCACAGATGTTGCATGCAGTGGAATTCAATTGCTGTGCCTGTCTTGGCAAACAAAGGGAACAAAAAGGAAACATGTTTTTCTTTGACTTTTCAAAGCCATTGAAAAAAGCCAGAGTATTGTTTGATTTCCCCCACCAATCATAGAAACAGCTTCGGGAAGTTCTGCACCGCGTGTGTGTCAATAGGAAAGCACAAGGGAAGGAATTGCGACCACAGAGATAAATACAGGGAATCCGAGGTCACGGAATCAGTGAGGAACGGGCGTGCCGGAGCTGTCAACTAAATGAGCTGAATTACTCTGTTGTGGTTTAATGACACACAATCAGTTTCAGGCCTTTGTCTCTCTGCAGACAGACAAACATTAATGGACATCTCTGTTGCTTTGGCTGCCTGTGTTTGAATCAAAGATTGTCAGTCCTTGTTGCAGGACTGATTGTCAGGACTTGGGCTCCTCTTGTTGTGAACAGCACATACGTAAACGTGGTTTCGTCAAAAGGGGAAATGCGGTTCTGATCACCCAACGTGGCAGTGCCGCTGAGCAAGTCTCCGTGCACCTGTGACCACAAAGAATCACCAGTGGAAAAGCACAATCCTTCCTGCTTTTCCTGTAATTTGGCCCACCTCATCAATATCAGGGAACAGCTTCGCACAGATTCATCTTTTGTTTACACTGCTCTTGTTTTGTGTTGATTTCTCATTTGTCATGGTTTGTTGTGTTGTCTTGTTTTCCCGACGAATACGCAAATCTCGGGATTAATCCCAAAGAGAATAGTCTCTCGTGTAACGCGTCCATTTGCAGGAGGAGAAAAGTCTCCGTTCGGAATGAACAAAGAAAACAGAGCCAATCACTCAAACTGCCTCTTCGCCTTTCATGGGGCCTCTGCCTCGGTGCGAGTCTCCCACCACGGCCAACTTCCGACCTCTCTTTAACACCGTCCACAAATTGGCAGAGGAATAAACCCTCGCTACCGATATTGACACTGACGCCAAACTGCACAAGAACGTGTGTTCTTCCTCATTTGGAGTCTTAGGCAAGAGTTTGGCTGAGCCTAATCAGGAACAATGCGGCACCTCGCCAGCGCTTCTGTAGGATACACTGTCTATTTAATGTGCAACCACAATCTGTTCCTTGGGGAAGGTCATGTGTCAGGCCAGGGTCATTTGTCAAATGCCAATTTGCAGTAACAAGAAGGCTGGGAGTAACAGAGGGACTATATTTGCTCGCCCTCCGTAAAGAAGCAAGTAATTTCAACTGTACAATCATCCTATTTCGTCTTTCTCGGCCGCAAAGACACAGCAATCAGCCTTTCAGAGGACAATGGTAAATGCTTTTCCTTCCCTCCTGATGGCTACCTGTCCCCACTCTTTCATGCGCAAATTATCTTTCCAGGCACATTTGAAGATTGTGAACAGCAGAAACCTTTGTACAGTTATAAAAGCAAAATTTCTCAAAAAGATGTCACACTTTGAGGCCGAACTTCATCTGAAATATAGGTCATGCAGACAGAATCCATTTGGAGTGCGCTGAAGAAAGTTTTAATCAAAAGCCCATGATGGCTTTGTGCCCCTCCGAAGTGCAGACATATTTCAATCGCCAAGCGTCAAGACAGTTTTAAGCGTCATCTTCCCTTCTCTGAGTAACACGAGACGTCTTCATGATGTCGAGCATGCAGATCAGGCAGATCCTGTTTCCTACATGAACACACTTTCCTGCGGCCTTCCGTCACCTTTGCCAGAATTTCAAGCGGTGACCGTCAGAAATCGATACAGATCGGGGAAGAGTTATGGCGAGACCTGTTCATCGTGATGTGAGTCTGGATGTTTTGAAGCGAATTGAGTCTGGCTCAGCAATGCTCGTGAGAGAAACGTACACTTGAGAATTTGATTCAGTGGAAGCAGACCAACAGTCAATGTCTTCCCACATTTTCTTGTCGACTTCTGAGAGGCGAAGCTTGACAGCAAACGAGCAGCAATGCGTTTGCTGGACGGCTACTGAGCACAGACGGAGTGGCAGACTTGACCACCTTCATGCAGCATTAACTGCAGACCAGGTGGTGAAAACGGGCGTCATTTTCACCACTCGTGCGTCATTCACTGCCCAGGCAAAACGTTTCGAACTTGATCCCAACATGTGCAGAAGAAATGCTGGGAAACTGATACGAGTCCGAATCTGCAGCTCAGTCACTTCAAAGCATCGCTCTGACAATAGAATCCCTCGTCAGGCTGCGAGCGCACAACCAGCACACACGAACCCAACACAAGTTACAGTTCCCTGTTTATGGCATTTATGTGATTTATTTGCACCTCCGATGCGCATTTGCGGCCGTTTTCTCCTCGCGCTCGTCTCCTCTATTTGTGCGACAATTGGATCAATCGGTGAGGGTCGAATTGTCTTGTGTGTCCCAGAGATGCGATCTGAGATGCACCTGTCGAGCCAAGCAGCAGCTGAGAATGGACTCAGTGATGCACCCGCCTCATCCCTGCTCAGCATGGATAAGAGGTAGCTGGGAACAAGAAGATATAATATTTCAGCTTGCTTCAGGTCCACAGCTTCTCGGAACCACGCGAGATGATGACTTGTTCTTGCAATGATGAAAAATTCACACGGCGGTGAACCGACTTGACGCGAGTCTCCGTTGTGGGGAACGATTGTCACAAATTTAATCTGGGATATCAGTCGGGGGGAAATATGCAATCACCCCGGGGAAGTAGTTTTACAAATGAGATCCAGGGGTGACGGGAGTGGGACTTAATTAGAAGCGGCGCTTCCGTCACAGAGCGGTCACATTTCACACGTCCAGATGCTTCTGCATCACACGGTCCCGCGGTTCGAGGGGGAGAGCCCCGCTCCGCACAGCTTCACCTCCTCCTGCGCCTCCTGCGAGCCCGACCGACTCCTGCTCGCCTCTGATTAGAAATATTGTCACCCTGTGATTCAATACGCCCATTAACACCATTGCGGACTCAATTTCCTGCGGGGCATGTTAGGAAAGCGGATGCCTCGTCACTTCGAGGTTGTTTTTCTCTGAGGAAGACGAAAAGAACCCAAACAAACTTCTTCAACAATTTTTCTGTTGCTGGAGAAACAAAATGCAAAATTCTCTTTGAAGTTTCCTGAGCTTTTTTCAAAAGTGATGTCTCCTGTGTTTCTGCCTTTGCGAGTGTACAGTTCTCAAATGAACAATAGTCTGCCTCTGAAGAACCTTCCGCGAGTGCGAATCAAAAAAGTGTTCTTTCAACGACAAGGATCCAACACTCCTGCGAAGGTGCACAGGTTTTTTGCTTCCATTCAAGATTCCAACGTCAAAGTAACTCGTTCCTGAATAGCGTCTCCACTAATTCGTTGCGGAAACAACGGAAAAGGGACACTCAGAAGAAGTTGAAGCAAATGAGTCAGGCAGTGATTTTGTAGCATTTTCCTGGGACAGCTGTCTGCCAAAAGAACGTCTGGCCTTGCAATTTTCAGCCGAAGTCCAAAGAACATATAACGTGTCTGACCTGGTTTGCTCCGTGGAGCGTGCACTGAGGCTGCCACGCCGGGGCATCAGGCTTCGCTCCCAAATGACCATCACCACCGCGGAGAGGTCACACCTTGCAAAACACTTTTGCTCGTGTTTTCTTTCTCCAGTGATTGATGAACTCATTTCTGTTTTGAGTGTTCTCGACACTCCCAGCTGCTCCGGTCCTCGGCGGTCAGCGTCCGCGACCTGGGCTCGGAGTGGAAATCTTGACCACACACACTCCGCTGATTCATGGCGGATGACGCAGCCCAACTCCGGGTGTGTTGGTCCAGACAGATTTAAAAACAATCTGTGTGAAAGCGATCAATAAAATGTCTCAGAAAACCACACCCACGCGCCGATGTGAGTCTCAGGAACAGTTCGAATGAACTCTTAATTTTTGTGCGTTTTGTTTGGCTTTTGTTGAAATCCTACTGACAAGCGAGAAACTGCAGCCAAAATCTGATCCTTTCCCTTTTTTGGGCAATAAGGTTGTCTGTCGTAGATGCGTGGCATTTTGGTCCTGCACACATTTCATGAATGCATCTGTTTGTCGGTGGTACGAGGTTTGTCCTTTTAAATTTGCGCGCATCCAGTTTGCACTTTATTGAGTGTCCGGATCGGATCCAAATTTTGGTTGTGCACCCTGCAGACATCGATTTCCATG
>JAAUXT010130909.1_pt1 | contig 27364 bp, 26 predicted proteins | sample 7278171 | NCBI WGS metagenome assembly JAAUXT01 (sample SAMN14350112, study PRJNA611818) | marine sediment metagenome | isolation source: surface marine sediment (1.8m) | place: French Polynesia: Moorea | collected 2018-08
AGACAGACAGACAGACAGACAGACAGACAGACAGACAGACAGACAGACAGACAGACAGACAGACAGACAGACAGACAGACAGACAGACAGACAGACAGACAGTGATCCATGTTTCCTGTCAACAATTCAAATACAACGTGGAGGATGCGTGGAGGATTCGCAACCATGAGCTGGTGAAAGATTGGACGCCAAAGCTGAATATCCCTCGTGACTTCACCCTCTCCACATGCCAATACGAAATGCATGCATTTGGCAGCAATGCATGCGGATCGTGATTCGATCGGAAGGATATGCTAAGCGTAACGATGATTTCCTGCTTAATGGTGCGTACAACAGTGATGTGACCCCACATCAACCGACACGTTCTGCCGCTTTATCACATTTCCCGGACAGAGATACGGACATACGTGAAATGGTTCAATGGTTCAATGGTTCACAGTGTTGTTGCAACAAACGCATTTCGATTTTCTGCAACAACTGAAATTGCAGATGTTTTGTCGCTTTGACGTTTGCAAAGCTGCACGAAGCGAACAAGGCCAATCGCAAAATTAGCGCCAAGGTGGCTGATATCGGGCTGAACGTGTCTCCTGAGAGTCATAATGTCTTCATCTCAGTAATGAAATCGAACAGCGTCAATAATTAGCGATCATTTCAGTAATGAACTTGATTATTCATGACATCCACCAATCCACAGTCAAATTCACCAGCGGCATGTGTCGGTCAGTTCTTTGGAGCTGTCGACTTCAGCTCCTTGTTCAATCTTTTCACGAAATACAGTTTCAAGAAATGGATTTTTGTGTGCACCTCGACATCGTACACCAGCAATCATACACATTTACCCCAAGCACCGCGTCAATTCTTCTGACAGCACCATCTGAGGCCAAAGCCTCTTGACATCTGTTGGTGTCTGCATCGGAATCCGGGGAGAGTCAACACTGCTCAACTGCGGCGCACCCAGACCACAAAGGGCAGTTTGCAACAGATAGATACAGCTTAGTCACCGTTCTAATTCATCAGCTCGTGTCAGAGCAAAGCCACTCGAGTCAAGCGGAGGACTCCTATCAACCTCCCGGATCTCCACTAAACGTCGCGTTGTGTTGGCGCAGATGAGCGAGCGCTTCCAGGCGGCGCCGTGACGCTGCTGTATCAGATGCGCAGAGCGCTTCACTTTGAGTCATCGCCCGGTCTGCCTGGCGCCCCGACCCCGCATTTGCGTTTGTAAAATGTCGGTTGAGTATGTTGCATCTGCATCTTGTGGTGAGACTGCGGCCACTGGGAGAATCTCTTAATCCCGCAAGACTTGAGTTCAGTCACTGAAAATGAATCGCTCAAGCACGCTGAATGGTACAAAGCAGATTTTTCTGACGTGCGTGTCACACGGAGAACCAGAACGAAAACCTTGTTGCGTGAGTTGTGTGAGTTGCTGAAAGCACAAAATGTTTCTCCCGTCTCAGAGGTAAAGAAGGAACCAGAGAGGACATCTGTTCGGAAAGTTTGTCGTTTTGATTTGCTTTTGTGTTCCCCGAAATTTGTTCAACTTTCAAAGCAGAAAACAATCACGTTGATCAGAAAGACTTTGTCCGTGTTCTGGCTGGCCTTGCGCTGCACAACACAAACGATGCCTTCAATCTTCCTTTGACCCGTCTGTTTGAGCTCTGGGTGCGATTTTTCAACAATTTTCAAGCGAGAAATACATGCAGACAAGAAGTACATTTACGGTAAGTGCGCAAGCAAAAGCCAGCTTGCATTTTAATTTTGTGGGAGAAAGTTTCTTCGAAAAGTTTGATCGTGAAAACTTACAGTTTCGCTGCGAAGAGGAAATGCCGAAAAGGCTAATGAACTCAAGTTGGTGGCTAATTTCTGTGATAACGACGTGCTTTCGCTCGATTCTGGTGAAGCGGAAGTCATTTGCCAAAAATCAGTCTGCAAAATATTTTCGACACGCGACAATCTTTCTTGGTGCTTGCTTCGAGTTCTTCCACAGGAAAACGTCGACCGGAAAACATAGAGCCTTTCCCCGAACGCAGTGGTGCGCTTGCGCTGCTCAGACTTTGCAACGACCACTCCGTTTCTCTTTCCCTTGTGAAAGCAACGAATTCCGCCATGAAACCAACAACTGCAGGTCAATGTATTGAAACTGCGCATTGGGCATTCCGGCTTCGCTCAGGTTCCAAAGTGCTGTTCCTGATAGGTAATGTAACACAGGAAGACATTGCTCACTAAGTGCACATTATGTGCAGTCATTCATACGGCCATAACCGATTTCATCAATCACAGTGAAGCAGTTTGAACACAAAAGTTTTGCAATGTATAGTGAACAGTGTGAAAAGGTCGGTCACGGCTTTTTGAAGCAGCAAGACGCTTGTTTTGAACAGCAGATGCGGAATTGAAGCACTGCACACTTTTTTGTCTGTATTTGGTATGAATCTGTCAGGCGGCGGAAGCGTTTGAAGGAGTAACAACGAGCTCCTTCGCTTTGCTCCGTTCAGCAGGTCCCAAGTACAATGTACACATCTCGACGTCCACAGCCTTGGTTGTCGCCCAGACAGTTACGCTGCGTTGTAGCATTTTTTTTTTGCTGCTGCTGCTGGACGTTTGAAACTTAAAAGTCTGTTAGACTCACTGATTCAATGTGATCTTGATTTCGACACTGAATCACAGTCACTTGTGCTCAAACTTGCACCACGTAATCAAGTTTGCCCTCCAGTTTTTTTATCATTCGACCAGATTCAGATGTACAGCCTGTAGCGGCCCATTGCAGTGCGTTGCTATTGCTATGTTGTACTCGGTGGCTAAATTGCCCTAATGAAGTGAGAGCTTTAAGTAGCTATGAGTGAAAACTACAAACGAGCACAAGAAGCTTTCAAGTTAAGAGCTAATGTTCATTGCCCGACCTACCCAACGGGAGGGAGATCTGGCGGGACTATTGAAAGTCCGTGGGGACCTCAATGAGGACTGGAGAGGGTCATAACGAGACACTTCCACCATGACCGATTGAAGCCAGCCAGTCTTTCCAAATGTGCCCGCAATACCACCACAGTCTGTCGTTGAGGATGCCACAAGACAACCTTTGCGTCCAAGACACACTGATCATTGTTGTCCAATCAACAGGAAACAAAGAAAAACTGCAGCCGGTTTCACTGAATCTCTGAAAGCGAACTACCTGATATTTTGTGTCAGGTAAACATCACTATCAGGTTTCCAAATGAACAAGTCTGCAAAATTTCAGAACAACCTTTGTGCAAAGTGCACAGGTCACTGTTTTGTTATCATTCTGGAATGAATGTTTGCAACAAGTTTCGACGGCACACATCATCGCACGAACAAAAGTAAAGGGTGGCAAATTTTGTTCTCAGGGGTCGGGAGCAAGGAACCTGCTGGAGTACTCATCAACGAAAAGCACTCTGGCAAATTCACATGCGCAGAAAACATCCGTACAGTGCAAGAAATTGCAGTTTCCTGCGTCTTCATCGCGGCAATTGGTAGCAAATCCAAAAGAACTGTAGTCAGGTTGAAGAGGACTCCAGGTGGATGTCCTTTTGACTGCTCACGATTGTAACCATTCAGAAGAAATGGGTGGGTGTTGTTTCTCCGTTTCTTCCAGGACACTCATTGTTGATCAGTCGGAGCAACTTGCCTGGCTTGAGTTGAACTCTTCAAATGACAAAGCAGGCTTCATCAAAATTGTTTTGTCAAAAAATGCGCAACACCGTTTGGCCTTTGCGATTGACAAAACAACAGGATAGTATATATATATGTCAATTGGACTGGACAAGTTTTCAGGTTTGCGATTACCTTTTTCGTGCACGCCCACACATCCGGTCTCTGTGTGGGCGGTTTTGTCTTGGTGTGATTGCAATTCTCGAACTTTTGTCGCAAGTTTGATTTGTAGCTTTGACTTCCCCCCCTCTTGTGTTATGAAACTCATTCTGACGATGCGGAGGGTTCAGCAACACAACCAAGAACGCGTTGAATGTTTACGACCTCATGCAGCTAATTTTTTTGACTTTTTGCACTTTTGTTGTTTCTGACCTGAAGCCAAAATGCGTGCAGCATTTCAAGTCACGACATGAAGTGAGCTGTGATAGTCGGTTTCCGTCTTCTGCACTGTAATTTTCCAAACAAGGAAGGCAAATACTTCAATCTGCGCGCGCAATTGATACAGTTTATTCAAGACAAGAGGTTCTTCTTGACCTGATTTTCTCTCGAGAAAGGCATTTTGAGGTCTCGATGCTGCTCCTTCGGTGCGTCCAGGATTTCACTGGAAAGAACCTGAGAATGTTGACCAAAACAGAAAATAGGATTGTAACGAAGGACTCGTGTGGCGTCTTTTTCGAGACAATGTCGCGATGAGCGACAAATTATCATTTGCTATTTATGATGTCGTTTGCGATCGTGGGCAAACGCTGAGAATTGATCCAGTTTTTACGAGGCCTCGTACTTGCAGACAATGACATGTTGACAGGGGAACACGAAGAGGATTTTGTTCCTTTTGCTTTGAAATCAATTGGGAATAAATTGAGGTCAACGTTTTGTACACGCGAGCTGCTGCTCCTGGAGATCTGTGCGCATCCCACTCATTGTGAGTCTGTTCACAATTTGATCTGTCCAACCTGCCGCAACATGTATCTCGTAAATCTCAACTAGTCTGGCCTCGCCTGTACAGAACGCTTTGCACCAGATCCATCTTGTTCCATTACGATCCGCACAATGCGGCCTTTATGTGTTTCCCGCTGTTCCATGAAATGATTAACTTTGCCAAGTTATCATTACTTGTTTTGGATCACGCACTCTGTTGCATTGGAATTGATTGTCCCTCCCCAGTCTGCAACAATGACCTTGACTGACTATCAGACTCGCGGCTGAAATTAGAATCCACGCGGAAAGCATTCGTTGTGTCTCGGAAGTTCGATTTCTGGGTTCTCTGCTTATTCAGGAACTGATTCTGAGAAAACGCGACTTTTCCTTTCAAAAAATGGTTTTAGTGGCTTGAACATGCATTCAGAAATGCAACCACTCCAAAAGGAACAACAGAAAAGGAGCATTTCCTCCTCAGTGAAAGCCTTGCCTGAGAAGAGATCAGCAGGTTGAGCAAGGTTATGCTGACCTGTCATCCTCAACTTATCTCCCACAATGGATGACATGACCACAGCAAGAGCCGTTTCGCATGCAGGCGATTCACCGGCCAGATAACTGCCACCCGAACAAAGAGCGTTCCTAAATCTCAAAAGATGTTCCAGCTTCGCGTGAAGACAAGTTTTTGAGCGATTGATTTGATGTATTTCACAAAAATTGCAGTCTTTTCAAGTTCTTCTTGGCATTGCATGACAAAAAAAGGATCATTCTGGCGCAGAGAGTGGAGTGAATTTCAGAAGCTTGAATAATGGGCATGGGTTCATACATTATCCCGACCCATTCAAGCTGCTGTAGATGTTTCCTTTTGTCCAGGGGTTCGCAAAAATGATTAAAAATCAATAAACTACAACGCATGAAAACCAATCCCTAATGATATTTGAACAAAGGTCTGATATTGCACACTGAAGCTCTCAACTGAATTTAGAGTGGATGGGTATTGTGTTTGGGTCGGGATGTATGCACTGAATGCGCTGCAAAGATATGAAAACATTTCCATTCATTGTGAGTTGTCATGACATCTTCCAATTAAACACGAGCAAGTAAGTGTACTTGTGGATAGATTGCTTGTTGTGTGGCTTGATCGCAGCGGAATTTACACAACGCAAAAATTTACGTTGGCGCTTGTGAAATGGAATGGATCCAAGGTTCTCTCACCACGCACGCCACAGACAAATGGCCGTGATTCTCTTCCTCATGCCTTCAGCGATTGGGCGTCCTGCAGAGACTTTCCAGATCCAGAAATCTGGAAATTTGTGAAACACGTCAATTTAAGCCGTCTATTGTGCCTGAAACTGACACTGTTTTTGAGACACTTCGCAGGAGCAACTGATCAGTATCGGCTTTGGTCTGTTTTGAAACGAATCTCACGCCAAGAGCCACATATGACATTTCCTGAATAAACAAACCGGAAACGCAATAGATAAATATTTTCACAGGACATGATGTAGATTTAGGCCTGCGGGAAGACGAACTGATTTTCGAGTTTAGGAGTTGCACGCGAGCTTTGATAATCAGTGAGAACTGCTGCACACGAAGAAAGCAGTTGTCGCAAAAAGCTGCAAAAGAAAAATGGGCGACCAAATTTCTTATTTTGTTCACTGGTTGGTCATTTGTGCCACACTGTCTCTTTTGGCAACCGAGTACTTTGCAGTGTGTAATGCGCAAAATAGCCCATTTCCACTTGAAGCTGAAATGCAAGTGTATCTGATTCAACTCAATCTGCGTGTGTGATTAGATTTCTTGGTGTGATCAGAAGTGCCGACTCGTCACAGGACGCGGCCGTTATTCTCCTGATGGAGGGAGAGAGAAGCGCGTCTCGCTTTGAAGCGATCCATCAATGAAACGCGGATCAACAGTGCGACAAACGATGTGACGGATTCGTTTGTGCGTCATGTGTCCGATTTCAGACGATGGTGTATCTTAATTACGACGGTCCGTTTCAATCTCTATCAGAAGCAGATCCATCTTTTGTGTTTGATTTGGTTTAGTCTTGCGAAATTTGCTCGAAACTGAAAAACCGGGCACAACGACGAAGGCAGTCACTTCGTGTGTCAGAAATTTTATGGGACAAGACATTGGCTGGCTCCTTGTGCGAACACGGACATGTACGTACGTCAGGCAACCTGAAAGAAAAACCGTCCAAAAAACTAGCAAACCCTGGTTTGTTCCCACAACGCACTCCTGTCATCGCGAGGGAGCTCCATGCGCAGGTTGTTCAGGCTTCTTCCGGTTCGAGGTTACGCAGCTACAACCTGTAACCTGCACGTATCGCGTTTCCGCGGGTTATCAGAACAACGTTGGCAAACAACGTGCCCCATTGCTACCTGATAGCCGACAAATTATCAAAACGATAGGTGCGACTTGGGTGTTTCATTTTCCAGTGAGGATCTCATGAGAGTCAAAAAGTTTGCACCGAAGTGACACTGCTTGAATAATTGTCTCCTGAGGCTGCCGTCAGATCCATCTTCACCTCAAACTGTCGCACAAACAGTGGCACAAAAAAAGGCTGCATTCGACACGCACCATGTTGACCAGAGAAGTCTCTGCCTAATCACTGAAAGGATCACAGAGTCAGAATCAACCATGTACTACAAATGGCTCCATTGTACTGTTATTGTGGCTCCATGAAATCCATTTGCTGTCATCTGTATTCGAGTGAAAGGCTGAGCTTAACCTTGTCATCAGGCTGGATGAGCCTCCTGACCCGTGCGGTCAAGAATGTATCCATTTCACGACCAACCGGAACAAAATACCGTCACTCGCGGTCAAGCTTTCCCCGGGCTGCAAAACATCTGGAGTGGCAATTATTGCTTTGTTACACACACAAGTGTGGACTTACACAAGCACTCACGATCATCAACATCATTTCACTAGAATGAGAAGTTCAAACCAGAAACGTCATGCTCAACGTCTTTGTTGTCGTCCTCTGTTTTTTGAAATTATCGAAACGTATTCACGTTGTGTTGGTTTCGCCAAATGACCGTCGTTCCTTTCTCGAACTGTAACTCGCCGACCCTGAACATTTGTGCTCTTCTTTATGCAGTACATGTCACAAGGGATAAGCAGGGAAGCCGCATTGTATCCCAGGTCCGACATCGTCGAAGTGTTATCGTATTCTCTATCAGCTTCGCGGAGGTCTCTCCTTTAGCCGGATTTTATGCCTGCCATTTCAGGAAAATGAAATGTGTATCCGGCGTTCACTGCAGTTGCGGTCCAAATTTGCAGTTAAATGTCCGCGGCGATCAACATTGTGTTTGCTTCACTAGAATTTATGGTTTCTTTTCATTCCGTTTTCCCATCTAACAGTAGCTCAACCGTACAAAAACTAAGATATTCTCATGTTGGAACAACAAAATGGAAAACAGTTTGTTCTGCTTTTGCACGCACACAAAAGTTTAGCGTGTTCCGCTGAAACAAAACTTTTGTTATCGCATGAAATATTAAGTATTTTAATTAATTTGACAGCAAAGAAATTAAACATGTTACTCTTTTGACAGCTTGGTGCCATAATTCTTACTAATGTGCTCCGAAAAATGACAGTTTTTCGAGTGACGTTTCCCTCGATGTTTGAATGAAGACATGAACACGACATCGCTGCATTTTTACTTTCCAAGGTTTCGTTGTGAAGTTGTTTTCTCTGGACACAAACGTGATGACCCGACGGCACGGAAACAACCCCACAAGGACTCGGGGCTGATGCTCAGTGGGAAAGTTGAGGACCGTTTCACCCTGCAGCTGGTCAGCTGTGATTTATGGTGTCGGCACGCGCCTCTGTGTCTGCTCACTGCAGGGGTCGAGGCGTGTGGTCAGTTTGTGGTGACTCAAGCTGAGCAAACTTCGTCTCACTTTACATTGCATGCGTTCTTTTTGAAGCAGTTTTGCATCCTTTCTCTGACATCCTGGTTATTTTTTTCACTTGCTCACTTTTGCACACTTCAGTAACCAGTGAGATTGCTTTTCTCCCTTGAGAGTACATAGTTCAACTCCATTCAAATGGACACGGTTCTTTGCAGGCAAGATTTGCAATGGTCCGCGGCAAGAGTTTTGTGCACTTTCCTTTCCTGTGCTGCACAACCTGCAAAGGAAAAATTGTCATGTCAGGAAGAACACAAAACAAGAGACCGATGTGAAGAAACTGACCGTGCGCAATCAAACGCCATTCCATTCCTGAACCTTTGAAACGTTTACGATCGCACGCCTTGTTTCCAACTGTCACATCTCCTTTGCTCAGTGACCCGTGCAATTTTACAATGGCAACTTTTGGCACTGGCTGTGAGGTGAATAATGAGGCATTATCTTTTTCAAGTTTTCCTCATTTGAAAATTGTAGTTCACCAAGGGCTTCATTCAATCAGCTTGCTCTCGAAACTGAGCTATGAGCGTCGGAGCTTTGCGTGTCTGTTGTGCGCGGTGTAGCTGTGCACGTTGGTTGATGCAACGGCTCTGCTGCTGAGACCGAGGCGGCGCAGATAAATGGCATGATTCAGTACACATCACACAGAACGTGTGAGGCGGTGATGAGAGAACCTCGCGCGCTGCTGAAGGCTCCTTGTTCAAGTGGAAAGAAGACGCTGGACTCATTCACAGAAAAAGACTTTCTTTGCTGTTGTTGGATATGTGGAGATCAACTTGGAACTGGACTGTGATCCTCTGAAGCAGAGTTCAACTCCACTGACGACGTTTCCCGTCAATCTCTGTCGCTTCTGACAGAAGAAACTTGCGTTGGCAAGGTATTGTACCTTTTTTCCATTTACCGTTACAAATTACCTTGTTCTGTGTTCTAAAATGGGAGTCTCAAAGTTTGAATGGTTGTTGTGCAGGTTGTTGCAGTGTAGCCTGAGCATGGCGACAAAAGAACGTGGAAAAGATCGTTCCCTCCTGAAAAGAAATAGAATTTTCCTTCTGAAGTCCGAACGCTTTCCAGGATTGCTTTGGCCACGCCATGTTCATGCTGTACGAGGTTCTGAATATGAAAAGTTGGACAGCATGTGCTCAACAACACAGGAAGTTAGATTTGTCTTTATCAACGTGTTTCTCAAATTGCTTTGCAATGAAAAGTCTGGCCAGCTGAGAAACGTGTTTTTGAAGAGGGAGGAAATTTGGGAGACAAATGTGACATGCACTGCGAGGCAATCCCTCTGGGATGACAGATTGATTTTTCATTTGAAGCTGGTACTTGGAATGGTTGTTCTCCTTGAGTGACGTCTCTTTCCATCTTAATCGCCCCTCTCCTTCCTGCAAGTGGTGCACAGGTTCTTGCAAGCCGCTTCAGTTTGGACCACAAACAAGACTATATTGTTTCGTCTATCTGCACGTGTTGCTTTGCAAAATACGTTTGCGCTCCGATTGCGGCCGAAATATCAGTTTCGTGCGTACAGATTGCAAGTGCGCGCACAAGCACAACGACTCTTGTCGGGACCAGCTTCGCCAACGCTGAAAGGAACTGTGCTGAAAGTTCTCAAAAATATCCCGGATATAGATTGGTTTGTTGGAGACATCACGCAGAGATTTTGTTACACTAAAACCTTCCATTTCATTGATGTATTAAAATCTATGAGCTAATGCGCTTGCTGATACCGTAAAACATATCGATCTCGGGAACAGTGCAGATTTGAGTTGGGGGATGGAAATGCAAACCCAGGATTGTGCGCTGCAGGAGGCGAAATCTTCGCTGATGTAAGAAAAAGCCCTCAGCTCCTATTGAATTGGATGCTGTGTGCAAAACCCGTTCTAAAAATGGAGATCTCCGAGTCCTGCATTGGTCATTATGCGTGTTCAGGGAGGTGTGCAGCGGAAAGATATTGAGTCGATGCGTTTCATTATGAACTGACATGGAATCGTTCAATTAATAACGTCTTCTGAGATAAGCTGCCTGTTGAACATCGCAATATCCCCTCCAGATTGAATTTCTCAATGTCTATGCAGCGTGCATGCGCGCGGTGGGAGGTATTCACAATGCTCGGATCAGGCAGATTCGAGGTCATTCCGAGCAGATTTATTCAGTCATACCGGGTTTTGCCTTCATCAGACTCTGTCAGCACTTTGCAGAATCGTCCTGGCCAAAGTGATCTTCGACAGTGAATCTCCTTCATCCGCGAAGGACTTTCCGTGCAATGGAAAATTGTCTTCGGACACAGATCCTTGGTTTTGTGAGCCTCAACAGACTTGCGGCAATCGAGCTGCGGATGTTTCAAACCTTCGCTCACATCCCGTTGTGCTGTTTTCTTGGCAATGATTTTGAGATAAAATCAGAGCGTTTGCTGCAGTTTAATTGTGTTCGTGACTGGAATGGCTGATGCAAAAGGCTGCAGAACTCGTAATCTGATGAGATTAACAAGAAGACATAACATTATATCTTGCACAGCAACATAAGCACGGGTTGATTAATATTGGACAAGGGTGAGTGACTGTTGCAGCGAGGACATGCATCCATTGATGTGATCGAGACCGTCATGACGGACATCTCTCATCCCGGATTTGAGTCATCAAGGAGCCGAACATCGTTTTCAGAGCTGCACTCGGGCAGTGCACGCGCTGTGTGTCCTGTTTTGTCGTCAGCAACACACTTCTTCTTGTGTGTGCACTGTGCAAGACAATTTATCACCACGGAATGTAATGGCCACTGAAATGAGAGAGTATTTATTATTGATAATGCGCAAAACTTGGGCACTTTGCGACAAAGTGTCACGCGAAAGAAGGGTCCAGTCGCGATAGTTTCCATGGCGATCTGTGCAAAATTGTTGATTTTCACGTCTGGAACAATAGATTGCAGGAAGTGGCTTGGCGTGCGTTTCTGTTGTCAAGACGCTGAATTGCGGGTCACCATTCAAAAACACTTTGCTGTAAATTCCTGCTTTCACTTGTCGGAAACAAACGACAGTAAGACAAGGTCGTCCCGTTTGGGTTAGAATCTCGGAATGAAATGAACCTGCTGTTGCATGATGCTTGTTTTTTTGGCCAAGACAGACATCTTCGTTTGGCAGGACCTGCATCTTGCAGAAACAAAAACTATGTGTGCGCGGGAAGCCTGGAACTGATCCCAGAAATTACCGGTGTTCGTCGTACTCTGTTGCACATGTGGAGAGTTTCATCTTGTCATCACCAGGCACAACCGTTGTGACCTGCATCGTAAAAAATGTCACAAACCAGCTGGTCGCAAAAGAATCTGAAATATCTCAAAACGGGTGATTGCCTGTGCGGATTTGGGAATCCCGCGGAACGTGCGTGTTGAAAGGGCCGAGGTCGTTCGTCATAGATCAGCCTGGGATATTATTCACAGGAATTGACATTCTCTGACCTTCGCTATTGGCATGGAAATCACCTGTAGTGGATTCCTTTATTTGGATCGACTCTTCATCCAGGCGATTGCACTGCACTGTTGCACCTTCGGTGATAGTGGGTTTCTTTTCTGACGTCCCTTTTGGTGTGTGCAAGCCGTGTACTTCTCTCTCAACATCAGTGAAGCAAACATGTTTTCACGCAACAATCAAAATGAACGGGCGGTTTGGCATGCAGGCTTCAACTGTTGTCCATGAACTGTTGTGATCGTATTTCCAAGTTTCACGCTCAGCAACACGAGTGGCAATGGGAAAGCTTCTGGCAAAAGCAAGGCTGCTGTGGGTGATAAATGCACTCGGTGGCAAACTTCAGCGCGGAAATTTTGCCCATCACGTCTTTCATTATTGGTCGGCGGACGGTCTCCTGATGAGCAGGCTATTAACATCAATTGCGAACTGCAGTATGTGGCAAACCATTCCTCCTTGAAGCAAATATTTGAGCGTCGGGGTGCGATCTTTACTCTGCGTTAGACAACAGGTTCCAACCGGGCGTGTGATGATGATTGTACTCAGCTGATCCCAGGGGATGCCGCGCCAAATGCCCCGAATAACAAGACGCTTATTTATGCCAATGTCCTTGCAGTTCGTTGATTTCTGCCGCATCTTTGCAACAGAGAATCGCTGCAGAAAGCTTTTTGCCTTTAAATTCACGCCAGATGAGGAAACTTTTTGTTCAGTTTCCTTGTTCCGATGATAATTGAACTGCGCGTGACTTTACAGCAAAGGCGAAAAAAGTCGCAGGTGTCTCGTGGCGGGAATTGTTCTGCAGTTCTCTATTCAAGGGCACACGACTGTGAGGTATGAAAGGGACAAATACAAGAGAATTCTTATGCTTCAACTGCCACAGAACAATGTTGACTTTCGGATTGAATTTAGCTTTCATGACATGTTGAAAAGTATATTTTTATTTGCAAGGATGTTGTCTGCATATTATGAGGCTTGCGAGCAGGACAGGTGACGCAGCTGGGACGATGCGCCAAGAATGCACAAACGGACTGCCTTTTCTACATTCAGAACTGTGTGTTCGAAGAATGTAGAATCCACCTGAGCACATTGCACTTGCAATTTGAAACACAGAGAAGGAACTGAGTTAATTAGCAACACTGACAAAACTTGGAAAGCTCAGCTTTCTATTTTCGCTTCCTTTTCGTGAAGGGGAGTGAATGAATTCCTGCCCGATTTTTCAAAGTTGCATTTGGTGTGAAAGGAGGAATCGAGTTTCCCGGTGATGAACAGCACGTTCACTGCAAGTGGCTGATTACTACCAACAGACAAGTCCTGAAACATTTGACTTGTCCTTTGTAGTGATTTTAGAGACCTGAAATCGCAGCATGTCGTCGTTTGTATCGAAACACTCGAGGTCGTAGGAAAAAAAGTGTGATCTCTGAAGAATGGTCACGCGTCTGCATTTGAATGGCGAAGCCTTGAGTGGAGGTACAGAAATTTGTTCGCCGTGTTTGTCGTTCACCTGGAGCATTTCAACTTTTACTTGATCAGGGAAAGCAATTTTAGAGTGCGAAGCAACCCTGTGGGTGCTCGCTTGCCTCGCTTTGGCGTTACGCCTTTGTTTCGTTGCACCAAATTTGACACCGCATGCACGCACACTGATTTGTCACGGGTTGGTGCAGCGGTTCAGGGATTCAGAACAAATATCAGCCATTTTCTCAATGGCACACGCTGTCCATCAGGAGACAGGCATCGGTTGTGTCACTCAACATGCAACTTTTCAAGTGTTCCAATAAATCTGCGCAATTATGAGACACACAATGGAGCGTATCTAGTTTCCGTCCGCTTCACTAATGCGATTTTCAGCATCTCGGCGTCATGACGGTGTCGCTCGGGCTGAACACAATCTGTCCTTCATCACGCGATGCGACGCGACGCGACGCGACGCGATGCGACGCGACGTGCCGTTTGTTCCGTGGTCTCGGGTCGGCGCTCCTCCGTGACTCAAAACGAAACATCGCGCCACCAACAAAATCTCCGGTTTGTGCTCTGTGATTTTGTGTCAGTGAAAAGGCAATGACGTTCAATCCTCGTCTTGTTGGTGTAGATCCGACAGAGGCATTCCATTGAGAGAACACAAACAGTATCACACTGATACAAATACAAATTGTTTGATAGCTTGCTCGTATTCTATGGAAGACGGTGTTCAGAAGATCTTCACAATTGAGCCGTGATTCTGCTGCCATATGAATTTCATTCATGAGGGGATTTGGTGGGAGTTAGAGGTCATGTTTGCAAATAATACGAGTAAAGGAACAAAAGATGACTTACAAATGTATCTTTCATGAGGAGAAAGGCGCAAAGTCAAGTGGACTTGACCTCAGGGTCAAGCGACAAAAGACACTGTTGACGTGAAAAAGTGGCATTAGAATTGCTGGGGTCAGAAACCATTAGATATGACTCCATCGCGAGGCGAATGGTGTCCGTCACTGAAAGTGCCTTGAGCGCTCATTGTCTGAGCACTGAAGTATGAGGATTTTGAGAAGAGCAGATCCGCTCGCTCGAAGTGCTCTTCCTGGGTGGCAAGAGAAAAAGAGGCAAAACACAAGGAGGGGACAGTGTCTTGACACAAAGCAAGAATATACAGGGACAATTTTTGGCTTGTGCAGGTGCTGCCTTTTCCTTTTGTGAGGATAAGTGATGTATCTCTGTTTTCATGCCATTGCGCTCTGAGGGAAAACGCAATGCTGCTTCCTCTTCCGTTGTTCTTACTCTGAAAATAAATTGCCTGGCAGCGAGTTTTTCGACTGCTTGATGCAGTGAAACTGAGGCCGATTCTCTTCAGCTTTGCTCTGTTTGTACGGTTTTCAGGACCGTTTGGGGGACGCGACTTTGTTCTTTATCAAGACCAGTCCGGAAGACGAATGAAAAAAATAGAAACCACAAAGAAATGTGACACTTCAACCGAGCTGGAGACCAAGTTTTGACCAATCGGCAGCAACCCATCAATATTACGGCCGCTACATCTCGCCAATGCTCAAGTGAGATCTGCAAAGAAATTCGTTTTCAGTTTTTTGAAGCGACATGGTGAAAACTTGTTTCCAGGTCAAGGTTCTGTTGAAAAGCTGGCAGAGTTGCAAATGATGCTCATTTCCTCCGGTGATCAATCGATACTTCGTCACGGCGCTGCAGAGGTGTTGTCCGTGCACGATTAGATTTTCCATCTGAACTATTTATCAAAATAACAAATAATATGTTTGTTATCTGTGAGACATCTCAATGAAAATTTAATGTCAATTGATTTCTCAGACAGTTAGTCTGTTTGAGGTTTCAACATGATCGACAACGTTCACAAGAAGATAATCGTTGTGCGTTTCAGCAATTTATCCGGTGCGAAGTAATTGATCTGGTGCATATCAACGTTCATCAGATGGCGTTTCTAGTTTTTATCGACGAAGACAAACTACAAACACTTTGTTCATATTTCACTCCCGAAACACTCAGGCTCGTGAAAATGGCCGGTCTGTGAATTGTGCTTTTTGTTTCTGTGTATGACTGCAACAAAAGCTTTCCACTTCTGTAGATTATGACAATTGAGATTTCCCTGGCAGCGAAACGAAAGTGACACACAATTTTGTTGTGAGTATTCTTATCAGATCTCGCTGGCTGTTGTACTACAAGGTAAACATTTGCGATGCCGCGATGATGGAACACCGCAACCTGTGGGTGCTTTGCTGGAGGCAGATTGCCTCCACCGAAGACAATGTCGAAGATAAAGGTGACATAGGATGTTGAGGCATGTGCTTCTGTGATACGAGACCTTGTTAGCTGTGACCACAGTTGTCCATCTTCTCCCTCCGTCCGCCATGCCAGCCGCGAGTCTCGTCGTCTTGAGTGTCGGTGAGGAATTCAGTAAAAAAAAACAAAGTATATACATTTTGTCCCGATTTTTTTGAAGAATTGTCTTCACACTACCCAGGTACTCGCAAAGCACTCGGGACACGACACGCGAACTCGTACGATTTCGTGCTCTCAATGCTGTGATATTCGCAATTTAACTGGAGGCCTCATGCTCTTGTGCACGATCAGAGCAACCCACACTTCGAAGCTTCCATCAAACCAAGGTTTGTCACTAGAACCACAGAGCTAGCAGCCCTCATCGGTTGTGTCCGAAGCTTTGAGATGATCCCTGATTAAATCTTGCAACATTAACGAGCTATAATCAGCAAATGATTATTGTTTTAACAATTGTCATGACGGCATGAATGATTTATTGCGGCGCTGACATCCGTTTTAATCAAGTCAAATGATAGTGTTGAAGGTCCTTTGTTCGCTCTTCTGTTTCTCTTGTTGCAAAAATCTGTGACAAAAATTCCATAAACTGTCTGAGAGACATCACGCATGCAATCTCGACATCTCCCTTGTTCGTTCCTGTGATTACATCTACTTTTCTCATTATTCATTTGTCCTGCACCTGAGCACAAAATTTGGGCCTATCTCACGCGTTTTTTCGTCAGCGCGGATTCCTGTAAGCGACTTGGTAACTGCCATGATTACTCGGGTGCTTTCTGCTTGAGTGTCTTTTTCCTCCATTGATCGCGATACTTGCACTGAGTTCTCTCCTTAAAAACAATCCATAATTGCAGAGGCCCGAAGGATTTTATTTCAAGTAGTTCTACACGTTTGAGGAACTTTTTGGAAGAGATAACGAGCTGTGAGCAGAAGCCACATGGTCCTGCACAGAGCCTCAGAAGCTGTTGTTCATCTGACTTCAGTTCGCACAGGGGACATGATGCTCTGTCATATTACACTACGAAATCCCACAGAGATGAGCAGTCGCTCTCGTCTTGCCGCCTTCTTTCCTGGGCACTTATTTCATCAGCAATTTATCTTTGGCACAGTGAATCTTTTGTCGCGGAAGCTTCCCCTTCGCCTTTAGCGCACAGACGTGCGTGTGAAACTGTTTAAAAATGAATGGCAATGTCGCTGCATGCTGATACCTTCTCTTAAGGCCGATAAATATTTTATGTTTTATCTGAGTGCGATCAAGATTGTCACTTGCGAAAATGACTTTATGAGAAAGCGTAATTCTGCGCGAGTGAAAGCTTTGTCTGGGATGTAATTTTATTTTCAATTGACTTTGAGATGACAACCAAAAACAAAGCGAAAAAAAAACCCACTTTGTCTCGTTTTTGGAGCCTGATTTTTGGATCCCTTTTTCACAGCTCTCTAAGGCGTTTGCCAAAGAATCTCGAGCGTGCGCTGTTTCCGAATGTCCTCATACGAGTGTGGAAAGAACTCAAGGGGAAGACAAAAAAATGTGAAAAGGAAACGATTTCAGCTGCATTTTGGGCTGTAAATTGTGATTAGCCTGAGGATAAAAGATGCTCAGTGAGATTACTCGGGTACCATTGTCGGTGCTTTTTTATTCTAATTGCGAAGAACAGTTGGTGACACTGTTCAAGGCAGGTGGTGTGGAGTGAGAAACACCCAGATATTCGCTCGTACTCGTCTTCACCTCTCAAACGATTCCCATTGACTCCACCTCGCCTGTCCGTAGTCCCTACAGAGGCAGTGGAAATCTTTTGGACAAAGCAGATGTGGAGTTTGTTGCCAAGTTGGTACGTGGAACTGTTGGGAGTTGTCTGATCACACGAACGGTTGCGCCCTCGGGGGTTTGATTCGCGAGACATGTCATTTCATCTGAAATGTGTGTTCGGACAAAACCGATTCCTGAAATTTCCTTCAAAATAACGGTTGCCAGGGAGAGATTGTTGCCCGGAGCGTTGTTGCGATAACGAGAGGCTGTCATGGCCACGCGTCTCTTGCAGTAACGAGCAGATTATCTCGAGATAACTGAGCGAGATTATGTTCAATTATTGTCTAACATTAATACGTTTTGCAATGAATTAGCTTCTGTATGTATCTCGAAAGGCATCGTCCTGCGAATGTGGTGCTTCAATCACGCGGCGCGAGGCATGAAGATAACAGCGCAACACAAGTGGACAATTTTGGAGCGCTCCGTCGAGCAACCGTGACAACAGTCTTGGGGTCCAGTTTTTTTTTCAGCGACCAACCACCAAACTGCTCATCACCGAGTGCGTCCCACAGAAACAGCTGAACATATGCACCCGTCTTTGACATCACGCAATAATTGGCAAAATGTTTCAAACATCTGTGAGAACTTTGCTGTTGACACACAGAAAGGAAAATCTGGTTGAAATATGACACCTAATACTTTCTGTTTTGAACAACACATCAGACGTAAATAATAAGAGCCTTGTAATGCAAAGCATGGTCATGAATATACTATCGCACACCTCCTTGTGCACATTTGAATATACAAATAGCGCCAAAACGCACACAATACTCAAAAGTGATTGTGATGCACACAGACATCTTCAATGTTGACACGATTGTGAGATTTATATCGATTAACGTGAGCCGGTTCGGATGGATGTGTGTCCAACTGGTTGCACCTTTTCAGGTGCAGCGGATATCAAGAGTTGAATGTTCATCTGAAGCCTCCTTCTGTTTGCGAAATGCTTCCGGATGAGATTCTGGTTAAAATTCAAATCAAACGGCCTGATTTGTGACTTTTCACCTCACCTGAGGAGCGGAAATATTGTTTGCTGAACCTAATTTCATTCGATTCACAGTTGGGTGTTGAAAACAATTTTTGTCAACTTTTTCTCAATTCAGGAGAAACAATGCATTTGAAATTGTCGTGACGCCTGCATGACCTTATCAAGCAAGCGAAGCTTATTATTTCATGTGCCTGTGAGATCTTTGAGCGTGAGCACCTTTCAGGGTTTAACATGCGAATCGAACCTTGCAAAACCCCCAATTCTACCATCTGCTTTTGTTGAATGCGTAGAAACCCAGTTGATTGTGTTGAAAATCAGCGTAATCGCCCTTTTGAATAACAGTTGCTTTTCCACAATCAATATGACCACTCAGTTCTCAGAGAATCAATGGGATACAACTAAAATTTTCACAATGGGTGAAGATGGAAATGTCAGGTTTATTGCAATATTTAAGCGTTTGCATTTAGCTGGGGAGCGCAGGGGTCACAGGGGCTGCGGTGTCCCTGCTGAACGAGCGACATTTGTCTCGTGCCAGCCGCAGTCACGTGCGACTGATCAAGGTCCAGGTGCGTTGGTGGGTCCAACCCTCTTCCATTTGCTCACCAATGCCCACCTCCCAACAAAGCCACAATTCATTCTACGTACTTTCCCAAATTTGGCTACTATTTATTCACAAGTACGAAATGCACCAGACGCGAAAGAAGGCATGTTTTGAAAATGTGGTTGAGGAGCGTATTTCGTGCGCATCCTCAGCGAGAGCGCTTTGAAGGACACTGGACACTCCTCGTCACGCAATTATGGAGCACACTCAAAGTCAGAGAAATAATAGTCTCCTTGTAATGCAAAGAAAGTGCAAATCAAGATTGTCAAGAGACACATCCAATGGGAAAGCTGATTCTGCAACAGTAAATTCCATTTAGCTGATAATTTATGTGAACACGGCGCACTAAATGTTCATTAATGGTCTTAAATGAGGCCCAAATTTCCCCTCCGTTTTTAGCAAGCTCTTTGTAATCCTGATTGGCATAATTGAGTGGATGTTTCACATTTCTCAGTGTTGCTGAATCTTCCCTCTTCAGCTGGTGTGAGTAGGATTTAACACGCATTGATTGACATTGGAGAGGAAGCGAAGTACGCTGCCGAGACTGAAAACGGCTTCTGAACGTATTGATGACACGCGATGGCTTTTCGTGACTCCGGTTTTCTTTCTTCGACGACCTCCACTGACGATGTGCCAACTGCGAAAAGAAGACAAAAAAGTCCCTGACTCTCATTGACAACATGTTGGCTCCTTTGTCTTGAGTGTTTCAAACTCAAATTGTGCCAAATGCAGCTTCCTGGTTCTCAAAGGATCATATCGTAGAAACATGTTCCGGACTCGCATTTTAGAGCAGCAAGTGCACAAAAGCAACATGGACTTGCAAAGATTTTTGCGAGCAAGCAATCAAACGTACACAAGAGGAATGTTCGCCCCACTTCAACAAATCCGGAGAATTGAAATGTGTTTTGCTGTATTTTTTCAGAAAGACGGCTCAAGAAATTTCTTTTGTCTCTGCAAGCAAGGAGAAAGGTAAGTCTGTGTACTTTTTTGCTTTGAATCACCCGACCTCGGTTCCGTCTCTCGAGGAAACGCAAAAAGAAGCTCACCACGGGAAATTCCTTCGTCTGATCTGCTTTATTGCACAAAGGACCTTCAGCATATGTTCGGCATCCCTTTGTCAGAATGCCTTTTTGATTTATGTGATATTATTCCAAGGTAGCAGTGCATGGCGGGTATTGATCTTTGGTCCCCGATAAAGATGCGACGCATGTTGTGCATCGGCTGAGGGAGATAGATCCACCTTCCCCAGTCACTCCTCAGAATCGCTTTTGCGTTTTGACCTTTTGTGTCGATTCCAAATTTCTCATCTACTCACTCCCAATGGTTGATGACTGTTCATATGCCACAGCTTGTTTTCTTGCAAATCAATGTTCATTTGATTGTCCAAGCACGCTGGTGCTCGACGGACGATGCCGGTGCGAACGAAGTCCTTCGCCACAAGAAATGTGTAACCACCAGCTTTTCCGTTTTGTCTTGATACGCTCTCTTGTTTCTCGAAAAAGTTTCACCCAAGGTCGAACACAGCTCTGAACTTGCACTGTTCAAGCTCTGAAAGGACAAGAAGATTCAAGATTGTTTTTGACACTCCAGAGAAGAAGTCGAGCAACAGCTGTAGGGAGCTGGGATCAATATCGGCTTCGAAACGAAACAATAGGGGATTTTCTCGTCTGTCAGTGGTAAACTTCTTAATCTCGGGGATTTTTACTTGAGCATTAGGAGAGTAAAACTGTCAGCAATGAATGTGATAGAAATTACATTGTGTTGTCCTTTGTGACTCAGACGGCAATTCCTGCAGGAGCAGTTTGACCATCATTCCCCTTTTAGACTGCATGTCTTGAAAATCTCCTCAGATCTGGACGGGTGTGCATTGATGGATCCCACAGGGCTATACATCCACATCTATTTCTTCGAGGTTTACAAATGGGAATTTCTCGATGACTAATGTGAAGCAGCGCCCATCTTGCTGGTGCTGTATTTTTGTGTCGTTTTGATGTTTTTGATGCACTCACATAAACTTCCAAGAGCACGAAATCATAATGCAGTGTCCCCTGTGAGGTGAAAACCCTGAATTGAGTGTGCAGAAGGACAAATTCCGTGTCCGCTGTAGTTGATTTGTGCGCACGCATCAATACAGGAAAATTTGTGTGTCAAATGCCCGCCTTCCCGTGCCTTTCCCAGTCCGTGCCCACGGACGTTTTGTTTCAAAGCACGAATACCAGACAAGACAACACTATAGAGTCCATCTTTCTTGCAGCTTTCTTCGTGATACGACAATTTTCATCACTCTCTTCCATGATGCAATTACTGTCATTTAAAAGGCGACATTTAATTACGTTTCACTGAGGTGTTTTGGTTTTAATCAAGCAGAAACAAGAAAGCATTGTTCTTTGGGATGGCGAAGTTATAAGTTTCCTGAAAATTGAGTTAGTCTAACGCTGCAAAATAAGCGTAATCCACTTGGAGAGAAAAACAATCAAATCCTGCTGAGCTCCTCACATGATTCCATCTCCGCCGTGCAAAGCGGATGAACAAATTTCTGACAACTTTACGCGAAAAGCATTTGATGAAGGATGCATGTCGTTCCTTCGGAGGCGAGAAAACTTAGTTTGCAGGGATAAATGAGACAAAACTCAGCCATGCTTGTGTCGATCTGGCTTCGTGTCACAGCTTTGAGCCTTTGAAGTGAAATTCAAATGAGGTTCTGAACACGACACGCACATCGGAGATTCTCAACGCCAGTGACACTGAAGTGCAGCTCACAAGGGACACTGGGACCTGCCACTGAATTTGAATCGCTTGTCCATCTGGATGACCAGGACATACACAGAGGAGCGAGCAATTAGGAATCCCACAGGCCCCGTTGCCACCGCACTGACTGCACCACACTGATTTCATCTGCAACTAACTTTGTTTCCAGGTCCGTCCTGTTGTTGCGTCTGTTTCCAGCAAGGATCACCAGGTCACCAGTGTGTCAGCTGTGCTCGAAAAAAACATTCTGCCAAGGACGTGTTCGACGCAAAAAGACTGAGTCAAACTGGAGCAAAAGTGGCCCACACATTGGGTTCGTAGTAACGCAGCTGTGGACAGTTTAATCTGTACCAAAGCTTGCGTCAGTTTTTGCTGTGGATGCGAAGTCCGCTGAGCGCCAAATGGCAAAACGCCACTTGGCAATGATGCCAAGCAACCAAACATAACAGCAAACCAAGCAGACACCAAAGCAAGGGTGTGGTGTTGCCACTTGAATGTTCCCTTGAGCTGTTCACACGTGTCAAAATCTTCGCTTTTGAAAGTGCAAGGCAATACTTCCCTTTGTGATCAAATTGACCTGAACGTCCTGTAGCAACAGGTTTTCAGCAAAGCCCTCAGATGCATTGAAATCCTGCGGCTTCTCACTGAGCTGTGTCCAGAAACACACGATTCGTATTCACAAAGTCGTCTTTGCTGCCAACTTAAACTCTTGCTTCATTTGTCTTTTGCTGTTTTCAGACTACGTTGTGCATAGTTGAAAGATAAAAAAGACAAAATTGCACCTGAGACAAGCGTCTACATTGTTTTCTCGTCAACGTGCCCACCCTTTCGCAACCAACATTTGACTGACTTGTCCATTTGAGACTCACAAGTTTGTTCCTTGATTCAATGATGTTTTTGTTGGACTCCGTGAGATCTGAGTGTGATCCAAGATATGTATTTGCCATGACCCTCATGGAACTGTACACGGTCAGTCCTTTGAGGAAAACCTTTCTCCTGACAGCAACGCGAGCGCTGAAACAAACGAAAGGCAAAGCAAAATTTCCACTGGACCAACATGGGAGCTGTTTTGCAATACCTCATGCGCGGGGATAAGTCCTGTTGAGAAAAACACTGCAACCTGTTGAAATCCCTGTTGATCTTGATGAAAACAGATTGGAGAAAATTGCAGGAAATGCAACAATGCCTCAGTGCTGAATGGCAACACTGCAAAGCAAGAAAGTTTTTCCAGGCACCTGCATCAATTTTAATTTTGCATGGTAGACTCAAATTGCCTCCTCAAATTGAGGTTTCAGTTGTTTTTGGCCGGGAGAAGCGGGCCATGTGCGTGTGGGATGGATTCTGAAATTCGCAACTCAGCACGAAATATCACAATATCTGGACCTGGCCTGCTGATTGTTTTGCTTGCTGTTTTTTGTTGCACAGCATTCAAAGCACGAATATTGCTAAGAACGGTCTGGTTTGGCGGGTAGAGATGCTGTCTTGATTTTTGCAGCAGTGTTTGAACGCAAAACATGACTCAACTGACCAACTTCATAGCTGAGCAGACTGTTTCCCCAGAGACGCCTGCTGCTTCTGAGTAATTAAATTATCTGTCAAGGCAAAAACTGCCGAGGTCGTCCTCAATGCATCTGTGAACGATCCACAGAATCTGGATGTCTCCATCAGGACAAGGCGTCGTGCATCTGCGCCGTGTCCAGTGCTGCTGTTACTCGAAGCAGGAATGTGACTTTGCTTCGATGAAGGGATTTCCTGCTGACAGAAACCTTTTCTCTTCAAATCATCCGCAATCACGGCATCAAGCTGTCTCTGGCGTTGAAGTCTATACTATGTGTAGCCTCACAATACCACCCTGCGTCCGCTTCGCGGAAGTGTAATACATGCCGACAACCTGTCTGGAATGCAGACAAGGCCTCCGTGTCGGCAGACATGGTCAGACAGGAGACGATTTGTGGCCTGCATTTACACGTCGTCAGAATTGTGTGATTTTCGTTGTAAAATGCGTGGTTTTCAAACAATGCTGCGGAATACAACCGGTGTTCTGATACCATCCGTGAAACTACAGAAATGCACTGAGGCAGCTCCCGCAAAATTCAACTGGCGTAGGGGGGGGGGGTGGAGAGACGTGGGCCTCTTCAGGGTGTGACCCTGACTCCCAACTTTGAATGTCATGTTTTGTTTCTTGTACCTGCCAAATGTGCAAAGCTGAAGCTGGAGGACAAATGAGGGTTATTGGGGCCGTGGCCCCAAATATTGGTGAGAAAGGTTTTGTGCCAGCACGGACAGACAGTTTCAATTTTGTTTTCACAGTTGTTCTGTTGTGCATCTGTTTCACTTCAAGCAAGTGGCCAAAGTATTGAGCTGGTGAAGCCGAACCTGCGTCATTTGATGGAATTCCTTCACACAATACTCTCACATGTGTGTAACAACTTCCAAGCAGCAGCACTTGCGAGACGGAACGCAAAGGAATTGCCTGGGGTTGGGTCAATACACATTCGCTGTATTTATCCACGTTGAAGGAGAAGGTGATACTGCATGAGAAAGGAGCATCTGGGTCCAACCTCACTTGGACATTGACTTCCTTTGCATACCATCCCCATTTTCCCGTGACAGTTGATTCGTACCGTCTTTCAACTGGTCGTCTATAATTTCAGCACCAAAACAGCAATGGAAACAAAGGTGGTGACCAAAGACAACTCCATGAACCGAGGTCTCACCCTTTGTGGCGTTATCAAGTTGCGGTCAAATGAGTTTCATCGTTTGCATCCCAAACAGATGGACCATTGACTTCACGAAACAGTCTTGTCGCAAGATCTGTGGGGCCTGTCGAAACACTCCAAAACGACAACCGAATCAAACGAGACCACAGGAATGAAACTTCTGTTCAGTCCTGCTGGGAAGCACAGTGCCTGAACACAGCACTGCGTTTTGGGCATTGTGCACACACAATTGCCATCCGGAGACAAGAACACTTGAGGTTGGTCTTTCTTATGAGTTTCTCTAAGAGTGTAACACAACACGGAAGACACTTCTTGTGATTTGTTGGATCTCATTGCGACACAGTGGGATGTTGTTTGAACTCCCCTGCTTCGGAGATCCAGAGGCATGCAAAGGTTTGTATCCCTCCTTCTCAAGAAGGTCAAACTGACCAGTGGACAACACGCACAAATGACTGGGAGGTCTCCTTCTATCTCCTTATTTACAATTACAACGGCGATTTTGAGGATTTATACATCTCTAATGCTTCCTTATGTCTTAGCATTTCCTCCCAAAGGAAGTCTGAGACATGCTAAGGGCCTATTTGGAATGCAGCAGAATTTCCTCAGATAAGCCCAACATTACGGTTAAGTGCATCAGCGTGCAGCCATGAATTTGGTTTCTTTTATGAACTCACTGCGCGGCAGTTTGAAACCAAATCTGTTGTTCTTTATTGTCGCACAGAAATCATGCCGAGGACTTCCTGCGACATCGCTTTCAAGTTGACTCTTCCTTGTGTTTTCATTTGATAGACCTGTTCATGACCAAAATGAATGGGCGACGTATTCATATCTCCCAAATGAGACCTGCAGGACCCGGCGTCTCAATTTTACCCCAGGGCCCAATATCCTGCTTAACGAAGCAATTTTTCACTCTCAGTCCCATCAATTGACATCGTATGAAAGAAACAACAGTCCTTGTTTGCAGGTCATTTTAACTCATTTTAATTGACCAGTGTGTATCAAATTTTGATGGTGTATTGTGGGTGTTTGGAGTGATGTGTATCGCATATCAAGCAGCGTGCGCAATTCTTTGCGCTGCTTTGTGCTTCCTGGGGGCCAATTCCGGCTGCTTGTTTTCCAAAAATTTGACACAGTGCTTTGTGCCTGTTGAAATTTCCTCCAAGAAGCACTGAAAGTCCAGTCCCAACTTCCTCTGACCAAATTAAACAAGATGATACGTACTCATCACCATCAGGCCAGAAGCAACTCATTTTCACACTGGGCACCATGTGAGGTTTCGGTGGTCCGACTGGGAGGAACATCGCATTTTCCGGGAGGGAGAACAAAAGCGGTCTGCAGCCATAACCCGGGGGTGATGGATGGGCAAACACGCAGGTGCAACAATAACATGTGGCAATGCCCTCGCTGTGAATGAAATTAGGTTAAGGATCAGAATGAGTGGTGATTGATACGACTGAATCTGATCAGACACAGCTCAGAGGCATGACCCAACATCCATAATCGCGTGGTCAGTCGAGACGCAGTTCCGAGGCTTGCATTCAAAAAGATTTCTGTGTTTCTTTGTTGAGCGACTTGCAGTTCTCCGCCCAAACTTCAGAAAGTCCAAGTGGAACCTCCCTCAACTTGCTCTGCAATACTGGTATTTCACATGAGGTATGGGTCCACAAAGTCAATCCGAACGCAGCGTGTCCAAGAGAGCCGAGCCGCTTGTCGGCTTGCCAACATTCACTGAAAAGCCAAAAACAAGATTTCATCGCTTTGTGGGTGTTTAATTGACATTTCAGCACAATTGCCACTTCAGCTTTGGAATCCAGTTGGAAATTTTCCTCTGTGTGTGGGAGAAAAGAGAAAATTCTGTTCTTGAAAATAGTTGGACAAATTAAGAATGTTCCCAGTTTAGACCTGCAGTGTTTGCACAATTTTATTCGTTCTTGTTGACAATTTGAAACTCAGTACGTTGGAGTAAATTGTTTTCGTTGCATTCATACTCAGGTTAATTCGCAAAACAGCTTCGAACACGAATCCCAGATCAAGTTTTTGGCGTCACGTTCAGCCAACCACTTCTGCTTGAAATAATTCCGCAGTAATTTGGTGCACACATCTCACGAACTATCAAAAAATGCCACAGCGTGCAACAATTAAATGAAGAATCAGCGAAAGTTCTTTCAATGATTTGGCTCCTGCACCTGTTGCAGGAGTAAAACTACGCAGACATATCTTGTCATTGCTGGCAAGACACATTCTTTCCTCTGAGAAAAACAAATTCTCACTAAGAGAGGTGACCAGCTCCATGTCAAGCTGTGTGACAGTTATTTTTTTGGCTCATTTGGTCACTGTTGAGATACGAGCACACCTATCTCCTCTTTCATTTGTTCTGCTGCGGCAAATCAGCAGCAGAAATGGTCCGGGGGTTTGTCTGTGCTTTGTTGTCAATGTGAAGTGGGAAGATAAGGTTCAAGTTGGCAGAGTTGAAGTCAAGGAGCCCCACCTGAGAAAATTTGTTGATTTGCACTGTTGTCTTCTGAACTTCCCTTGCCAAAAATAAAAACTGATTCCTGGGTTGTTTTGCCCAAGTCTTTCCACAGGGCTGGTGCTCTTTCAGTTCCAGAATCCCCACGAAACCAACTCGTTTCTGAGTTTCTTTGTGGATGACAACAACAAACAAGAAGTTCCGAGGCGGGAACCCTGATGGTCGCGGAAGCGGGAGGGGGGGTGTTGGTAGGGGGAGGGGGTGTTGGTAGGGGGAGGGGGGTGTTGGTAGGGGGAGGGGGGTGTTGGTAGGGGGAGGGGG
>JAAUXT010039841.1_pt1 | contig 27361 bp, 24 predicted proteins | sample 7278171 | NCBI WGS metagenome assembly JAAUXT01 (sample SAMN14350112, study PRJNA611818) | marine sediment metagenome | isolation source: surface marine sediment (1.8m) | place: French Polynesia: Moorea | collected 2018-08
GAGGCCAGCCCCCCCTGGTGGGGGAGGAGTGTGGTGTGACACACCAGCTGTGAATTTGAACCACCGCGGTACAGGTGGCAGCACTGTTCATTCAATAAACACAGAGATTCACGCCACCGTGGCCAGTCTCACCTGAGATACCCAACTGATCGTTTGTGATATCACTACAGTGGACATAACCAGTTGGGCGAGGCTCACATTGCACATCTTTGTGCGTCCAAAGTACTCACCTGTCCCACTGCATCATCTGCTTCTTCCTCAAACTCTTCCATATCATCTCCACTTCCACCTGACATTTCATCTGTTTCATCGTTGTCGGCCTCCAAACTTTTCATTTCTTGGTGGACGGCACGCTTCTTGCTGGGGGCTGCCATGACTGTTTTCCTCTATGAAGTTTCGTTCTGCTGTGATAATTTTTCACAACATTTATCGCTCCAAGGTGTTTGAAGTAATCTAGTATCACATATAACAGCTTACGGAGGTTTCATTGACATCTTTTAGACCAACATCGAACAAGTTGATTTGCTCAAAAAATAATATTTATGCCTCATTTCGTTCCAATTCATTGCAGACTTTTTATATCACTTCCGCCGGCGGGAAGAGATTTCGTGTGCAAGGATTTGAAATGACAGAGTTTTGACGGGAATAGTGGGAACTTTCTTTGCTCATCATGGAGATGACCGAAGTGGATAGACACGGAGTGCACTCGGATAGTTCTCTGAAGGATTCTTCACAGGTATATTGTTGGAAAAAGTCTTTGGCATGGGCGATAAAATGTAAACTCACAACCGCTGGTCCAGTTCTTGTTGAACTCTGCGAGGAGAGGGGGATTTCATTTCTGTCTATGACAAGCAAATGTCAAAACCGTCTGCCCCCATTTTGTGCTTCAATGACCGCAGACAATGAAATTGTAAACAAGGCGTTGAAGTGCAAACATTCTGATTGTCAGAAATGAAATAGAATCTACCCCTCGTAGATGTCCACAATGGAACTTCCATAGAGTGCTTTTCTCCCAGGAGAGCTGTGTAACGGCTCGCTTTGCCAACAAAACATTCAGACAGACGTCTTTAGACTGTGTGTGCGTGTTTGGTAGCCATTCACAGACTGGGTAATGCAACCAATGGATCCAAGCTGAACATTTTCGTCCGCAACCAAGGGTGTACATTTCAGTCTCGTGTGAGAGAGCACTGAGACGCTCAAAACATTCAAATTCCTTGAAGTGTATTTTGTTATGTTTTCGGACGAGGTGTCAAGTGCGGTGAACCTACTTACGTACTTTGTTCTTCCTCATCAGTTGTTGTGCGGATTGTTGCAGGTTGAGCAACTGCACCGAAGGGGAATGGAAAATGGTGCCGGATTCCAGAGACACATCAGAAAAGCAGCGAGGTTAGCTCCTCAAGTTTCAAGAGTTGAATTGGTGAAATGCTTGCATTTTGCAAGTTTGTAAAAACTTTCTGCACCGTGCTGTGAAACTCACATTTGTTCTTTCAGGCCGTCTGATCGGTTTTCGTCCAGCGCTCTGCTGAGTGATTCTCCAGAGTCGAAAAGAGAAACGGGGTTCAAGCGAAAAAGCATGAATCTCAATCTTGAAAAATGTATCCTTTTTGTGCTTCAATATTCAGCGTTGTCATTGAATTTCTGGAGGCCGTTTGGATGTGATGGGACACTGCAACGAAATCCGGGGTGGGGGACAGTTGAAAAAGTTTCCGTGACGAATTTTCAGCGTTGATGTTGCTGGACGAAGCGGTGGGAACCCCAGCTCCGCTGTTGCGCTCTGCGGGCAAGAAAACCTCGTCCGCCTCGCGACGCGCTGCAGGCTGTACGTGTGCATTTTCCACAATCCTGAAAGAAACCTATTTTCAACCAGTGACGCGTTTCATGAAACCCATCGAGCACACGACTTTCGTTTATGTTGCAGTTGGTTCCAGGTTGGAAACCTCAGCAAGCATGTTGGGGTTGTCGTTAACTCCTGGTCGTTCATTGTTGGCAACTCCTGGCTCGTCTGTCGTGGTGAGTTTACAATTGGATTGTTTTTGTCACCGATCTTGGTTTGCATCTGTAGCAACGTTCTGTTTGTCACTCTTCAGAGAGACAAAAGCAAAATGCATGTTCTTCCAGGGATCGTTGGGTGAAAGCGTAATGGAAGGTGCCACAACACCCAGTGCCAGATTTCTCAGTGTGAGTACTTTGCTCGAACGAGGAAGCACGTTGTTTACCCGTTTGCCTTTTTCTTCCAAAAACCAGACGTTCTTTCGCACTACATGTTTGATTTTAGGCGAGTCGCAAATTGGAAACAACAGACATCACCACAACAAACGTGGAGCTTTTGTTGGAGGAAGATCCTGCCATTGTCGGTTCGTCGTCTTTTGGAGGTACAATCTGATTGCAGGAAAACTATGTCGGAAAAGTGCTCAATCTCAATTCTGTTAATTTGCAGCATGCAGTGGACTGTTTGGAGAATTCCTGCAAAGTTACAAAAACAATCCGGCCGAGCACCAGGTGTTCAGTCTGGTGGAAGAGTTTGAATCGCTCTGTTCAGAACAAGTGGCGTTGTTGAAGAAGTTGACCAAACGAACCATCGCCGGACAATCAAAGTAAGCGAACGACTCCTTTGTCCACGACACATTCAGAACAGGTTTGTCTGATTTGGACACGTCCCTCCTGCAGATAGTGGTACTGGTTTCCTGTTCCTGTCTCCCCATCAGGCACGTGAAGGTGGTGGACATGCTGCAGACCCTGAGCAGTGAGCGCTACACGTGGAGACTCATCACATCCCTCTACAGGGACCGCCTCGAAACGGAAGCAAAGGGCGACACCGAGGAGCCCATGCTGCTTGACATGCTGGTATATTTTCCCCGGATCATTGCACAAAATGCCCACGAAGCATCGACATTCGTGGGTCTCACACATGCTGTTTTTGCTGAAACAAGGACAGAACGACCCGCTTGCTTTGTTTCTGTCTTTGAAAACTTTTAACGATTTGCACAATAGTTTGCGGAGTCGCAGAAAGTGGACTGAAATTTAAAGGGAGACGTCGTTGCAGGGGAGGAACGACAGCGAGAAGCAGGTGACGGGGGCGCTGTACGAGCGCGAGGCGGCGCTGCGTCAGGCGCAGCTCGTCATCGACTGGCTCGAGAAGAACGCCGAGGAGCAGCTCGACGACTACTACGAGAAGGTCGAGTTCTTCACCGACCAGTCGGGATCGTGGTATGCTCATGTGACGTTCACTGTCAAGCCACTGGGATTGATTTCAACTAAAGATTTGGCGATCATCTTGATTCAATGGTCGGTGGCGCTGTTTTCAGGGAAAATACCCTTCACTACCTGCAGCAGAAACACACAGGTGTGCCACTGCCGTCAGACAGGCCCATCGTCAACCATATCGTGAGTCAGTTTTCTGTTGTGCTTTGCTCAAAGTTTATGATTCATCCTCAGATGCAAGTGCACTCGGCGCCAAGTGTGTTGTTTTATGGAACAAGCTCACGCGAGCTCCTGGCTTGTTGCACTGCCCACCTGTTGGTGCGTTCTGGTTGCAGGACCCTGACGCCCCGCTGCGGGAGCGCCGTCCTCTCGCCGATCTCGACCAGGATGACGAGGCCAGACTTCTCCGGTACCTCTTCGCTTTCGTCAGAGCTGGACAGATCGAGGAGGTTTGTGCAACAAGTTTGCTCCATGGGCTCCCATTCTTCTCACCTTGGGCAAGAAGGGCCAACCATGGTTTCATTCCAGTCCCGGTACATCTTCAACACATTATTCAGGCGCAGCAGCTGTGCAAGAGATGTGGACAGTCGTGGCGAGCGGCGACCCTGGAGGGCTGGAGATTGTACCACGATCCCAACTACGACTCGGGTGTCGGAGCCGACCTGATGCCAGTGGAAGGAAACCCAAACCGAGACATCTGGAAGGCTGCCTGCTGGAGAATGGCCGAGGAGGTGCGTCGCTGTTGTGCGTTGCAATCCAAATTTATGCGCATTCACGAAGGAAACCACAAAGTGGGTTAATTTCAACTGTCGCGTGTCTGTGTTCTGCAGGAAAATTTGAACTTCCACGAGAAAGCGATTTACGCAGCCTTGAGCGGAAATTTGAAACACATCCTGCCAGCCTGTCAAACCTGGGCGGATTACGTGTGGGGCTATTTCAGAGCGTACGTGGACACAAGGTGAGCTGACAGCCTTGCTGAGATACGAGTCGACCAGCTCTTCACACAAGTCTTCTCATTGGCGCATTGTTTGTTTATTTGCTTCAGGGTAGAGCAGCAAATTCGAGTGAGCAACACTGGAGACAAGACATTTGAAGAATTGGACAAAACTTTTTGGGACAAGGCGTGAGTGAAGCACATACCAAGAGCATACACTGCAGTCTAATATTTCGGTTCAAATTTCCATCAGTGCAAAAGCTGACGTGTTCTTGTATTGGTTCCAGAATGTCTGCGGATTCCATTTTCAAGGAAATCCAGGCATCGACAAATGATGTGAGTTTTGCGAAAGTCACTGGACAATATCGGCTGTTACCAAATCCGCGGCGAATGGACGCGTGGTGACCCGTTGTGTGTGTTGTGGGCGTTCTTTCTGCAGCTGTTTGCTTTTTGTGATCCTTCGTGCTTCGGTTGTTCCAGGTTGTCCGCAGCGAAGCCAAGCTGCGTTTTCACATCATTCAGAAGTACATCATCCTCGGGGATCACGATGGTATGTACGCAACACCAGAAACAACAAACAAAACTAAGGCTTTTGCTGTGGACCGCAATCTGATGTCCTTTCAATCGGCCTGGCTGGGTCACGTGTATTCTTGCCCTTGTGAAGACTGCTGCCCTGCAAACTAGAAACGTGGGTCAGACTCGTGCTGCGTCTCGTGACGCACATGTCTCGCTTCACCCGCAGCGCTGGTCGAGGAGATGTACGAGTGGCTCAAGGACGACTCGGCGCCGCCCACGTCGCACCTGCTGCGCTTCATGACGCACCTGATCCTCTTCTTCAGAACCATTGGCGTCTCCATCAAGGTGAGCAGCGTCTTTTCCCCCATTTGTGTTTGACTCACAAGTGCGTTCGCTGTGGAGAGAATCAGAATGAAGCTGCCGTGTGAAAAATACCCCCGAACAGCAGACAGAAGGATCATCCTGGATGCTTCTTACATTTCATTTGTTCCAACAGGACCTTGGCCTTTGTTGGCTTGCGTCTTTTTCTTGAGTGTGACACTGGTGAATACGACACTTGTTTTGTTGTTGAAGAGGGAGGAGCTGTGCGTGGCGGTGCTCGAGGCGTACGTGCGCCAGTTGATCGAAGACAAACAGATGGCGCTGGTGGCGACCTACACGGCGGCGCTGCCGCAGCACCTCCAACTCGAGTGGTACGCCAGGTTCCTCGAGGGTACGTTCACCATCTTCCGTTTCTGTTGTTTTCACACGAGGCACTGGGTGCGATCTGATCGAAATGTGTGTGGCTCTTCTGGTTTGTTTGGTCAACGAAGATTTGCTGGAAGCAGTCGTCCTCAAGAACGAAAAGGCTCAGTCTTTCAGTTCAAGTGATTGGACAACAACCAGTCGAACTGGCAGTTCCTTTCTGTGCGCAACAGGTGTGCAGGAGGCGGACGAGCGCAAGATGTGTCTAGACTGGGCTCAGGAAGCCGGGCTGGATGTGTCGAGCATCACCAAACTGGTCGTGGAGAACATTCGCAACCGAGACAGAATCAATCTCCAGACCGACTCCGAAATGCCCCTCGACACGGGCACAACTGAGGTTGTTTATCGTTCAAATTAGCCAGCATCTCACTCTGCTGCACTTTGGTTTTGGTGAGACCGCATTGAGCAAGTGAACGACTTTGTTTTTGTTGCTTCAGGAGGACAGAGTCAAGATTGAAGCGATTGATTGGCTCGTCTTCGACCAATCACAGCGCGGAGAGGCGATGCGACAGGCCAACGCCGTCATGCGCACCTTCCTGGGTGAGGAGTACTGTCCAGTTAATGTGAAACAATGCGACCGTTTTCCATAGCTGAGGAACGATCTGGATGAGACATAACACGTTCGTTTGAATTGCAGCCACGCGCAAACATTCCGCAGCCAGAGAAGTGTTCAATAAAATCCCTCCGGGGTCCATCGACATCATCATGAAGTCCTGGAAAACACAGGTGAGTTGTTTTTGACCAGCGCCACACACAAACTTCTGTGTCGGGCCATTTGGTAACGAAGGGCAACGTAATTTTCTCGCTGTTTCAGACTGGATCCACAGAGCTGCCAGCGGAAGATGACAACACCATCAGAGAATACCTCTGCATCCAAGCCTACCTCGTAAGTCTCATATCTGTCTCTTTGCTTTCTGACTTCCACGCACAAGAGTGCGTTGTGGACAACACTCTAGAAAAAATTCACTTTTGCGAGTTGTGTATAAACCAACTGTCTTCAATCTGTTCTTCCGCTTGTCTCTCCCCTCGTGCACAGGAGGCGCACGACGCGTTCAACGACTGGTTCGAGCACTACCACAACGCGAAGCCGGCGAAACCCGAGGCGCCACACAAACCCAGCTTCACAGAGCGCGTCGCCTTCGAGCATCAGCAGAAGCAGTTCGAGGCGGAACTCGCGCGGTGGCAGCACTCACTGGACCTCCAGTCCAAGGTACCAGACGCGTGCGCTGTTATTTTTTGGTCAAGTTTTGCCTGCACAACTTGGTTCTTCGATGGAACAGAGTGATGCCCAGCCTTTGGATGTTTGGCCTGGGACGGCGAGGGCGTTGATACCAAAAGATTCCAAAGTGCATTGCGGAGTTTGAAGAAAAGTCTTGAGAATTGTGTGACGCTTCACAACGAATGTTTGGGAGCCTCCAAGCGAGAAAAGGTCTAAAATTGGAGACACTTGTTTGTCTTGCTGCAGGTTACAGTGGACAAAATTTACAACGTGCTGCTTTTCGTGAACGGAGGATGGATGGTCGATCAGAGAGACGTGAGTACTCACGAGAACTTTTGAAGCCTGTTTTTGCCACACAACAGGTGGCAGAAGATTAGCCCGCAAAGTGAACGAGTTCTTGTGGTAGAGAGTACAGTGCAAGTTTGAGACAAACAGACTTCAAGGAGACTTCAAGACACTGGGCTCGTTTCTCAATCATCTTTTGCCACTCATGGGTTCCAATGTTATTTTCAAGGCGTTATGTATTGTGCACAGGACGGCGTCACTGACGACGCGCGCTCGCACCAGATGACGCTGCTGCGGCAGCTGTGTCTGCCGCTCATGTGCTTCCTGCTGCACACGGTGCTGCACACGACGCAGCAGTTCCAGCTCTGTCTCCAACTCGCCGACACCATCGCCTCCGAGCAGCACCAGCTCTACCTGGTACGATGCGTTTGTGTTTGTACTTCACACCTTCTTTCAAAAGCAAGTTCCACATGAGTAGAGCACGCTCTGCGTTTCGCTTCAGGTTTTCAAGAAGGACGAGCTGACCAAGTTGCTGCAGAAGCTGCGAGAGTCGTCGCTGTCGCTGCTCGACCAGAACAACGACCCGCTCGGCTACTCCGCTCCTTGAAGTGGGCAACGGAGCGCGCGTGCGCGAACACCGGTTTTACAAGAGAAACTGCAAGGTTGTTGAACAGCGTTTCTGTGCGTGGTTGTAAGGCTTTCACACAAGAGAATAATGAAGACACATGTGATTGTCAGACATTTTTCTTGGTCAAATAAATTGAACCATATTTCTACATTCAACACCTGAGTAAAGATAAACTTTCAAAATTGAACCTTGTGGAAGATTGAAAATCTGCGAAACACTGTATCGGGCTGTGGAAATCGGTGTTGGGAGACGTAAGAAACGTCTATCGAGCGAGACTGGCCCATTGGGAACTGGAGCAACGACAATCGGGAGTCAACGAACGTTTGGATTGTTGCCATACTTGCACTACTGTCTTGGACACCTGTGGGAAAATGGAAGCTGATAAAAAAAAAACTACGAGGTCACTTTTTGTGGCCAACTTGGCTGCTTTGGGAGCGTTCCCGCCGCTTCTGTGACTTCTAGAGGCCTTTGTTGTACATCAAGACGGGTTCGTCCGTCTTTTGTTGTAATTCTGGTTCAAGCTCTTCTCGCTTTATCTGCAAAGAGTGAACAGAATTGAGGGCACGTGCTAATACTTATGTGTGTGAGAGCAGATGTTGGGTGCTCTCTGCAGTTTTTGTTTGTTGAGAGCGGACAGACCCAGACGGGCGCGAGCGATCTCACCTGTGACACCTGAGGGAAGAGCGCGATCGCAACGGGCAGCGCGAAAGCGAACGACAATGTTGTGACCACCGCGTTGCACGGCAGGTGCATATACGGACGCTTTATCAGAAACTTCGTCCTGCAGAAAACAACACATCCCTCTCATTATTCTTTGAGCTGAGCGCAACCTGCGTGAAATGTGTTCAAGACATTTCGCACTCGCCTCTCCAGAAGTGTCATGACGACTGGTGGAATCAGGAGAATTGGCGCGGGAAGGAACATCCTAGTCTGGGCAGTTTCAGTGAGAGCCTGGGAAAAAAACAACAACTCGACCTTGTGCTAAAATCAGGCAGTTACCCGACATCGCCTGCTTTGTTCATCGTTCTCCAGGAACCAAAAACCGAACCTTCTTCGCTGCTGCCTTTGAAGCTCCTAGCACTTGATTGTTTTTGTCAAAAACATCAATGCCAGTGGTTAGCTCGCTGTTCCTCATCAAAATGACATTCGTGGTACTTGCAAAAGCTGTGAAGAAAAGATACGTTTGCTCAATCTCGAGATTAACCGCAAGAACCAAGACGTCACAGGAAGTTGCAACGCAGACTTACCAACAGCTGGAAATGGAACAAATTTTTGAATGACCATCTTCATCGCTGGGCTGAATCGGTTTGCTCGTTTGATCAAAACGCCAAGTCCAAGCTGACAAGCAAAGAGTGGAAACCACTGACGCATGTGTACACGAAAAGTTTGATTTGTAAACATCTGATGCACACACAGGAGTCAACTTACAGCAATGGAAACTGCAGTGGACACAGCACCAACGTAACCCAGGACAAATCGAGACATAGGAGTCGGCTGAAAAGAAATGAGCCGTGGACTGCTCAACCTGGTTTCCTTTATCTGAGCAAAAGTTTCAATTCAGGAAACACCTCTTCCACCTTGGATGCATTTCGGTTTGCGTAGTTCACACAAGCGTTGTGCGACTGGTTTATCCATTGCCAAAAAGCTGTCTGCACAAACGTCTGGTTGGGGAGAAGCAGCCCTACAACCTGCAATAGAGTTGAACCATCGCAATTTTCAATTCGGTTGGTTGAGCACGCTTTCACTGCGGGTTGCGGCGAATGTGTGCACGACGATCCAACAATTTTATTGGTTTGTAGCAAGTTACTTACAATTGGTGAGCCAAACGGCACAAAACCTGACATTCGAAAGGGCATAAAGATCTTCTCTCCAGTGTCAGGATGGATGATGGCCTGAAATACAAATTGATCGTCCGTCATGCAAACAAATAAATCTCTGGAGAAACACAACATTCCGTGTCCGTTGTTTTTCTGTCACCTGTTTTATTTTTTGGGCCTGCCATAGTTCTCGATCGGTCACTTCACTGGTCAGAGTTCCATTCTTGAACTGTTCGAGCAGTGAGCAAGATCTCTCCAGCTCCGCCTGAAAATGGAACATGACCCACATGCACGCATCACGGAAGCAATGTGGCATCAGATAACTGTAAGGCATTTACTGCTTCTCTGACAAACGACAAAATATTTCACAATCGACACAAAATTGTTCTTAGATGCACAAGTTTGGGATTTCCTACATGTTTGTTGAAAAGTTCTCAGCCCCTCCCCAATCCGCCCAAAGATTGGGTCCGCTACGGTCTGCATTCCAAAGACGTCACAGGGCTTCACAAACCTTTGACGTGAACAGCAAAAGTGGGTCTGTGATGTCTCGAAAATGCTTCCATCTTCCATAGAACGTGTTCTGAAAATATTGGGTTCTTTGGTGTCAGAAGTTGACACCACATCACACCAAGAACAAGCTTTGTCCAATTCTCTTGCGAAACAGTCGACGACATTGAACGACAGTCACACAACTGAGCTCCCCAACCGTGTTTTTCACTTGTCGTCACGATTACCTGGTCAAATCTGGATTCTCCAAGTCGAAAAGCCGGAAACTCCGTTTCCTGTCCGCTCATGGTGTTCGTCCTAATTTGTGGTTTTACGAAGAACTGGAGCTGTGCAGCCACAGTCAGGTTTCTCATCGCATGGTCGTGTTGCCATCGCAAGGGTCTCATCGTTAAAACCACGGCGCGAACGCATTTCGTTTGCCTCCTTCTCCGCAGTTTGAGCTGGTTGCGTTCAATACTTGGCTCGCTCGCATCACGACGATTGAAACCGAGAAGAAATTTTGAATCCGCTTGTTTTCAGAAGAACCACGGTCAGAAGACTGAAAACTTCAGTTTTGTGGCTTTTATTGCAATTTATGCCATGTACAATACCAATTGAATAACAGACTTCGTTTGAATTCACATTTTACGAAACAATAACGAGTATACCGCGTAACATTTTCAACAAAAACACTTTTTCCCCATCCGCAACACATAACTCTTTGAATGAAACACCCACGGGACGATGTGAAAACAGTGCAATATCCCATGCACCAATGTGCGCACAGACTGAGTCACACAACTTTCAAGAATCACTTGTTTCGCCAAGCAAAAAGTACACCAACATTCGCACGAAATTTCCTATCTCCACATAAGGCACTTCACTCCCTGACAGTGAAACCTGGACTGAAACAACCCAACCACTAGAACTGGAAATACAATAGCACCAGTGCAAGAAAGTGAATCTAATCGCTACCAATGCCTACAGTCCAATAACGTCCGAGGACTACAATGACACCAAGATTCCGAGTTAAATCCACTCATTTTGTTTCCTCAGAAACACTTGGAATTAAACGTCGAATCACATAAGTTGTGGCAATTCTAGCACTCGTATTTAAGGCCAACCAATTGAGTTATTTTTCTCCTTGATCGTCGTTCTCACGCGCTGCAGACTTCCCATGATCAAACTCAAGACAAACACACAAAGCGACGAATCGCACCTCTCCAATTCCGACCAAACGACGTCAAAATCTTGGGCAATTAAAACACCCTTTTCACCAGATCTTCTCCGCAAAGGAGTGAAACAGCACGGAAAACCCCGCCTGTGTTTCATGTCGACGATCTTGGCGGTCGATTCAGATAAAGGCTTTGAAAGGCCTGTGCAGGTACGGGGATCAGGTAGGGAGACGCGACCGGTGCGCCAGCCTGCAGCGCCGCCGCTCCCGGAGTAACCATCGCTGATGCAGCGGCCGAGGCGCTCTGCGCCGCAGAAACGGCCGGGGACACGCCGTCGACGCCCAGACCAACGCCGAGTCCGACGCCAGGCAGCGCGGAAGGTGACAGGAGGCCGGGGAAGAGATACTGAGGCGGAATCTGTGGCAGCATGCCAGGTGGAAAGAAGGCTCGGTGCAGCAAACCCGAAGCAGTCAGTGCGTCCAGCTGAAACAGGCAAAAGAATGTTTAAAATCTACCCACAAATCAAAGTAACCATTGCGAGACGTTTCAGTGCGTGTGCTATTCTGCACCATACTTTGGTTTCTACTACCATTTTGCTTGAATTTTGCATCCTTGAAGCAATTCGAGTCTTGTGTGACACGCACCATTGGATCGGGTCTGTTGGTCGGCACGGCGGCGGTGGGCCGTGGCGTCGGGTGCTGCACCGTTGGCTGCTGCTGCTGTCTCTGTGAAGAACTGTTCCCGCTGTTGCTACTGCTGTTGCTTCGAGATGCGCTGCTGCTGTTGCTACCACTACCAGCACTGGAATGTGGAACAGGGCCGTGTGGTGGTAGCCCAGATGAAATGGATTGTGGCGGGCTGAACATGTAGCCCGCAGCTGAGGTCAGCTTGTTCGGCCCGAGCACAGTCGAGGGGTGAGCCGGATGGCTCCCCAAATGGCGCGAGTGGGAATGGGAGTGGGAATGCTCCATCCTGCTGTTAGCTGTGTCGTGTTTGGACGCAGGATGATTGACTGAAGACTTCAATGCCTGTCGGGAACCATGAGAATGTGTTGAAGTTGAAGCAGCACCGCTTTTGTGAGTTGTCTGCCAGGGCGCATGGGGCTGCTGCGATTTTCTGCGTTCACCGCTCCTCTCTTTGTCCTTGCGAGTGTGAGTCACCAAACACAGAGGTTCATCGTCAGATTTCACTGTAGTTTTGATGTTTTCCCCTCTCAAGCTGAAATCCATCGGCTCCAACCTTTCATTACATTCCAAATTGATCACCGCTTTCTTCTCGTCCGCAGGAGCGGTTCCTCGGTGTCTGGCGTCCTCCATCCTCATACGTTTTATGTCGACGGAGTGCGTCAGGTGCCTGGGGTCACCGTACACGGAGCTGCGCTGTGGGTTGCTGTGCGCCGGAGGGGGCGTCGGGAATGGCTGTCTTACGTCATTGACTAAAGAGCTGCTCACTTCACCAAACGGAAAGGGGCGTTTCCTGTCCCCAAACACCCCAGGCGGCCCGAAGGCAGTGGGCGGTCCGAGGTGCGCCGCCGTGTGCTGAATCACACTGGGCCTCCCGCTCACACCGAGCGGGGGTGGAAGCGTCGGAGGACCCGCCACTGACGGCTTCTGCTCTTGCTGAAAACTTTTACTCAATTGCTGCTGCAGGTAATGTGGAGGCACTGTGACCGGGAGGTGCTGAGGTCTCTGTTGTTGAGAGGCAATCTGTGAGTTGTGCGGCAGTCTCAAGGGCACGGGCTGTAGTGGGAAATTCCTGCTGCTGCTGCTGTTGTGCCCCAAAATCTTGTTTCTTTGAGCCTTGTCCGGCAAGACAACACCTGGAGGCGGAACGCGCGAGTTCACCGCAGCGCCGTTGACAACCTGCCTGTCAACGCTCTTGGTATCAACACTTTTGGTTGCAGCACCACTGGTCTTCTCCAAAATGTGGTTGGCAGGTTTGGTTTTTGCTGGAGACTGCGGTTCCGGCTTGACAGGCTGGTTTGCGACCGAGTCCTTGTTCTGATTTCGTATCTCCAGTTCGTGTTTCACCGTCTTCCTCACGGTGGATTTCTGATTCTGAAAATATAATGCGATTTGTTCACCTCTGGAGCCGCGATCGCTTCAACCAGAACGATTCTGCTGCAGCTGAAACCGTCAGGTACAAGTTCCACACCTGTTGCTTCTGAAGACTCTGCTCTCGCATGGTCTGCAAGTGCTTCGCTCTGTCTGCAAGAATGGTGTTGTTTTGTTTCTTGTTGGCGGCTGCTGATTTGTCCGCCTTGCCCTTCTTCAGTTCTCCATCTGGAATTGAAAAAAAGAAACTACAGGATTCTTTCTTTTACCATCTGGAATTGAAAAAAAGAAACTACAGGATTCTTTCTTTCACCATAAATCATCAATACTGGCATTTGGTTTGACAGACACAACAATTGACGACACTGACCTTTCTTCATGTCAGGAGACCTTCCTTTCTTCTTGTCTTTCTCAGAAAACTTGAACTCTTGACCTTTCTTGGATCTCTCAAACGGCAGAAGCAGCCTACAAAGGTGACGTTGCACTTGATACTCGTGACTTTCAAACTCTGGTTGAAGGTAGAAGCTGTGGTGGTTTCACTTGCCTTTCGTAGTGTCTCCTGGTGCAGGTGGCTGCGCTCGTGTTACCCGGGTTCCCTCCCAGTTTGTCGTAAAGTCCTTTCCACAGCTTCTTCTCACACACCTTGTCGTACCCTCCCAACTTCTGAGACATTGTGTAGAACGCGTACAGGTCCACTGAAACAAACCGTTGGGCAGACAGTGAAGTGGTGGTTCCGAAGACCAGTCCGCTTTGTCAGAAGCCTTTCGCTTGGAACTGAAGGGAAAACTGCAGACACAATTCTGCGTGAAACTTACACTGCTTGAATCCCAAGGATGGTATTCTTTCGATGGGCGTTTTCCGATCCTTCATGAACTTGTACAACACTTCGAAGAAGGCCTGCTCCTCCCTGGATAAGTCTTCACCCCGCATTCTGGTGCTGTGTCTCTTCTTCACCTCCTGTTGAACAAGTACATGCAATCATCACGCAACCTTCGATCAACGCGATGTCTTTTTCTGCGAAACGTCAGAACTGTTTCACAGTGCACCGACAAGAAAAGAAAATGAGGCTTTTGTTTCCCTTTGGACACTTCTTGGCCAGATGTCAACTGACCTTTGAGATGGTGTCCCTGCTGAAATTCTTCTCCAGGGCCGAGGTCTCCGAATCGCTCGAGTCGCCTCCATTCAATTTGTGGAAATTCAACTTCTTCTTCCGCGGTCGGCCTTTCAGATTCGGAGCTGCAAAGCAAACATTTTTGCTTCAAGTGATCTGGTGTGGACAACAAACCATAACCCAAGTGGAGAATTCACATGTCTGTCCTGCACAGTGAAACTGAAGGAACGCTCACCCCATTGGTCCTTCCTGAATTTGTGGTCCTGCAGTTCGGGATGTTCAAACGTGTCCTTGCAGAAGAGGACGTAGGTGTTATCACAGTTGTGAGGGAGAGTGAAGCCTCCGATCGCGCACACAATGGCACTCTACAACAAAAATTGATGACAAATTCTTGTGTCAGTTTCCAATGGGCGGACAACTTTGTGCATTTCAATTTCAGAACGAAGGGACATCTGAGCTGGTTCTAGCAAGGGAATCTCCAATCGGAAGTTGGACTCCCACCTTGAACACGGGATAAACACTGACGTCACTTGGTTGTCGACCAGAACAAAGCTGCCAGGAAGAATTCTGAGCAACGAAAACAAGATCACGGAAACTCACCTTGAGCCATTTGTCTGCCACCGACTCGAGTCTCTTGAGGATGCCACGGTATCTGCAGTACTGTGAGTAGCTGAGGATCAAAACCTGCACCTTGGACTTCTCTCCATTGTCTGAAAAATATAAGCAAATAGACAAGCTTTAGTTAGTTCACAGCAACTCAAAAAAGGCAGCACGCAGGGTCAAAGACTTTTCTTGAAGGCACCACAACTCAACATTTTTCAAAAGCGGAAAACGATCGCACAATAATAATGGTACAAAAGTTCAGGATGGAAGACCAGATAACCATTGATTTTGTTCAAGGGCAAACGGAAATTTATTCTAATGCGAACCTTGATCAAATTTATTCTTCCCTCTGTATCAGTTTCTTCTTCATTAGAATTACAAATGCCAGTGCGCCGGGAGATTCAAAGCTCCTTTGAGGCAACCAAACCCTCAGCCAGAGAGCGAGCTTCACACATCGTCCGCTGCTGCCATCTCGAGCTTGCTCGTTATCACTCTTATCTGCCGATTGTTACGCCACAGAGCCAGTGCGCACAAATGAGTGTGTAAAGCAATTCCCCTTGACCTTTAAACATTCCCCTATCAGATTTCAATGCAGCGGTATTTTCGTGGAACCACATCCAACCAAAAGTCCTGACAAGACAATTGCATCGAAATGAAATATTTTTCGTGAAATTAATGTCATGTCATGTTTTAATTACTGGCCTCGTTTTTTTCTTGCACAGACAAGAATTGGCATGCACGCGCTGCTGTACCTGACAGGGTAATCATGCTCGGTCCTCAAAAATCTTTACACTATCACTCTTTCTCTTTGCAAACATTTTCGAAGGAACATAAATATTGCGGAGGAAAAGGGACAAAGAATATATCATCCAAGCTTGAAAAGTACTTGAAGCACACATAGCATCATGTAAATATCCTTTGGCCTTTTGACCTGAACTGCCTACGTAGTTTCTGCTCACAAACCAATCGCAGACATTTGTTGCACATGGTCTCCTTGGTTTGCGTTTGCAAGTTGAGAACACAATTCAATATTTTCAAGAAAAAATGATCGCGGGAAGTTTTCAACATTTTTGTCAAGAACCTGATCGTGACACAGATTGCTGTTGTTCATTATCTGCTCACTGAGGCCACAAAGAGTGCACACATGAAATAGGTGCTAAACGTACTGCCAGGTATCTGAATACCAATCTCCTTCCCTTAAGTAAGTAAACATAAAGTCAGTCGAGAGAGATATTTTGCTTGCAGAAATAAAAGAAGAGTGTTTGTACACACTACGTATCAAATCGGTGAAGCATATAATGCATGTAAAGTATGAATGGGGCTTTTCAAGGCAAACGGAAGAAGTGGTATGAATAGCATCTCATGTGGACTCCGAATTTGCTCTGCCTTTGTTTATGCACAAAAACAGATTTCCCTTTTCTCTTTGTGTTTCCACAAAATGTCACCATCAGCATGTACGCATCAAAGTTAAATGCACCGCTGAAGTGAAGGAACATTGATTCAACCATTTTGCAACAATTCATACATGAAATAATCAATCACACGAGAGAACAGCATGAATTATATAGTTCCGATCGATTCCTGCTACCTTCAGATATACGTGATAAATTCGTGCAAAGAACAGCGTGCAAGTCTGGGGATAATGAATTCCAGCCAGAAATGCGCGCACGCAGCAGCACCGGCTCGGATTGAGTAACATGTGTTCAAGCTAATTCAGCTGCAAAATCGTGACACTGAATCTGCAGTCGAAATTTCTGAATTCTTTGACACTGGCCATGAATGGAATCAGAACAGATCTCTGAAAATTACAAAAAAACGAAAATATTTTTTTACGTGCATGTCAGTATGTGTGATATTTTGCAGAGCTTGGGATAAATTCTCTGTCTTTGATTTGTTAACATTCAACTGACTTTTCTTTCATCACTTTTGTTTCAATATTTTGAAAACTACAGCAAAACCATAATGATGAAATTGTGGTGTCGGTCGGGGTGTCCAGGAACCACGAAAACCTTTCTCTCATTTTTAAAAACTTGCTGACGTTTCTAGGTCAAGACATCTGTTGCTTTGGTGATGTATAAAATAACCGCGAGACAAACGATTTCCTTGGCATGAATAATGAAGCTTGACTGATACGAGTACAAGTGGCGCACATTATTCATTTCCTCTGCACCATTCGATGCCTGGGATTACACACCATACTCAAGCAACATAAAATGATGTAATCAACCCTACTTGCAAGCACAAGATTCTTCGCTGGCATTACACAATGCAGGGAATCAAGCCGTTGTGCCAAAGGCAAAGTTTGGTAGATTTTTCGTTTCGAACGGTCTGAGCAACATCGTCCGCTGTTTTCCTCCATTTTATGCACAGCAAAGCTGTTTCCTTGTTTTGCTGCGTACAGCGTGATGGATCTCCTGGAAGAGGCTTGTGGATCGCGGGATTTATTCGCCGGCTAAATATTTCATGTCTGCCAGACATGAAGGGGAAAAGTCCAATTATCTAACAGTAGACATGTTTCTTACATGGCATCTTAGTAACAAATTGACTCATTTAAGAAAACCCGTTTGCAGCTGAATTCAGCGACATCAAATGAAAGGAAGGCTTCATCTAAATTCCTGGGAAATGAAGGCACCGAGGAACAGAATAATGCTGCCTCTTTTGTTTATTTTCTCTTTGGCTTCTCAAACGTAGAGTGGAAAGATTCACGCGAATGTACTTCATGCATACGTGGCTCGGCACAGATAATATTCATCACCTGTCTATTGTTGTAGTATGTTGCTCTCACGGATGCTGTTCCACGGTTAACACTTTGGGAGCATCGCGCCAGAAACTTGACTCTCCGTCACCAGCGGGAGAGAACAACCTGAACAAGTGACTGAAGTGGAGCAATTCTCCACAAAACACCCACATGAGAGTCAGAGCGACAATCCTGTCTTTGCTCCATTCCGATTGGCACTCGGCTTGTTTATCACTCGAGCGCACTCTTGCATTTGCAAGGTTAATTCCTCTCGCATCTGCGAGCACAGTTGTTTGTAGCAGGATACAACCTCAACCCAGAGATTTTTGTTGAAAACGTGACTCGAAAACCCTCGAAAGCTATTGCGGCCCATTCAATTATCACGGCAAAAATGAAACTCAAGAACAGCAAGAAATTAAAAACATGTGCACAAGATGTTGCGAGTTCCAATCAACTAGAATCGAGATGTTGCAAAGGCACTTTCAGTATCACTTTCGAAGCACTCTGCGCACATAAAAGGGAAATCTGCTTCAAGGAATACTGATGCAATATGACGTTAAATAAGGTTGTGTGGCAGGGTAAAGCTGCATCTTCCTTATTTATTCGGCGTGGAGTGTGTAAATCGATCTCTCATGCAGTTGAGATTAGCACTGCGCCATTTCAACATAATTTCCCTCGTGTTGAAAACAACATTTTTTTCCACAGCCATTTCAACAGTGGTATTCAAAGTCCTGAAGGTACAAGTGGATTCAGCTAAGCATGTAAAGAGAACAAACGTTTGTGCTTGGATGCTCTACATAAACCCCTCCTTGGTATTCCAATGGCATCAACCACGACAATTTCAGTTCACCTTGCAATAAAGCTGGGTTTGCATAACATACGTACGTCGCTTAAAATTTGCAAAAATGTCCAAACTTTCATTTCTTGTTGTTCTTTCCTGAGACCTCATGAAATTTGATTTTAATCGTCTTGTTTCTTCACCTTGGGTCAGGGCAAACCCAAACGGGCAGAAGCCAGTCTCTCTTTTGTCCACGATAAAATTTTGCTCCCTCCGTGAAATAAAATGACAGCAGCGACGTTGAAAGCGCTGGGAATGCAAAAGTCGTCGCTTGCAATAACACACCAAGTGTGCACATGAATCGATTCCTGACATTTTTACCTGAGCAGTAAGAAAAGACGACACACACGTGGAAACTAAAGAAAGAAAACAGCAAGTTCAGGTGCTCTTTTATGCGTCATGTGACCTTCATAACTCCACTGTACCTGTGTGTGCACACACTTTACGATGTGGTGCACACACATACATTTTTCTGTGCAGACCAACAAGGAAATTTGTCTTCTTTGCCATTTAGGAAGGGCGAACTTTTTTTTCATGTGAGACGTCAGTGCTCACAACTGTCGTCTTATTCAATGACAAAAATTTCTGAAACATGGCAGAGCGACAGAAAACCTTTCCTGTCAGGATTAAGTTCTATTGAGACAACAAACCTCTGCCGAAATGTCTTTTCACGACTTAGATTCTTTCACACACACAAGAGAGAGTAAATGCACTTATGAAATTGAAGGTCTGTCATCGTTGCCGAAAATCAATAAAACATTTCCTTTGTACGCCTCTGTGTGATATTAGCATATTCATCATTTAGACTGGTCCTAATGTAACAAGACGGCAAAACTTCATTGATTCGAAGATCAACTGTAGCAAATCTTTGGTCTACTTCATATCGAAGCAAACACAGTTAATTCCAGAATCGTGATTAGGCGTTCGATCAATACAAACAGCTGGAATCATGCTGGTGCTTGAGAGCCACGAAAAATTTGCAGATGAAACCAAGACGTGCAATTGTTCTGTTCTCCTCTGTTGAAGGAAACTGATGTAGAGCTCAAAACACAAACCCGTGTGAAAAGAACAAAACTTTATGCATGCACGAAAATATTAGCCAGAAGCGCTGGAAGGGCTCTCAAGAATTGCACTTTATTTGTACAAGTCTGCTTTGTCAGGCGGAAAGCACTTGTCAAAGTCGCTAAAATTTCTGAGGTCAGCATCGTTGTCATGGGCTGAACAGTGAATCAGTGGCGCTTTGGGGACGCATCCAACCACCTAGTATCAAATCGAAGAGATAACCGAAGACTGGTGTGGATTTTTTGGCAATGAGCCACTAATTTTTTTCCTTGCACCTGACGCATGTGACGCTCTGTTCATCAAAATGGTTCGATATCAGTCTCCTTCATGAATTTCTTGGCCCGGGCAAGCTGCAAACTTTTTAATTGAAGCGCACGAGCACACAAACAATTGGAAGCCCTGATGTGGACTTCAGTGTTTGACCTTCTGGCCTACTTAGTGGATCTAATGTTGGGAGCAGAGAAAGAAAGAGACAGAGAACTGCCAATTAAATAGGCAGGCTGGAGCAGGAAGACTCACCGCACAGCTTCTTCTCCTTCCTGATGTCCTCGAGCTGCAGCCCCGAGTTGTTGGCCGCAAACATCTGCAGCATCTTGTCCTGGTCCTGGTCAGCGACGTCGAACTGGACGGACGCGGCGCGTGTCCCCGTCGTCCAGGCCGACGCGTCGTCGGGGTGAACGATCCACTGCAGCAAATCCTCGATCTTGAGCACCACCTTCTCCCCGTCAGCCAAAACCTCGTCCTGAAGAAACAGGAAACAGTGTCGGCATTTGTGTCGGGAGAAATTAAATCAATTAAATTCAGGCCTTGCTTTGTTTTGTTTGAGGGGGGGGGGATTGTATGCTCCCACTTCTGTGTGTACCAAGAAACACCATCAATGACCGAATTGAGAATGTCTTGTCCGATTTTGGCACTCTGACAAGAGGAAAACACGTTTGATTTCGTGCCTAATGGTTACAAGAACGGAAGTTCAGTCACATAGCAACGGTTCTGTGAGGTACGAGTACACACATGCATGTTGTCGTGAAGACAAGTCACACTGTTGGTCTGTTACGCTCCGCTTCCCGACCAAACGCATATCTTTTGAGGTCTGGCAACATAACAACAGTTGATAAATTTGGTTCATAAATCTGCTCTCTCTTTTTTTGCTACGGAAACGAAGCAAAATCGAAAGTTTTGGGTCCAAGTCGATCAATTTGAAGTCGGTCCACGTTTTGTTTTATTGTCGCCTTGATATCTTATTTTTGGTCGCCATACTCTGCCACACAAGACGAATCACTTCTGTTGCCCTTTGTCTGCATCTGTTGTCGAATGCAGAATATCGACGTCACATTGACTCGTGCACAGCAGGAAAACAGAGTTGTGCAGTCCACAACGTTACTTCGCAACTATTTTGACAAAAAATCCCGATTTGCTTCAAAACCAAAACAGGAATCCGCTTGTCATTGCGGCATGCAGGAAATTTCATGACCAACAAAATACAACGTGCGCACTGGACTGTCTCCGCACAAGTAAAGCCAACAGTAACTCATCACTTCAAGGTGAACTCTGCACAAACAATTCCATTAAAGAAGGAGAGCCCCAACAAAAGAAATTCTCTCGGTTCCTCAAACTGTGAAAGAGAGAAAGGTGCAGCAGTGATTGTTTGTTCCAAAATATTTCCACCAGAAAAATACACGAAATATTGGGAAATTAGCCTTGCTGTGGAGAGCAAGCATGCAGCTTTTGCTTTGTGAAATATCATTTTTCGGAGAAAAAAAACATTTCCCCCGTTGATCAAGCATATTTCAGACACAAGTAGGTATGTGTACGAGGATAATTGATGGACAAAGTAACATGATTGTATGGTGCATATATTAGCGATGTGCCCCAGGCTAGAGTTTCCATAGCAACAAGAGGTTAGTGGATTTTGGCAGTAAATGAGCAAGCTGTGTGCCCAGCATATCCAAATTGGTCTTCCTCTCGCATTTGTTTTTGGGCCTTTGATACTCAAACCACTCCGTATCATAAACTGATGGGACGTATTACGTAAGGGAATTTTATACACTTATTTGACAAGCTGCAAATAAGTGTGCAGAGTTTGCCTTCCCTTCAGAAGACACGTCCCCTCCGCTGAATGATTTTCCTCTGCTAAAGCCACTGCGGAATTGTAATTGATTGCCCAATCCTGAATTGGGAATTCAGACCATGAAAGTCAACGTTAATACAAGCACAAGAAAACACAAGCAAGCTTGCTGCGAGACATATTTCACAAGACCGAAAACAACAAACTGCTCACACTGAGCATCAATTGTGTTTCCTCCGCGGTTCACTGGCCTGGCCATCTGACTCAAGTCGACCATCAACGGAGAAGCCAATGCGTGCATGTGCCTTCTTTTGATTCCGTATCAATTTGTGCCAACCCCACATGTTTTCACCAACAAATAACACGCTTGTTTGGTGTGGGATTCAAATTGTGTGAACCAAAGCGTAGAGAGAAAACAAATCAGCAGCACGAGAGACATTTATCATCAAATTCATAAAGAGCTTATTCATCAACTTGATCAATTCCACTCAAACAACGCAACTGTGCCATCGCAATCCTTTGCTGTCTCATTTCTATTGATTCATTTGCCTTTTACTTGCTACAAATAGAAGCCTCTTCCTTCCTTCACTATTTTCTCCCCTTTTTCAGCAAAAGCAGGCATGACATTCTCAAGCAACCGAAACGGTCCATTTTCGGGCCGGAAATCTTACCAAACCACACTATTATTGAGTTTGGAACTTGTACGATACAAGAAACATGATAGCTGTAGGAGATTGGCTGGAATATTATTTACAGCAAAAGCCGTGTAGTGTGGGCCCTCATCTATTTAACAGCCATTTTATTCTGCCTTTGTGTGCCTGGCATCTATTTTTGCGTGTTAAAACAAATGGCCAAGAAGCAATTTGTGTTCTGTTCACAAAAGCTAGTCTTTTGCCAAAGCGCCGATCTTGGATCACGAAGAAAGCAAGCAGCACATTTCAAAATTCAGGCAATGAAAACGTGTTTGGTGCATCACCATGCTGCTTTGTATAGCTTTAGCGCAAGGCGACGCAGATGTACACCTGTGTAGCCGTTGTGTTGTTGTGCTCACTGCATTTTCTAGATCTGCACACATTCCCAGCACTCAGTGAGAGCGAAAGCCAGCAAGCTCCCTCAATCCTGTAAGTTGGTGGGGGGAAATGAGTCCCGCTCAATTTTTGCGTCCAAATTTGCCAAATGGTGCAGAGACAGCAATAATTAATTTGGCAGAGGGATACAATAACTGAACAACAGGACCAACACACATTTACCACTGCCGGAAAAAAATGTTTTCGCAAAACAACCAACTCGAGTCTTGTAATGAAAGCAATACTGCCTTTAACACTATTGATTGTTTCAGAAGCTGCATTTCTTTGTTATCTATCCACCAGAATTTACACGGAAACAGCTACGTGCATGTATGTACGACATAAAATCTCTCTCGTTTTGGCTTGGAGTAAAACGTCAGCAGCGTTTGAGGACAACATTTGCTTGGCTCAGCTTTCGACAGCCTTTCTGGTTGAGAGAGACAGCGTCATTCCGTCCCGCTCTTCGTTCGTTGTGCAGCGGCACACGATTCAATGACAAACTGCACAGATTGGCCAATGGATATTAAATGTCATTCAAACAAAGCTAAAAACATTGGCTTCGGAGGAAGAGCTCCTTTGCATAGAGAAAAGCCTGTTGTTATTTGGTGGCAACACATGTGTATGTCAGCCGCTGCTTGCTGCATCACAGCCTAAATAGATGCATTGCAATTGATATTCAGCGGATTCCATTTGCTTTACATTTTAAGGTGACCCCTCACATGGCCCCTCTGGCACATAAGTCACTCTGCTAAAATTCTCTGTGAACAACACACAATGGCCTTCTGCTTCTCGCGGGATCACTTCAGTAATAGGATCCAACAACAGATAGCACCTTCAACTGCGCCATCATTATTGCCAAGAAAAAATCACGTGCCTCTCTAAAAAAATTATTTTTCGGCAAAAAAATGTTTGTATCCTCGTGAAGGATAATTGTGTGCATTTAATTTATCACCAAAGCATTGTGTCACCCACAAATAGCTGTTCTATTTGTTCCGCATAATGGGGCCTTCGTGTTTGCATATTTATAAGCCACATAAAGGGAGTAAAGCCCAAGTGCATTGGAATTTTCTTTTGGCAATTTTGATGACAGTTGTCCACGCAAGCCAAACAGAAAGCTCAGTGCTGCCTTTCGCAACAGCAAAATGTCGCCCGCAGAATCTGCTGCTGTCATGGCTTGAAAACATCGACACTCGAGTTTTCAGCATGCAAGTTTTCAGCATGCAATGAAAGACACTGAATCTTTACTGCGAGCACTCAATTGATCTTTCCTTCCCCAAGCACACCAGATCTGCCATGTTTGAAATACATACAACGCGTACAGCCACGATCAATGCTCCAGCTAAATGATGATAACAAGCTGGCATGTCTTGCATTATTGTTGCATAAAATGTATTGAATTAGACTTGTAGTAGCCGTGCAATATTTTGTGTCTCAGGAATTAATTTTGACTTCCCTTTTCGTCTAATCTTTGTAGGTCTGGCAGCAAAGAATCCATCTCTTCTTGCATTAACCAAATGGCTGTTATAAATGCGACCTAAAAATAGCGCAGCAATAAGATACTCTAAGCGACGTGCAGGATAATATTCTGCGACCTTCTGCGTTTGCAGGGCTTGTCTGTGTTTCCTTTTTGAAGACTTGACATTTTTCAGAGTGATTTTTTGTTTATCTGCGGAGCCTACATAATCAAAATTTTTGTCAAACAAAGAATCGGCTGCGGTACACGGTTCAGACGTGTGTAGTATGCTGCGCAGAGAGCAGCCAAGTCCAAACATCACTGAACTTACTACACTGTTCAGGCCGCGGCAGCAATACACACACTGATAACACATTGACACAAAAGCTATTTGGCTTCTTCAATACCCTTTGCCGTAACTGTTAAAATCTTCACCACCATTTTCAAGACATTCTCAACACGAAACAGGAGATGCCATTTTGAAATTTTGTGACTTGAAATGTGAGAAGCTGAACATTCGTCTCCCCAGTAACACACGATTTGTGTGATTCAGAAAGATTATTTGATGGTGAATTATGTAGGCCACTCTCATCTTTCAGTGCACGAGTGTTTGATATGTGCACACACGCCTGATTCTTCTGATAAAAACATTTGGGGATTCTGTTGGCACAAGCTGTAAAACTTTTCAAAAACGTGATGATAATTTGCTCAAAAAATACTTGGTTCCCCTGAAAGAAAGCGCTATGATCAATAGAACTGGTACTTAGCATGAATAATACATGGTATGCGAGAGCAGCAAGCCGCAAAAATGACTCGCATCATCGAATAAATTTCTGATATACGACTTCTTTTCAACAAAGGACTGGGCCCGATTAATTTGTCAACAAATTAACTTTTGTTTTTTCAATTGGGAATGTACGAACCTCTCCGTGGAACACTTGGCGGCCATCAGGGGTATGTTCAGGTAGAAAATACAGGCGAACGGATGAAAGCAAGATATTCTCATTATTCTTGTCTTCCCAAAGGAGCTGTAGCTCTGCGCAGCACAGTGGAGCTTCCTGCGAAATCTTGGCGAAGAAGAATTCTCCCAGAGATAGCACTCGCAGACGGCCTTCTTTTTTAGGATCTTCGTATTTGAAGGCCTTGTAGAACGTGTAAGGCCCATGTCGACCACACGGCGCCCCAACAAACTGAAACAAAAACACAACCCGGTTCACGAAAGCAAACACCACATTGGAGAGAAGAATTTTCCCCATCGATGTCATCATTGAGAAGGGAAAAAGTAAGAGGAAAATACCAGTCCATTAATTTTCTTTGGCAGTGTAATCACACACGACATTTAATAACAGGCAGAGAGCATCCCGCAGTTTATTGATTACAACAAGCATGATTGTAATAGCATTTCGCTATTGTGTGCCTTTACTATCTTTATCTCGACTCCAGCCAAATATGAGCGCACCGTTTTGAAGCCATTGAAGTGCACATGAAATTTTTTGTTTGCACATGTCGGCGAAGTTTATCTGCTTTGCTCCAAAATCTTCTGAACGAACAGTTTGCGGTGTGAAGACTTTGTTGTGTAGAATAATTGCAAAATCGATAAATGCTTGCTTCAAAACATTTGTACATTTTCCGACTGCAAATCTGCGGAATCATGACGATTAAAAATTGAGGACATTGTTCTCTAGTGCGTGTACTCGTACGTGTGTGGAATTTCACTCAACATGTCTGCCGTTAAATAGAATCAAATCATCGTCAGTTGATAGAGACTGAGCTTCACAATAAATGGCGACCTAAAAATAGCGAAGGCACCTGAACAACATGGTGTGAATTCGTAACACACGCATAAAAGAATGTCAGGCACCAAAACGATTGTTGGTGCATAAATTTCCTCAAAACACAGAGGAATACTTCAACCAGCAGGCCAGCACTTCGATTCCGAAAAGCAGTTTGCCTGCCTGTTGTGGCTTCGCATAGTTGCCTTGCAAGCTAAAATCTCTGGTTCCACCACGTTCATGCAATTTGCAAAGAAAAGTGTTTGCAGCGTTCTCGGGATTCAGGATGTAAGAAAAAAATGGGACAAAACTTTCGACAACAATTGTAAAAGGTGCAACAGCAAATTGTGTTTCCTCTTGAATGGAGGCCAACTATTTTTTGCAAAGCTCCACACACAAGACTCAACAGATGTGAGCCAGATCGCTCAATAACAAATGCAAATTAAAAATCAACCTTCGCTACAAAATTCAAAATTCCTATTTTACGGCAATGCTGAAATATTCTGGTGACACAACGCATCGTTCCACGGAACCGAAATGCCGCGATTGAACAAATATTTTGTGCATCCTAGAGGCATTCATTGGAAGGATGCGAACTGAAATTACAACACACATCACATCTTTGCTGAGCTACTCGAGGTCACGCCAATAAATCGCTCAAATATCTGCCTTCTTCTGTCTCAAAATATTCCAATGCTGCCAAATAAACGTTCCTGAATCTAAACTGCACATTTTGGAAAGCTTACCTTAATTGTTTGGGGCTCCATGACTTCGTAAACTTCAAATAAATTGATCACAGCACTTCGTCAAATCTCCACAGTTCGGAGTCTAAATTTAGATGGTCCCTAATTAGTGACGTCACATGCAGCTCAACTTCTTAGTTCATAATTTATGCAAACTCGAAACAGGAAAAATAGAAACGGAAGTACAATGCAATTTTCATTCTCTTGCATGTCTTCAACGTCCAGAAATAAAACGGTGCAAATTTTTGGTCGGAGCGCTGGATCCTCCCAGCAAGCACCGCTTTGGAATCGAAATGTAGTCCAACAAAAACCGAAGAAACTATTATTTCCCGCCTTTTCCCAGATGGCACGAAAAATTAGACAAACCATGCAGGTATTGGTGGTAGATGATGCCCGAGGTATTGAAAAAATATTACTGTCCCATGTATGGGCACCATTGAGGTCCAAAGTCAAAAGTTTGAAAAAAGTGACTTTTTTTTAAAATAAATATTTTAAATTTTTTTAGACATTTGGACATTACTGGAGTCCAGTAGAGTAAAGAGGATGTTGAGAGGAAGATTTTGGTGTTTAGTTTGTGTGAATTGGACAATTTATTGTTTAGTTATGGCTGTCTGACTGATTTTTGGGATTCAGGCTGTTTTAGTCACAAAATGTGTTGTCAAGCATAAGTGGTTGTAAAAAATTTTCTAATTTTTTCCATACACAGATGTTAGAAGGACATTGGGGGTAGATGATGTGCATACTGTAGAATGAGGCATTTGTATATTTTAACCTGGGCTACCATGGGGTCAAATACAAAAAATGTGAAAAAATTGGATTTTTTAAAGGGGGTCCAGGAACATGTGAGGGCA
>JAAUXT010102682.1_pt1 | contig 27350 bp, 21 predicted proteins | sample 7278171 | NCBI WGS metagenome assembly JAAUXT01 (sample SAMN14350112, study PRJNA611818) | marine sediment metagenome | isolation source: surface marine sediment (1.8m) | place: French Polynesia: Moorea | collected 2018-08
CCTGGGACCTGCACCTGGGACCTGCCCCTGGGATCCACCCCTGGTACCTGCCCCTGGGATGCAACCATGGGACCTGCCCCTGGGATTCACCCCTGGGACCCACCTCTGGGATCCACCCCTGGGACCCAGCCCTGGTACCTGCCCCTGGGATGCAACCCTGGGACCTGCCCCTGGGCTCCGCCCCTGGGACCCACCCCTGGGACCTGTCCCTGGGCTCCACTCCTCTGTCCCTGGGCCCCACCTCTGTACAGACGGCCCTGGGCCGAGTATAGTTGTGAGTATTGAAGATGTTGCAGTATTTGAGTGCTCGAACCTGATGCGACTAGGAACTGGACAGAACCCCTGCTCCATACCCCCCCCCAGACCCCAAGCCTTTCACCCCCAGGGTCCACCCCCTGTACAGGCAGGCACTGACCAACAGTGTGTGTACTGCAACCTCCAGAATGCTCACACCTGATGTGAATACAAAACCGGCTCACAGGCATCCAGACCCCAGGCAGTCCCCCCTGAGCCCCCTGTTCCTCAAGGGTCCCTACCCCCCTCACCCCTACCGACCCACCCCTGGGACACGGATCAGTGTGGGCCTTCACCACGCTGCAGCCTCTATAGTGCTGACATCTGAGATGAATCTGAATTGCGCTGAACCTGACCCGCCTCATCCACTGAAGCGCTCCTCAGACCGGCCTCCCCCGGGGTGGGTGTGGTCTGTGGTCTGGTCTGTGGGAGGAGTGGAGCCAGGGTTGGGAACCATGGGGTTAACCTCAAGCTGGGTGATCTCAAGATCTGATAGGCTTCATTGTCTGATGACAGGAATTTTGTGCAGTGTGGAGACAAATTAATTTTTTTTTGGCGGGGGGCATCATTTGGAGGAGGGCCTGGCCTGGTTTGCCTCCACATCCTGTTCCACGAGGTTCTAACCAATGAAAGTGAGAATTGTCATGTTCACGGTCAACCTGGAAAGGCACGGGTGGTTGATTCAAGACAGTTGATTCCCTTCACCTTCTCAGTGCAGACTAGCCAATTGGCTTCATCGGTGAGCATGATAATTCTTGCTATGGTTGGATACAAGCTGGTAAATGTGTTTGTTTGTGTGTGTGTGTGTGTGTGTGTGTGTGTGTGTGTTTGTGTTTGCGTGCATTGTACTTCATGTGTGCATATGTCTGTGCCTGTGTTTGTGTGTGCATTTAACAACTGGCATTGTGACAGTCCCACCAACATCACCAGAGTGCAAACGATTCAGTCTGTATTTTGCCACATACACTGGACAAAAATCTGTTGGAGAGTTCAGCTGAAAGCTCACCTTGGCTACTTGTATGAGACAAGCACCAAAAAAGTTCACAACATGCAGAGACAATGGAACACACAAGTGTGCTGACATTTTGCTGATTGTTCAATTGGGCAGCAGCAGCACCACGTGAGTGAGTGAAAACACATGGCAAACACAGTGTTTCAATAGCACAGTGTTGGGTTGCAGTGCTGGTGATGCAAAAAATAAACAGGAGACAGAAGAGAAATTGTGCAAAAGTGCAGCAGGTTCTGATCGTGAAAACTCAGAATGAATCATCCAAATTTACTGGTGCCCAAAGAAAGTCTGACTGTCCTCTGCTTTTGCAAGTCATCAGTCAATCGTACCTGCATATTTGTAGTATTTGGAAAATTTACAACCAGAACATGGTTTTGTAATTTGTTATGGATGTTTTGAGATTAGGGTGTGTGTGAGGTGGAATTGGGGTGACGGAAGGGAGAAATACCATAACATTGCATCAATGATGGAACTGATTACCAGACCTGACCCCAGCCAGCACATCATTTCTCTCCTTTCAACTTCAACTCCAGACCGGAATGGACTCGGATTTCCTCAGTGTCCTTTGCTGAGACCCTGTTGGCAACGCAATATTTTCTTCTGTTGTGTTGTGAGTCCTCCATCAGCTTTTTACCATCTCATCCTTTTCATGTCCCGTCAGACTAGAGGATGTTTGCCTTGCAGAAAGGTGTGAGGTGTGCTAAACAAAAGGACTAGATAGCAGCAACACATCATCCTTCTGCCTGTGTCAAGTGTGAAGGAATTCCAATGGCCTTGCACGAATTTTTAGTTCTACTTCTGTGTTTGCACACAACTGAAGGAGATTTTTCTTTGTCCAGAATGCTCTCATTTAACAGTGTCAACATCTATGAGAAAGCATCAAAGAAATGGCATGTTTACATCAAAGCCTTCCTGCACCATCACACACAGAATGCATTCAGCTCTGTCACTGTCAGTCAGCAGATGTCTGATGGATGGGAGTTCCAGTCAATGGCTTCCAGAAGGATTCCTTTTGTACTGCACAAAATGGTTTGTGTTTCAAGATTGTTTGTACAAAAGGTCAATGAAACAGTCAAAAATCCAAACATAACTGAAGCCAGTTTGTCTCAAATCAATTTTGCTGTTGTGTTGGAGATTGCTGGGTATATTTCACACACAGATATCCTGTACACAGCTGAAAGAAGTTTTCCTTTACCCTGTATCAGGGGTGATGATATCTTGCCAATTTTTGAGAGTTCATTTGGTTGGCTGTTGTTCATAACTGACAGACTGAGAGTGAACATTTTGTTCCAGCTGATTCATATCCCTCAGAGGTCTGTGCGCAATTGTAACACAGCAAGTGTTCTAGTTCTTGAAGAGAGGGTATACACACAGCCAAATGAAACCATGATGGACCCATTTGTGTTTTGTGGGCATCATTCTACATTCAATCTTTTCCCCAGCTTCAGCAAGGTACAAATTGTTTTGCTGCATAGTATTGTCATAAAACCCAAGGTTCTGGCTTTCTTTTCCATGATTGACCAAAACGTGGCACATAATGTTCCATTTTCTGAACAGATGCAACAAAGACCTGTATATTATGTGAGTTTAAGAGAAAACGAGCAAATCACAGTTTACTCCATTGTTGTTGAAAAGATATTTTTCATAGTTGTAAATGTTTCACAGTTCGTGAACAAGTCCTTCACAATATTTGATGGTCCAGGAGTGTCAGCACCTGTTATTGTACCTCAGAAGAACCTGTATGCGACATCAACATTTCAGTGTGTGTTGCTGAAGTTTTCAACAACTATCATGGTTGCAGGAAGATACATGTTTGTGAGTTACAAGGCAACACAACTTGAAATTTCACAAGAAGTAGATGTGCAGCCAAATCCACCTGCTATTCTCTTTGTGCTTGACAGCAAACAATGCTTGAGTCCAATTGTAATTCAAGCAAAAGTGGAGGAACGCGTCAGGATGAATGCAACTGTAAAACAGCTGTCATTTATTGGACCAAATTCAAATCTGTGCACATATGGAGGCATAGTTGGTGTGGACGTGGCAAACAATGAATACCAAGAAATTCTTACCCTCTGTGAGCCATTTGAGGAAACTCATGGTCAAGGCAGAAGTGTGTATTCAAAGTCTGCAATGCTGATTTTAGTTTTCTATTGGTATAAAGAATATGCTGAAGTCAGTTTGACATTGCAATTTGCACAGACTAAGTGTCAATCAGTGAGACTGGATCCTTGTGTTGTTGTGGAGAGGTGTAAGATGTCAGCTCAAACAGACTTGTGTGAGCCATATCTGGCAGAAATAAGTGGGCTGTCAAGCATAAACTTGTATCAAGACCTGGACTACACAGTTGAGCCTGGAGATCTGGCATATTCTTTGAAAAGAGACAACTGCACTGTGCTACAAATAAGTCAGGGAAGAGGAGCAAGTGCAATGGATGCCATGGAACATTGCTATGTGAAATTTGAATGGCATCCCACTGTCAGGAGCACAGAGAGGGAAACCAATCATGAGATCAGGGGGTCAATGAAGTTGAGCTCTCTTGTTCCAGACTGTATTTCCTTTGGAGGATACATGGATGTGAAGTTAAATGAGAAAAGCAAACATGAACAAGCGGACTGTTATGAAATGAGAAAGTTTACAAGCACCAACATTCCAAATACTAGAAATTTTAGGAGCTTTCATGTGAGAATAAGGAACAGCAAGTCAGCTTTTATGGAAGGTCTTACTTTTGATCATGTTGGGTTCTATGGGTATTCTCACAGTTGGATAGACATTGCTGTTTGGGTCTCACAAGCTCAAACATGCAGCAGATTCAAGTATCATTTCAATACACTGTCCATGTCACACCAAATTGATGCAGCTGTCCTTCAGGAGAAAGACTATGTGTTGATTGTGAAGGAAATCTCTCCATCTGAGAGAACTGCATCACAAACATATGTCATCCTCAGCATTTGTGCACAAATTGACAATTTTGCTGGAGACAGAGCTGCAATACTGCAAGAGCCAACACACAATGACAGTCACATTTTGCACTGGCAATCAACACTCATGTTCCTCAATTCTACAGAAGGGTATGATGTCTCCGTCCCTGGTAAATACAATGATGTCTCACTGCATTTTGAGACTGGCACCTACTTGAGTACACGGCATGTGCTGGAGATGATATGGGTAGATGACAGGTATATTCACCTGCAACAGAAATACTTTCAGGTATACTGTGATGTTATGGTGGAAGCTGACACTTATTGCCTAAATTATTCTGGAGTTTTGAGACACAGAACATCTGAGAAATACTATGTCTTCTTGGGAAAGCAATTTGAAGAAAAGGGCAACACTATGTCACCCATTGGGGGACTGAAATCATGGAAAACAGCTTCAGAGACTTGTCATGTAGTTGGAGGATCTCTGGCCATGTTTACAAGCAGTGAAGATTCAGAGGAGTTTGTTGCATTCTTCAAAGTGTTCAAACACATCCCTTTTGGGGAAGCCTTTTACATTGGTCTCTCCTCCAATGATACTGGAATGGTAAGAAATGTCTTTTGTTGCCAAGCAATCAGCCTGTAAATTTTGGGCCATTATTTGAAGTACAAACTCACATTGTCCAGCCAAATCACATTTCACAATCAATCCCCAGAAGTTTTTGTTCCTTATTTTAAGCCATACCACTGGACAAATGGCGGTCCTCTAGCCAGTCAGCTGTTTGCCAATCATAACTATGGAAAGAAAGAAGTCACACTGTACAAAATGGAACACAGCTACTTCTTTGCATTTGGGGAACATGTAAAATTTGCTGAAAATATTGACATCACATCCATAAAAAGTCTTGCTACAGAAACAATATTTCCACAAAAGCAAGGGAAGGAAGCCTGCACAATAATGCTGCTGACCAACCTGGCCAGGCCCGAGTGGATCTCTTGTGCATGTGATGATCCAATACTGGCTGATGTGTTTTGTGCCATGTTTCCTAAACATGAGACAAATGTTCACAATGTCTCTCACAAGGAACAATCACACACGTGTCTGCCATTTCAAATTCAAAGAGAGAGTCGTTGTTATCACTTCCCATTCTATAAAAATAACCCTGCCAAAAGTAAAGCTCGAGAAATATGCAGAAAAGGACGCCATTTCACATTCTACAACATTGCAGATGTGAACACAAGTAACGCTCTCCTTGAACCACTTGGTGACCACATCACCCCCATTCTTTTGTTTGATTCTCATAATCACAGTGTTGTACACTTGTTCGTTTTTGACAGACTTTTCCTGACCTACAAAGTTGAGAAAACTGCTGTCTCCACATACTCTGAAGGCTTTCGTGTGTGTATTTCACATTCACATTCTCCTTTGCACATGGGGAGCAACATGTTTCAGTGCAAACACAAAGTCTTCATCTCTTACTTGTTTGTTTGTGATGGCCAATATGACTGTAAGGATGCTGTTGGTTCTGATGAGCTGTCCTGCAACTGTAGTCAACTCAATTCAAACAGTTCTCTCTCACAGATGTGCAGAAGGAAAAGAGGTGCTGAGGCAATGCCATTGTGTCCCCCTTTGTTTCATTCAGGTGCTGGAGGAACATGTTCTTTGTTTCTTTCTCCCTCTGGAGGTAATCATGTTGTTGATGTATCTTCAGAACAAAATCTGTTTGTGTGTGAACATGGATTAAAAATAGATACACTGCTTGTTGATGATCTTGTTCCTGACTGTGGAGAGAATGCTGAAGATGAAGGGATGTTGATTTCATTGCTGAGAGATGGTGCTGTGGTGTTGTGTCCAGATTCAAATCAAATTCCCTGCAGACAAGGCCATTCAAAATGCTACAACATTTCTAGGCTTTGTGTCTACAAGTTGGACAAGGAAAATCACATCACACCATGCAGAAATGGGGGTCATTTGAGAAACTGCAAGGATTTTGAATGTAATTTCAGGTTCAAATGCTCATATTCACACTGCATACCATGGGCATATGTGTGCAATGACAGATGGGATTGCCCAACTGGAATTGATGAGTTTGACACTTGCACAAGTATTGGCAGATGTTCCACATTGTTCAAGTGCAAGGAAACACCTCACATGTGTATTCATGTCGGGTCTGTCTGTGACAATGACATAGATTGCCCACTGGGAGATGATGAAGATTTGTGTGAGCTCAGCAATATTTTGTGCCCGCAAGTGTGCAATTGTTTGGCTTTGGCTGTTTCTTGTGTGAAGTTGCATGGTGGTTTATCCCACCGGGTATATCCCTACTTGTCTGTATCTGTGCACATGTCGTCAGTCAGACTTGAGAGACTCTTTGAGTACTTCAGTCATGTGGAATACTTGCACCTGCATCTTGTGAATTTGACAGAGATTTGTGATGTTGTTCCAGCCAGAGGCCTGGTCCAACTGACTGCTGCCTTTGCCTCCTTGAGCTACATCAAAGCAAACTGTTTTATCCCTTTGTGGACAGTAGAAATCATCCAACTAACTGACAGTACAGTCTGTCACATTGAGCCAAGATCATTTGCCAATCTGTCCAAACTCAACTTTCTGAATTTGTCCAACAACGAAATTAAAAATCTGCCAATGAATCTGTTCACAAATTCTGTCAATTTGAAAGTTTTGTCTCTCAAGAATAATCAATTTACTACCATAGATATACATGTTTTTCAACATTTGAAGTTGGAATTAATAGAGACCACAGATTATCACATATGTTGTGTGGCTCCTGTCAACACCAGGTGTGACACTGAGAGGCCTTGGTACATATCCTGCTCTGACCTTTTGCCAAATGATGACATGAAATACACATTCATTGTGGTATCACTGCTGCTTTTGGCGCTGAACATTTGTGCAATTACTTTTCACATTTTGTCAAAGCACAAGAATATTCCATACATAACCACAGTTGTGTCTGTCAGTTTGAATGATATGCAATGTGGAATTTATTTGTGTGCTGTTTGGATTACACATATGACTCTGGAAGGCTCATTCTCAGTTAAGGAAGCATTGTGGAGGTCCCATACTGTGTGCTTTCTGGCTTTTGGAATTTCTCTCAACTTCAACATGTTGACAGCCTGTTTTCTTCTTTTCTTGTCACTTTCAAGACTCATGATTGTCATGCACCCAATCAACACCAAATTCAAAGAGACTGACACTGTGTTGAAGAGCATATTCTGCATGTTCACTTGCACACTTTGTTTGACTCTGTTGATCACCTTTGCTGTAAAGCTGACACAAAACACACTGCCATCAAATTTGTGTTCACCGTTTGTGGATCCAAGTAATTCCACAATTCTTTTCAAAATCACAACATGTCTGGTTGCCATCATTCAGTTGTGTGCATCAGGAGCAATTGTAGTTCTTCACTATTGTTTGGTGAAAGAGCTGAAAATATCACAGAAGAACATCAGAAAATCCAGTGATGATACCAACAGATTAATGCTGTTTCAATTGGTGATCATAACCAGCTCCAATATCCTATGTTGGTTTCCCACCAACAGCATCTATGTGGCAGCCATGTTTCTGTCCAGCTACCCCTCCAGCATGGTCATCTGGACAGCTGTGGCTGTGGCTCCCATCAACTCTGTTATCAACCCTGCTGTCTTCATGTTCACTTCTATCAGGAAACATTGCAGAGATTCAGAGTGCAAGACCACATGAAAAGCTGCTGCTGGCAGTCATGAAGTTTGTGACTGTGCTGGAAGCTATGAAGTTTGGGACTGTGCAGAAGTTCATTCTCTTTGTGGAGAACTGATGGTAACAAATGTGCCCAACACTTTCGCTCGATCCATTTTTGTGCTACTTTACAACATTACTGAAGTCAAAGACATCACAACATGGGAAAAAATTGTACTGCAGGTGTTCAAACACACATCAATTACAGATACAGTATTGTTAGAAGAATCCCTCTCTCCTGACAACCGTTGTTGCTGTCACAAACAAGTCATAAACTTTGTGCTTGCACCAAAGTTATGTTGGTCCCCTTGGGCATTGTGGAAAGTGAAGAAACACAGAAATCAAGTGGATAACAAGAGTCAACTCACTCTGCAAGATCAACGGCACAGACAACAACATGATCTCAGATGATGGGGTCTGTGTCTCTGCCCATTTGTCAGTGTGAACAAATCTCCAAACGGAACATTGCACTGTTCTTTTTTTTTAGTGTGTCATTTTGCTGTCTTGATTCTCCCTGATTTTGTATGTGTGCCACAGTGTGTCACATCAAAAGCACACTGGGAGTGAAGAATGCCAGTTGGCCTGGAGTCGACACACACATACACACACACACACACACACACCAAGACACACACACCAAGACACACATCACGCCTCACAAGATCAGAACATGTTTTGAAGTTTTGTTCTCTGTCACTTCTGTCTCCACCTTTTACGCCGTCCAACAAAGGGGAAAAAAAGCTTCATGTTACACCGATATCTGAGTTGTCGAGAGGCTTAGTTGAGACCACAAACCTCGACTTAAGTGCAACAGACAGATTGTTTACTGTTGGCTATTCAGTGTTGTCTGTAGCTTGAAGCACTTCCAGAACAGAGACAGAAACTGATCCACCCAAAACTAGGAAAACTCCAACTACTTCCATCCAATTCCTCTGACCAGGCAAAATTGAAGCAAGAAGAGTGTACTGGGGTATCAGCATGAATACAACTGCAGTGCTGTAAATTACATTGAGGGCAGTGGCAGAAATACACTGCAAAGAACATGCCCAAAATACCCAAGTGAATACAGCTGACAAAGAGTGAAGAGAAACCAACAGAGCATCAAAGGACGCCTGCGGCCACACAGGAGACTCCACAATGAAGGTCAGGATGACACTGCAACAAAATGTCAACAAAAAAGACCAAAACAAAGACCTGCTTACATTATCTTTAACAGACGGGCATTTCTTCAAAACAACACAAACCAATGCATGTGCTATTCCACCCAATGCAGCAAACAAGATTCCAATTGTGGAATTATACTTTTGTGGCAATACTATTTGGAACAACTGGACCTTGTTTTCCTTCTGTTTGTCGTCAGTCATTGTGGGGTCATGTATGGCTGTTGAGAACCAGCAAGGAAACCATTCACTGCAGTTGACTGGTACCCTCTTGTTGGTGTTTACAACTTCAGAATAAAGCTGCAGATTTTCACATGGGTTCACTGGTTCATTATGTGTTTGGATTTCACAGCTGGTTGAATTTACATGAGAGTCTGTTTCAGATTTCAATGGACACAGTTTCTCCATTTGCAAAACACAGTCACCACTGGAATAGTTCTTAATGGATTTCTCTACAGATTTGGGGAAAGTGGTGTGCCAAGGTTGGATGACAAGCAACACTCCTGCAACACATAACATCACAAAAACCACTCTGAGGAGGCTGAACCTCTCCAGCCTGCAGAGCCAGAAAATATAAAGTCCACACAGCAATTCAAATGTACTTTTGGTGCATTGAGCTGTTGTGAGAGCAACCAAGGCAAACCCAATGTAAGTGGCTGTGGCCAGTATTGTCACAAGTAATGAGTACAAAGCCATAGCAGGTATGTCAGGCATTGGTACTATGGGCAGTTCCTGCTTGATCAACATCCAAACCATACAGGCAATAACAACCCCAGAACACCTGAAAGCCTGCAGCTCTAGGTCAGGGATCCTCCTCTGTAGCTCCTGAACACTGGTTACTCCCATGGTTTGGGAAGCAACCATCAAGAAGGCAGCAATTATTCCCTTGAGGCTCTGTAGCCAGGGTCTGTGTTGGGTCTCATGTTCCAAGCCTGAAGCTTCAGCATCTTCAGATCTGTTGTCCACATGCAGGAGCCTGTGAGATTCTTTTGACATCCTGGCTCCCTCTCTATCTCTCTCTGTGTCTCAAAACACAAACACAATTCAATTGAACATCAGAGAAAGTGTTAGATCACCAGAAGAGTCCTTGCCAATCTTCTCTGAATTTTTCTGAATTTGTTCACTGACCCATTGTTAGACCAGTCCTCTCAAGTCTGGCCATGAGATGCACAAAGCTGAGATGGCAATAGCGCAGCACCAGAGTCGTAATCCTTCTGAGCTGGTCCTTTTACTTTGTTGCCTTGTTCACCGACACTGGACAGATGTGTGTCAAAGTGTCTCTGCTGTTCTGTACACCACATCTGTGGTGCGCATGTGCAGGCAGTTTTCCACGAATTTGCTTGACTTTTGTTGCTATTCGCGGGATGAAACAAAACGTTTCAGAAGAAAATCAATTTTAAATGGTGGTGAATACAAAAATAGCTCCATGGAGCTCGCGGTGATTTGACAAGCTAGAATGCAAGCAACCGAAACACAGGAACTAAACCACAAAAACTGAAACACAGTGACCAAAATGCAGTGACCAAAATGCAAAGAAGCAGAGGCACAAACTACGAGCAAATATTTTTGTCCAATTTATTGTGAAATCTACCCAAATTGTCTATACATTGAAACTTACCATTTAATTTCACATAAAATTTGCAAAAATCTTTGCCAAATTTACCTATTTTGAACACTTTCTAAAAATCCCATATTTTGGCCCCACCTGAAAACCATGTACAAATTTTTGAAAATGAAAAAACAAATGATACTGGTCCAACACCAAACAAATACTGTATATATGTACCACATAAATTTCATCAATTACATCCTTCATCAAATTTACACTTTCTGAGATATTGCCTACTTTGTGCAGTAAAGTGTAAAAGTGACCCCAAAAATTCAAACTTTTTTGCCTCAAAAACCAAAAATTCAAACTTAACAAATTCCTTATTCACATATTATTCTTGACCCAAATAAATTCAAAAAGACCCAAAGAATCCAAATTTGAAATGTATCTTGACCTTGAAACAGGTGTGCACAAACTTTTGGTAGACCCAACCTTTGGGTGATTTCTTTCGGTTGCACTGTTTTGGTCGCTCAGTTTTCATTGAGCTCCCTCAACCAGCTCAAATCACCTGAAAAATACGTGCTGACCTGAATCTAACACCACCTGGGGTGCCTTTTCACCTCCGCATCTTGATACAGCCGATGAAAAGCCATGCACCAGCTGTCAGCTTTCGTCCCCATCCCTTTTTACCGCAAACACCCGTGTACAAAAAATGGGCCATCAAGCTTGTCTTGACCAAACCTTCAAACTAAATTTTTGGCCCATTGAACTCAGAATTTTAACTTTATCAAAAATTTTGCAGAACAACCCAGGTTGGCTTTCAAAGTGTGGGTAGCATTCTGCAAATGAACCATGTGCACTTTGTTGGAGGTCTCAAACTTGCGAAGGGGCACTCACCGTGTCAATTACATCACACGAGATTTGAGGTGAAAAAGGAGAAAGGAACAGAGAACCTCTTTTGGGGAGAGGGCTTGAGGGGGGCAACAGGTCACCTGGTTCAAACCCTGTGGATTCTGGGTGTTTTTCTGTCCTTTGTTTGGAGACTTGTTCAGAGTATTGTTCTGCAGTGAACCTGGAACTCAGCTGGAGCACCCCAAGTGGCTCCACCTCTCAAAAATCTGAACAGAAAAAGACAAATAAAAGGAACAAGAGGCCAAAGTACCAATGGAAACAGCCAAAAGAGCAGAATTGCTTTAGCACAAAGCATGGTGAGCAAATCACCCTGACACTGCCTTTTGAGCCCTTTTGCCTGGGTCTCTCCAAACAATAGACAAACAGGAGACTGACAATGCGCAAAACAACACATCTCGAAACTACCGTATTCACCCGTGAAAAAGACGCACCTTTCTGCCCCAAAATTGAACATCAAAAGTGAGGGTGCGTCTCAAAACATGAGTTTGAAATTGCTATTATTTCAATACAACCTGGTACCAGAAAACAAAGACAAAATTGAGGGTGCGTCTTATCCTTGGGTGCGAGTTAAACACGGCTGAATACGGTCGGGCTGTGAAGCGACCGTCCCACCTGTTACCACAATGAGATATGAACAACTATGGTTTTGACCACCGAACACCGGTGCATCAGATAGAACGTGTACCAGGTCTGTGTGTGTGTGTGTGTGTGTGTGTGTGTGTGTGTGTATGTGTGTGTGTATGTGTGTGTGTGTCTGTGGGTGTGTGTGTATGTGTGTGTGCGTGTGTGCGTGTGCGATGTGGACACTGGTAAGTTGGAGTTCGGAGTGTCCTTGTTGGCCCCGAGCAACAGTGAATCCTCTCTTTCTCTGTCCCATTCTCTTTCTTTCTCTCTCTCTCTCTCACACACGCACACACCCACACCAACTCCGCCTCTGTCTCTGTCTCTCTCTGCCTCTTCTCTCTCTCTCTCTCTCTCTCTCTCTTGAAGCCACCTCCCTGTTTGCTGATCAATATTTCTGATGTATTTTGGCAGTTTTGCTGACAGCAGACTCATCACACGCACAACCTCCTTGTACCCCCTGGATCCACTGAAGCCTGTGGATCTGCCTTGACTCCCTGGACCTGCTGCACCCCTGGATCTTCCTCCAAGCCCCCAACATCCCCTGGCCCTTTGGAATTGTGGGGGCCCTGGACCCGTTTGGTTCCCCAAAATCCTCTTGAGCCGCCTGGATGTCCCTGGGGCCCCTGGATCCTCTCGAGCCATCATGGCAGTGTTTTTGCAGACCACGTGTTCAGAGACCACGTGTTCAGCTTCTCTGAGCAGAAGCATTGCTTCCAGGAAGCATTGTGTGAATACCACTGTGGATTGTTGAACAATCGTCTTGTCTCCACCCTGCTGTGAGTGGGAACGCAGGGTGATTGTTGCTATGTTGTTGTTGCTATGTTATTGTTGCTGGAGAGAACAGGTTGTGGTGAGGAAAGCAATGCACTCGTAGCAACAGATGGAAACATCTGTCGTCTGCATCTGCTCGCTTCACGCTGGGTGCGTCACCCCTGTGTCAGCTTCATGCTGGGTGCGTCACTTGGTGTGTCTGCTTCACGCTGGGTGCGTCACGCGTTGCACTCACTTTACATAGTACGCGTCAAGCATTGCATCACTGATTTGTGGTTCTTCTGAGGTGCAACACAGCACACAAAATATTCCAACACAGGATGCATTCGGTGTGAATGAACAATGAACACAAGTCCATTGTATTGTGATGGATTTCAAAATGTATGTGTGGCTCCGATGAGGCCAGGGAACCAGGGAGACACTGGATGATGGAGACACTTTCCCTGCCCAGATGGGAGGCACGTCGGGTCTGTGACTTTTTTCCACAGTGTGTGCATCACGGGTTGCCTCTGTGTGTATGTGTGTATGTGTGTGTATGTGTATTCGTGTGTGTGTCTGTGTGTATTCATGTGTGTGTGTACACGTGTGAGTGTGTGTGTTCATGTGTGTGTGTATGTGTGTATGTGTGTGTTCATGTGTGTGTGTATTTGTGTGTGTGTGTGTTTGTGTGTGTGTGTTCATGTGTCATTGTGTGTGTGTGTTCATGTGTGTGTATGTGTGTGTGTTCATGTGTGTGTGTGTCCTTTACAAGGAGCCTGAGTCCCCTTTGCGAATCAAGATGTTCAACATGTGCATGGTTTTCCTCACCATCCCACAATGAGAATGGCTGCGTGGAGAACACGCACGCTTCAGGGATCCAGCAGTCCCGAAAGTGTTCACCCACCCAGAGGGCTTGTCACACGCACTGGTTGCAAGACGCACTGCCTCCCTGTCTGACTGGGTTTGCATCTACATGTGTTGTAGTCCCACAAATCTCTCTGGTGGACCAGCTCACCCAACTGCGGTGCAGTGTCTCAAACTGCACGAGCCAACGGAGGTTGGGTGAAACTCTAAGGAAACCAAGCCATTCGGCAATCCGCAGAAGGACGTGCGCGCACGTGGTGTGTGTTGCGTGTGTGTACGAGTATGTACACCTGTGGATTGGCTTGAGTGTGTGTGTGTGTGTGTGTGTGTTTGCAGGCACATGAGTGTGTGTGCTTGTGTGTGAGCGTGTGCATGCTTTGGAATTTGTGTGTTTTTACATGTGTGTGTGTGCGTGTGAATATCTTCTGTGAGCCAGTCAGGTGGCCTGTCATGCCTCACAGAGAGCATGTGATACCACAGCACTGCATTGTAAAGTCCCAGGTTAGCCAGGTTTAGTTTCACCCAATAGAAACCTTCAATGAGATGCCAAAATATTTACCTCCAACAAAACCAGGGAAATTGCCTGCTCAGAAAAAAGTGTTTTGGAAATGAAAGATTTACAGAGCTCTGCAAAGGAGAAATGAGAGAGAGACAAAAATTGGAATTGACAATTGTATTCTTCTTATTTCCTTCTCATCAGCCTTGGATTGGGCACCAGTTGTTTGATGATCAGTAGTTAGACCTGAAAGAAAAACTGTTGAGTAATTTTCTGAGAATACATGTGCAGATTTTGGTGGTCTAAGGTATGATGAATTGAAGACTATAACTGTGAAACATCAACTTGCCTTGACCCAGGCCACTCTCTCAGATCTATCATCAGAGATCAGGTTATCTTCAGTACATCCAGACCAGAAGGTACATCTCAATGAATTACAAGTACCAGCAGGGAGGTAGTTGAAGCCATCGCAACCAGGGAATCACACTGGTCAAAGCACTGATTGAGGTCAGTGGGCTGTACCCACCCAAGGCAGCTTTCACACTTCTTACCATCAACAGATTTGTAAGCTGGAAACAAAGACAAGAGGTGGAGCCCAAACTGAGAGCAAAAATCAGTATCTCTGAGCTGAAGTTTTTGTGTTCTATTTCACAACAAAGATTGTGGTAATGAACTGATATGGTCCTGTTTCTTTGGAAACCAACTCATTTCAGAAAATAATCAAAAACTAGCCACCATCGGGGCAAAGTGTGTGACAGACAAATCAAGACCGTGACACTCTCCAGACATATATATTCTCATGCATTGCAACTGAAAGACTCTGTTTTGGAGAAAATACTTACAAATCATGTAAGCCACTCTCTCAGGCACATCATCAGTGATCAGATCATCTTCAGTACATCAAGACCAGAAGGTGCATCTCAACCCATACAGGGTTGATGCACCAGGTGGATAGTAGTTGAAGCCATCACAGTTGTCTATGTTGTCACACTGCTCAAAGCACTGATTGAGGTCAGCAGGCTCCACCCCGTCCATGTAAGGACCAAGTATGCCAAGTATCCCATCAATCTGTGAGTAATGATTTCCTGCAAAAGAACACAAAAACCAATATGTATTAGAAACACACAAGGAGAATGCTTGGGGAGCAGATATATTCATGCCCAAATTCCAGAATCCTTCTGTAAGAGGAAGACAACAAAAGCCATTAGAGTTGAGTTACAAGTGCGAAACTACCATTCTCAAAATTCTACTCTGTCTTTGTGTGAAAATATATCCATTGAGAAAAAGGTTTGTGTGAGTTTGCAACAGAGACAAAATAACTCCTTGCACAAGATTGGCATTATGGTGAAGACAGCCCAAGGCTTTTTGTGACATTCTGTCCAGCCAAGAATTCAAGCAAATGTTGAGAACTTGCATTTGGGACAAATGGTGAGAAAGGTGCTTTCAGATTTGTTTTAAAAAGAGGTGAGAAAGTTTTTCATACCAGCATTGGCAACAGTGAGGGTCACTGCAAACAGGAAAACTGAAAGTAAAATATTGCTCTATGAAATGGATATATGCATATGTTCCTCAAGCAGACTCTGGCTAAAATTAAACTTATCCACTCAAGTTCTAAAAACTGAAACAATCTTGATATGTTTCAACAGAAACACAGAATCGTGCTGACGCACAAGCAGCTTCATCATTGGTGTTTTGCAAGCAGCAAGATGCAACTCCAAACTGTTGATGTTTTCCTGGCAGGCAAGACGCAAGTCTGAACTTCTGTCAAGAAGCAGAAAATTTTGTATGTTTTGTGCAAAAATGATGCCAGGAGAAAGGTTATTTTGCTTCTTGTGCATCAACAGAAGCTGCACCACTCAGCCTCTGATTGTTCCACCAACGAAAAGGGCTGAAGGGCCACACACTCTCTCATGAAAAGTGCTGTGCCTTGCATGGAGAAAACAATTCGACAGTACACTGTGTATAACACAGGTATTACAGAATTTGAAAACATTCCAAAAATATTTTGAAACATTCTCCTACCAAAGTTGTGTGTGCAACTCCTTGTAGTTGACTGTTGCAAGCACAAAGAGAGAGATTCAACACACCACAAACAGTTTCTTCCCAAACACAGCAATAAAAACAAGATTTTATGACCCAGCAATGTGGTGTTGTTTAATGTTCCCCAACTTAAATCTACCTCAGAGCATGATGGTGGTGCATTGAGCACCATGTTGTCAGGTTCTCAATCATTCTTTTATTGTGTTTCCACATAGCAACAGCTATTTTATGTTAGAATGCATGGAATCCTGCAAAACATAAAACTAAGATTTAATCACTCAGAAATGTGGTGCAAAGACAAATTGTTGCTGATGCAGACAAGGAGAGAACTGCAGTAAAACAGCAGACTTGAGGTTGTAAAGGCAGGTTTGTTGCTTTTGCACATGACAATGAAACACTACCACACTTTGCACCTGTGTTTTCATCATGTTGTGTTGTTTTTGACCAATGTCAGATGATTTTCACCAAACTCAGGACCACAAGATGTGTTTTGTTCTTCTCACTTTTGGTGTATTTTTTAGTCTGCTGCAACCAGACTCCCATACCCTGAAACGTAAATGTGCACCACACATCATGCACAGATCTATATGAGTCTTTTTATTCTCTCCAACTTCAGAACATTCATGTACTCACAGATCACTCTGAGTAATTTTGTCCACTGGCACAAAGCATCAGTTTTTCTCATGCACCCTATTTTGTGCATTTATACATGCACAGATATGAGTCTTTTTATTTTCTCCAACTTCAGAACATTTCATTTGCACTTCCTTTCCAATTCAGTTGTTGTGTGAATACGGTCTCCCCTTTGAACCTTTCAGCTGCTTCTTGTGATCCTGATGGGAGATTTCTGTGTTGGAATTGTATCAGACTGTTTCACAGCATTCCTCAGAATATCATCAAGTCATTTTGAGAACAATGCTATGTTTTAGATTTTTTGACAGTGACCAAATTGGGTCTGTTCCCAAACCTTTTGTCTGTCTGTCTGTCTGTCTGTCTGTCTGTCTGTCTGTCTGTCTGTCTGTCTGTGGCCTGAGACATTCTTGTTGGTGATTTGCGCCTGGTACCAGGTGGGGCAAAGCACGTAAGGCATCATGGACAAGATTCTGTGGACAGCACTTTTTCATGAAGACAACAGTCAATTCTGTCCATATTTGGTCAGTTGATTTGGTTTGTGTGGAGGATGATGCATGAGGAAGCTCTTTGTTCAAATCACAGTTTGGGCAATAATTACGAATCATGCAACCTCCCCGGAGGTATTTTTGTGCAAGTGGCAACCAAATGCCCAAGTATCACTGTGTGCGTGTCATTCCAGCTGCATGTGCATGGTTCTGTGTTCAAAAACACCAATGACAGCCAACTTCTTCCTGTACGTGCCTGCATGTGCAGTGAATGTGTTGTTGTGTCTGTCTGTGTGGTTTTGTGTGTTCTGAGTCACCAGTGGCACAAAATGTCCAAATTGTGTGTCTGTGAATGTTTGTATGTTTCTGGAGTGTTTGTGCAGTTTTGTGTGCTGTCCATTGCAATCTCTACAAATTTGTTGAAACTTCATTGGAAGCATAGCTTCAGTTTGCTTTGTGTGAAACTTGAGCCAAAGGTGTAGACTGAACTGTGACACATTCCATGCTGAGAAGCTTGCTTCTTCAGCTTGCTTTGTCATTCAATTCAATCCAGGACCCCACTCCCTTTGTCTGACTACTACCTCCTGTTCCCATGGCCTGTACCCATGTTCTCCCTGTCCCTTGTTCCCTGGCCCCTGCCCACCATGTCCCTTCACATCTGTACTCCAATGCCCACATGCCCTTCATCTCTGTCCCTCTTCTCAGGAGGTCCCCATGTCCCTTGCATACTTGCACACCCAAACCTGACTCTCCTTTGCAACAACCCAATCTGGCTTCACCAGGGTAGATGATGGGCACAACAGCTGTGTTATCCCTCTTCCCTGCAGGAAGGTACCTGCACTGTGCTGTCAGTGGGTCTTCATTTGCCTCACCTTGAGTTCTGTTTCTCTCATGCAGATGTGGAGAGAGTATCTGTATGCCTGCATGTGTGCTTGAGTGTATGTGTGTGTGTGTGTACACAAGCATGTGTGTGAGCATATGCATGCTTTGGTGTTTGTGTTTTTGCATGTGTGTGTTTTATGTGAAGATTTCCTGTGAGCCAATCAGGTGGCCCCACCATGTCAGTTCCCAATCCTCACAGAGACCACGTGACACCACAGCACTGCCATTGTAGCTCAAAGCCCCACGTGAGCCAGGTTCAGTTTCATCCGATAGAAACACAAAATGAGATGCCAAAACATTTGCCTCCAACAAAACCAGGGAAATTGCTTGCTCAGAATAAAGGTTTTTTTCAAATGAAAGATTTACAGAGCTCTGCCAAGAAGAAATGAGAGAGAGAGAGAGAGAGAGAGAGTGAGAGAGAGAGAGAAATTGAAATTGACAATTAAATTCTTCTTATTTCCTTCTCATCAGCCTTGGGTTCGGCATCAGTTATTGATTGTCAGCAGTTAAACCTGGAACAAAGATCAGTTTCAAGATGCAATTTTCTGGGTTCCGTGTGCTGATATGGAGCCTGAAGCATGATAAATTGAGTATTGAAACTATGGATTGTCAACTTGCCTTGACCCAAGCCACTCTCTCAGGTATGCCATCAGAAACCAGGTAATCTTCAGTACATCCAGACCAGAAGGTGCATCTCAGCACATCCTGGGTTGACGAACCAGGTGGATAGTAGTTGAAGCCATCACAGTTGTCCATGGTATCACAGGAGAGGAAGCAGCGAGAAAGCTCATCATGTTCAACCCCATCTGCCCACAAACCAAGGTGGCTTGTACACTATTTCCCATCAACAGACTTGTAAGCTGGAAACAGACAAGTATATGATCAAGGAGTAGGATCCCACCTTATCCCTGGGCTGAAGTTTTTTTTTACATTTCACAGTCAGAACTCTTCATTCCAGAATGATTCTCAAACACTCAATCTCCCTGAAAATTTGCTACATGTTTTGGTGGCAAATTGTGTGACAGAAAGTTAAAGACTGGGACACTGTGCAGGTGAATTCTCATGCACTACAACTGGGTGTCTTTACAACTGGATGTCTTTGCTTTTGAGAAAATACTTACAAATCATGTAAGCCACTCTCTCAGGTACACCATCAGTGATCAGATCATCTTCAGTACATCCAGACCAGAAGGTGCATCTCAGCACATTCTGGGTTGATGCACTAGGTGGATAGTAGTTGAAGCCATCACAGTTCTCCATGTTATCACACTGCTCAAAGCACTGGTTGAGGTCAGCAGGCTCCACCCCATCCAGCCACTCATTCAAGTGGAGAGCACATTTCTTGCCATCAATTTGGGAGTATCTATTTGCTGAAAAGAACACCAACTTTTAGTTGAACACACAACAAGCATGTTTGGAGAGCAGGCAGATCAATCCGTACACCTGCAAGAGGAAGACAGCAAATTTCCCTCAGAGTTGAGTTGGGCGAAACTGCCTTTCTCTCACATTTTTGCTCTCAGGTAGTGTGGAAATGTGCACTGACAAATTTTTATCTTGTGAGAAAGAGAACAAAATAAATTGAACATCACACCACACAACATTGGAATTCTGATGATGAAAGCCCAAGGAAAATGGGGTGTTCTGTCCAGAGAAGAATGAAAGAGAGAACATGGTAGAATTTGCATTTAAATTTTGAACAAAGGTTGAGCAACATTCTTCTGGGTATTTTGAAAAGTGAAACGTGAGAAATTTGTTCATACCAGCATTGACAACAGTGAGGTTGACTGCAAACAGGAACACTGAAAGGAAATATTGTATTCTGAAACTGACATTCCTCCAACCAGACTCTTGGTATGTGAACAAGTCCACTCTTGTGTTGAAATGGTGAAACACAGCTATTACTTCTTTGACCAGCAACACAGAATTGCACTCACACACAAGCAGCTTCATTCTTGGTGTTTTGTTGGAATTCTAGATGCAAGTCTAAACTTCTGCCAAGATACAAATATTTGTCATATATTTTGAGCAAAATATTAGCTAGCAGGCGAAAAGTCCCAACATAATGCAACAGCTCAGATAAATATCATTGCTGATTGTTCCCAATTTTGAGGCCTACCTCAGAGAAGGAATCGACCCAATGCAGACTGTTGTTCTGTACACTCTCAATATGCTGGTCAGAATGAGCCAAATAATTCAGCTACACTGCTTTTTTATTGGGAAATATGCATGAAGCTGCTTCGAGCAAGAAGCTGTTCACTGTTCAACCCTTTCAGAATTGCAATGGCACAACACACTTCTGCATCCCTACAGATACAGCAGAAGTAAAGAGGAAGAGGCATACCAATGGTTCTTCACTTTCTCCTTGGCTTGGTCAGTACTCTGGAGGAACATCACTGCAATGCCTGCACAGCCACATTAACTGTGAAGAGTCAGATCTCTTTTATTGAGTCCATCATACAGTTCCACACTGTGTCTGATGATGGCAAACACACTCCAGCTTTTCTTCTCATGCATTGTGCCTGGAAAACCACAGAAGCTGAATCACTCAATCTGTGGATGATATCACCAACAGAAGGGTTAAAGTGCTACATGCATGTTCTCATTACTAGAGTTGCACCTGGTAAGCCATTCATCAATTGAATGGGACATCTCATCTGATACAGTTGCAGCAAATCCAAAACAAAGCAGTAAATCACCAAGAGAAATGAGGCTGGTTCCTCTGAATTCCTTTGTTCTGGCTGTATAACAAGCAAAAACAAATAAATTTTGTGGCAAGGCCTGAATGGGCTGGGGATCTGGCATCTCAATAAATCTGTTTTATTGAGCCTCTCCAGGGATGCTGGCTCTGAGAATTGAATCATTGAATCATTTTTATTGCCATGTTCTGAAGAGGATGCTGCATCTGATTGTGAAACACATTCATCTTGTTTTGACACCTGAATAGGTTGATACATCTGATAAAGCAATAAATCAGTTTTGTTGAGAGGCCTCTGTGGTTGCTGAATCTGAGATTTTTTGAGCTCCTCTGAAATGGTTAAGGTTTCTGAGACCAAAATGCATCCGGTTTTTTTTATCTACCCACAAGTCATTACTTCTTTGTGAGAACACTGATGACCATGCTGTTTTAGAGTTCTGAAAGGCAGCTGGATTTGATGCAGAAAAGTATCACCTTTGTTGTGGTTTTCTGAAGTGTATATGTTCTGTCTAAAATCAGAGAAAAACAAAGGCTATATTCAAACTCTCAAAATACTGATTTGCACATGTCATCATAGATTGTCAGCTCATTGCAATTTTTCATTCAGGACCAATTTTTCCATCTCACAGGTCATTGTGTGAAGCAATATAACCAAGGCCCAGAACAAATGTAGATGCCCCCTCTAAACTTTGGCCTGAGGTTCTCCGACCTGGTCCAATGTCTAGGTTGGCTTCCTTTTACTGGATCCTGAATCAGCATCATCTCAGGACTTGGCTGAGGCACTCACCAGTGTATCAGGTGGGCCTGATACCAACATCTTTGCCAGGTCTCTGAGGCCAAGTAATTTTCTCATGCACACACATGGTCTTCTGGTGTGCTCCACTGTGTCAAAGTGGTGAAGGAACTGCGTGAGGCTTTGGTGACACAGATTACATCATGCACTTTTGTTACATCTTACTGCAGGTGGTGTCTGCTTCTTGGTGAACCAGTAATCTGCACCAATCAGGGAGCCTCACTGTCAACATCCACATTCTTCCACATCTCACACAGAGCAGTGACAAGATCTGCCTATTATTGATATGCGTGGGCCAAAGGCCAAAGATACCTTTGGTACTGTGCTCTGCACATCCAACAACATGAGTATTTTTGCTTTGCATTGAAGAATTTATTGCATCAAGGAGTCACAGAGCTCCGTAAAAAGCAGACGAGAAAAGACTAAATTTAACTGAAAGTTGCCCTTTACTGTCTTCAAATTTTCTTCTCTTCAGCTCAAGGTTGGCCATCCACAGGGTTTAGATCTGGCAAAAGAATTAGTTCCTCATCAACTGCCACAAGTAACAGTTATTTATCATCTCACTCAAACATAAATGAAATATTTTGAAGCAATTGAAGCTTCAAACTGTGAAACATGTACTTGCCTTGATCCAAGCCACCCTCTCAGGGACATAGTCAGAGAACAAGGTGTCTTCAGTGCATCCAGACCAGTATGTACATCCAACCCAAGTGGTTCCACTGGCTCCAGGAGGGATGTAGTTGAAACCATCACAACCATCCAGGGCATTACACACATGAAAGCATTGCTGCAGATCACGAGGCTGAACCCCCTCAGCTACAGTGTTCAGGTTGCCTTCGCACTTCTTTCCATCTATGGATTTGTAGGCTGGAAACAGGAGATGACATGGCATGAATGTGGAAAACAACTTTTTCTCCAACAGTCTATATTACTGAGCTGAATTTCTGTCTTTCTGCTGGAAGAAATTATTGTTGCACATTCAAGCCATAAATGAGTCCAGGGCTCTGTTTCTCCAAAGATTCCAAAGTTTGGACTTTTCCTAAATAGTAGGAGCTGTTTCTGGAAAGGGTGGTTTTCTCCAAGCAAGGAGAGGAATTTGTCCTAAGTACCAAGTTAGGTTAGAATTTTGTCCTAACTGCCAACTTAGTGCAAAATTTTCTCCTCAATCCCAGATTTTGGCCTGACTATTTGTCCTAAGTCTGGGATTTAGGAGAAGTCCCAACTGAGAAATCTTTCGAGAAACAGAGCCCTCGGATCCAAATCACTTGTTGCAGGAATTTAGTTTTCTTTGGGAAATAACAAGGAGATTCATTGGAAAACTCATGTTGGACAGAATGGCAACACAATTTGTCAATTTGTCAGAGTGTTAGAATTTGATGTGCAAAGCCTTGAGAAGCAGAAGCTACTTACACTTGATGTAAGCCACTCTCTCAGGGACATGATCAGAGAACAAGGTGTCTTCACTGCATCCAGACCAGTAGGTGCATCCAACCCAAGTGGTTCCACTGGCTCCAGGAGGGATGTAGTTAAAACCATCACAACCATCCAGGGCATCACACTCATCAAAGCATTGATGCAGCTCACCAGGCTGAACCCCCTCAGCTACAGTGTTCAGGTTGCCTTCGCACTTCTTTCCATCAATTTTGGAGTACAAATTTACTAAAAACAATGTGATAGTTTAATGTAGAACAAGAATGTTTTGGGACATTGATAACCTCAAGCAAGCAAACAAGAACACAAAATCACAACTGTGAAAATTTGCAAATTCTGGATGGGAGTTAACACACAGGGAGGTACTGACAAACAAAGTAACTGAGCATCAGTATGACTTTTTTGCAGGCCCAATCCAAATAGTTTTGCGTAGAATTTGCACTTGAGACCAAGGGCAAGCATTCTTGTTTCAGATGCAAAAAAGGTGAAATTGGGAAAGTTGTTCATACCAGCACTGACAACAGTGAGAGTGACTGCAAACAGGAAACCTGAAAAAGCAAACATTTCCTCTTATCATTCCTGCAGAGGAAGGGTTTTCAAATTGTGATGCAGATTTGGTGTTTTTCATCGGAAACACAGAATTGTACTCACACAGAGGCAGCTTCATTCTTGATGGTTAGCTGGCAGTCGAGATGCAAGCCCAAACTTCTGGCAGGAAACACATATTTTCTTATTTTGTGGAGGTAAATTTTTCAAGGAGAATAGTTCCAACATGATACAAACGGTTGATATTTACTTTTTGTGTATCAGTTGCAAACATTTGAGAGAAATGTTACTCAAGCAAAATGGAATCACAAAACACAATTCAGATTCTCACCTCAGAGAAGGAATCTTCCCAATGCAGACTGTTTATGTGTAGACTGTGGTCAGAATGAGACAAACCATTCAGCTGCACTGCTTTTTGAAGGGACATATATGCATGAAGCTGCTCCGAGCAAGAAGCTGTTCACTGTTCAACCCTTTCAGAATTGCTTTGGCACAACACACTTCTGCATCCCATAGAGAGGGCAGAGGCAAAAACAGAAAGGGCATACTGAGGATTCTTTTCTCTTTCATTGGCTCAGTAAATACTCTGGATGCTAGGGACTTGAAATCCTGCACTGCTACATCAACTGTCAACAGTTAGATCTCTTTCATTCAGTTTGATGCCATATTACTGCACTGCTTCTGATGAGGGAAACACACTGCAACTTTTCTTCCCAAGCATGGTGCCTGGAAACCCACAGAAGCTGGATCACAAAATCTGTGGATGATACCACCAACAGAAGGGTTAAAGTGCTGCTGCATGTTCTCATGACCAGTGTTGCACCTGGTAAGTCATTCATCAATTGAATGGGACATCTCATCTGATACAGTTGTGGCAAAATCTGAAAACAAAACAGTAAATCACCAAGAGCCATGAGGCTGGTTCCTCTGAATTCCTTTGTCTCAGCTGCACAAGAAGCAAAAACAAATAAATTTTGTTGGCAAGGCCTGAATGGGCTGGAGATCTGACATCTCAACAAATCAGTTTTATTCAGCCTCTCCTCTGATGCTGCATCTGAGAATTGAATCAATAAATCATTTTATTGTGGTGTTCTGAAGAGGATGCTGCATCTGATAGTGAAACACATTGATCTTGTTTTGACACCTAAACAGGTTGAAATATCTGATAAAGGAATAAATTAGTTTTATTGGAAAGCCTTTAGTGGCTGCTGGATTTGAGAATTCTGTTTTGTTGAGCTTCTCAGAAATGGAGGCTGTATCTGAGAGAAAAACACAATGCCTTCAGAGTAAAGACACCAAGTAAGGGCCGTGTGCAAGTCATGCCTCTCCAAGTCGGGCCACACAAAATTGTCGTTTGTAGCCTGCCTGTGACATTTTCCCCCTGTTTCTTTTCTGTACAAACAAGATGCTTGACACAAGAGAAAAGTTTGTCTGTGTCATTGTGTCAAAGTAGGCTACAAATGGCAATTTTGTGTGGCCCGACTTTAGTGGCTTCCACATGGGTGACGCGCGGTCGTTTTCTTAATGTTGGCGTCAAAATTTAACATTGCACCCAATGGTGGCATTTTTGACGTCAGCCCAGAAAACGACCACGCATCACCCAATGTGAAAATCCCTTCAGATGTGGCCCGACTTGGGTGTCTTTACTCTATGTCACGTGACCTGACAGGTGGTTTCTTTTCTGAGAACACTGGTCGCCACGCTGTGCAGAGCGTCTGAAGCAGCTGAATTTGATACCGAAACACATCATTGCTTCTCAGAAATGCTGCACCCGAGACCAAAAACACATGAGGTTTTTTCGCCTAACCACTGGTTGTTGTTTCTTTCTGAGAACACAGATGGCCAGAGTATCTGAATAGGCAGCTGCATTTGATGCAGAAAAACATCACGTTGGTTGTGGTTCTCTGAAATGTGAATGTTCTGTCCACCATTTTTTCAAAAAATGAACGGAATTTTTCAAACCGTCTAATTGATGAATTGGAAGTGTTCTGAGAGGTAGTCAGCTCATCACAACTGAAGCAATTTTATTCAGCAAAATATTTTCCGTATCGCGGGTCCCTTTTTTGAAGCTGAAGAATCAAGGCCTCCAATTCAGGCCCCATCCCCCAAAATATGTGGACGCCCCCTCTAAACTTTGGCCTGAGGTTCTTTGACCTGGGCCAATGTCGAGGTTGACTCCCTCACACTGAATCCTGAATCAGCAAGACGACAGGGCTTGGCTGAGGCGCTCAACAAAAGTTCCTCCGTGTGTGTGTGTGTGTGTGTGTGTGTGTGTGTGTGTGTGTGTGAGTGTGTGTGTGTGTGTGTGCGCGCGCTACAGGTGCAGGCGTGATGAACGGCAGACGTTACCTGTGTGTGCACGTGTGTGTGCGGTATGCGTGCTGGCGTGACGCAACAATACCACACAACGATTTTCATTTCTGCTTTGTGCATGACAGATTTGAGGGTATTGCTGTCCACCCTGACCTGACCCTGGATTCACTCCAGATTCACTGGGGGTGGAATTACATCACCCCAGGACCCCCTCACCAGGTTCTGGATCCTCCTCAGATCTCTGCAGGTCCACTGGTTTCTCACCTCTCCCATGCTGTTCTCCTTGCAGACTAAAACTGACCAGCACCGCACGTGACGAACATCCCTGTACATCCGGGACCCTGAGCTTCAGAAGAACCTGACACCCCCACACCCAGCAGCTGCAATGGACCGGACGGCTCGCGCAATGCTGGGTCACGTGACACTTCCAAACTGGATCCCGAGACCTTTCCACGTTTTCTGCAGGATCCGTAATCCGTGATTTTCTCCGTCGCCCTGGCAACGCGACGATGAGGTCAAGACAACAAGGTCACGTGGCGTGGACTTCACGTGGAGCACCAGATTCTTCCTGAGGGTCAACACAGAGTGTCATCAGAACCACGTGACTGATAGCACCGGACCACGTGACCAGTACAACCGGAACTGTCCTGCAGCTTCCGGCTCTTGCCCGCACTACAAGTCACCAAAAGAGTCCATCCGGTATCAAGCGGCAATGGGAAAGGAACAATGACTTCCTGATCGCCCACTAGGAACCCAGACCTCCCCGCGCCGTCGAGTTCCAGAATACCTTCCGGTTGAACACTTCCGGTTGAACACTTCCGGTGGAGTGTCCACGGCGCGGTTCATTTCCGGTTCAGAGCTGGCGGGATAACACTTCCCGTAAAAGACATCCGGTTTCGCGCTTCCGGTTGAAGCACTTCCGGTGCCATAGCGATGCACTCGTCGACGTCGGGCGTCATTTCCGGTTCCGGTGTGCTGCTGCATCCGGATCGGGACGAGGTGGATCCGGAGAACGACGAGAGGGTCGTGCTCAACGTAGGAGGTGAGTACGGAGTACGTGGCGTGAGTACTGAGGGTGAGTACTGAGTGTGGGTACTGAGTGTGAGTACGTGGCGTGAGTACTGAGGGTGAGTACTGAGTGTGGGTACTGAGTGTGAGTACGTGGCGTGAGTACTGAGGGTGAGTACTGAGTGTGGGTACTAAGGGTGAGTACGTGGTGTGAG
>JAAUXT010102333.1_pt1 | contig 27345 bp, 14 predicted proteins | sample 7278171 | NCBI WGS metagenome assembly JAAUXT01 (sample SAMN14350112, study PRJNA611818) | marine sediment metagenome | isolation source: surface marine sediment (1.8m) | place: French Polynesia: Moorea | collected 2018-08
CTCACTCTACACACACACACACACACACACACACACACACACACACACACCAGTCCCGGGAGAGGGACATCATCGTGTCTAACGCTGGTGCGTCACACACACACACATACATACATACACACACACACATATATACATACACACACACACACACACACACGCACACACACATACACTATCCCGCAGCCAAGAGCTCTGTCGCTCTCTGTGTCTCTCGCTGTTGTTCCCCCGACTGTCTGCCTCTGTCTCTCTCTCCTCTCTCTGTTTCTCCTGCCTGTGCAAAACCAATACACCACCCAATTGTGCAGCAACTGCACAAGCTAGGGAAGGAAGGGACACAATCAGATTCTTTCTGCTGTCAGTGAAAACAAGCCTCAGCTGGAAGTGATCTGTGTTGTTACAAACTGCAAGAGCACTTTTTGGAAAAGAAAACTTCCCTCAATATTGGTCAGATTTACAGGCAGTAAAAATATATCTCTCTGGAAAATATGTTTCTCAAGAAAATTGTTCTCAAGAAAACAAAGTTCTCTTGAAAATATATTTCTCCACTCATGATTGATGTCACAGTGTCAATGGCTCCTTTGTGTGTGACTGATTGCACTTCAACTGAAGTGAACTAACCCAGATGCCCTCTCCCTGTTACTCATAGGTTACAAGTCCTCAATTAAACTATGACACACATTACAATGAGATAATTGTTGATGTCAAACAGAAATTTCACAGGAAGAATGCAGTGCACTTGACCTCTACTTTTTCCTGGCCTCTACCTGTTTCTGTGCTTCATCAAACAAAACTCAATCTGCCACAAGAGAAACATTTTCCCAATGCAAGGAAACTAAAGTACCAGGAGCTGTGTTTCTGTGGTATATCCCAAGTGAACAACAACTTCAAACATGTTCTACAAACTGCTGGCCCTCCTGTCTCTTGTTTGTATGACACAATGCTGTTTGCCAGAGAATGGAAATGTTAACATCATTGGTCCAAAAACCAATAACAAAGCAAATACCAGTGCAAGCAAACAACATTCCAACAAGAACATTTGGTTTTCATACCCCACAAAAATTTTAATGTGCTGTTTGGTGAAATGCAGTCACATAAACACAGCAACAACTCTTGGGTTTATGAAGAACAAAAAGCAATGCATAAAGTCATTGTTTCTGAGTGGCCTGAGTTGTCAGAGCAACAGAAATGCACCTCATTCTCTCAGATCTGTTCTTTTGCAAGAGTTTTGTGAAAAGGAATCAGGTTTAAGAATGGACTACACCAAGCCTGCAGGTAAGGTACTGAAAAAGACTCAAGGAAAAATACCCACAACAAAATCCAATTTTTTACTGGGAAGCGCCAAAAAAATCAATGTGCTTTTCAGATAATGCTTTTGATCTCAGTTACAAAAGAATTGAATCAAGTGCTCAAGAAATTGCACCAATGGGGCAGAAGTGCATCAAGGTCAGCTACAGGGAAGCTTCCCATCAAATACTTGTGAACAGCCTGAACATCCAGGGAGGAACTAACAGGCTGAGATACAATTTTAATCTGGCGACCACACTTGGTTTAAACTTCACATTCAGGAAATTCTTACTCACTGATATCTGCTTGCCCAAATCCAGGACAGAGAAAAATGGCATTGCTTTGCTTTATGGTGTGAAGACAAAGTGCACCAGCTATGAAGGCACAGAGTACGTCACAATTGGAAATCTGTACTTTTGCTACAAGAGACCTGAGTGGTCTGTCTTTGCTAAACATAAATTTGAGTTTACATACCATCTATGTGACAATTGTATCAATGAAATCTCACACATTGTGTTTGATTACCAAGTACAAGATGAAGGCCTGTACACAACACACAGAGATGAATTCAACAATGTTCTGTTTTACAGACCAAATGAAAAATTTGAAGCATTGTTCCAGGATTTATTTTACTCACATTTTGACAAGGGAAGATTTTTCTTGTCCCTTTTTAAGACCAACCAATGTGTGCGAACATTCTTATTGAAAGGCACCTTGTACCAAAGAATTTCAGTTGAAAAATCATCTTCTTTTTCTGGATATGTTTATTTGCTTGATGTACAAAGTTTGAACAGGAAAACTACAGAGTTGAAACACCAAAAAATAATTGATTTTCATTTCTGCTTCCTGGAAGCAGAAGAGTCCTGGAAGTCAGAACAATGTGACTTGTGTTTCAGAGCTTCTTTCAATATCTGTGATGGGCCTGACAAGTACATCAGCTTCAAGTTTCTGAGCATGCTGACTGCTAAACAGAAAATGAAACATTCACACAGAAGACATTTCTCCTACAACCAAACGTGCACTCAACAACCAGGATGCAGAACATTTTTCAATGTTTTCTCTCACACCACCTCAAGTGTTGTTGTTACACTTCATTCACTTTCTTTCAGTGGCTGGCAAACCTATTCTTGTTTTTATGGTGGACTGACTGTTTTTGAGAAGCCTTCCTTTCAGGAGACATTAAAGATGTGTTCCCATCTGGACTCCAATAGCACTACAAACCCCCAAAACAACAGTTTGCAGTATGCCTCTATGGAAAGTGAATTGCTTGTTGTAGTGTATCACCTATTTGCAGATTCTATTACCTTTGAGATGACTGTGTCTGATGGAAAGTGCAAAGCCCATTTGCTTGATGTATGTCACTTTGATTCCCAGAACAGGAATCCCACGACTGTCTCAGCTCTGCACCAGTCAATCCCCCAAGAGTCACTGCAGTATTTCTTTCCAACACAAGACACAACAGTACAATGCTGGATATTTCAAATTGGAGGGACATACTTCAAGGAGAAATTCAATCAGAATTATCACCAGTACATGTTTAAGTACGCCTGTCATGCCATCTATGGATTACAACACACACTGGAAGAATCATGGTGTGGTGCCAGTCTGAGATTAGTGTTTTTCTCACAACACTATCCCCCAAAAACAATTGTGCATAAGAAGGACAAAACTCAGTTGGTAATTTCCAGCATTCTCAAAAATTCTACACTTACTCCTGATAAACAAAAACCACAAAAGTGTTTTGAGGATTTCACTGACATTTCACAACTGTCCCAAACATCAGCCAACAGTGTGTTGAAAAGAAGTGCAAAAACGTTCACATTTGGTCTGCAAAGAAATTCTGAGCCATTGCAGATAGAAGTTTCCTTTTCACTCAAACACGCTGTGAGTCCAAAGGGCACAAAAGCCACCAGCATCAATGTTATCAAGGATCATCTTGCTATGCATGTGGCAGGCCTGTCTGAAAGTATGGCCATGTTGAGGTATGAGCTGTTGACCTGTGAAGGCACCTCACAGATGAGTCCACCCTCTCAGTCACTCAGTTTAGCTGGAGTCTATGAAATTTGTTTGAGAGAAAGTATTGCAGGATTGGTCCCACCAAATTCTATTCTGAGGTTGGCACTGGAGAACAACATGTTTTCATCTGTTTACAAACTGGGAAGAATTGCAAGTGTCTCAAACTTATGCCTCAGTGCAGATCATGTGTTTCAGTTGCCTTTTGAAGTGTTCATACCTTTGATAATGAAGCATTATGTGAGACTGTGTTTCCCAGCACAGGACAACAAAGGGGAAGACCAGTTGGTTTGGACTGCTGATCTATGGACTGACAAATTCCAGGCTTTTCCGAGAGGAGTCTTTGTTGAGTTGCCTGGCAAAATTACAAATGTCAAGCTCTCAATTACCAAAAGAAATGCCTCAAAGCATGAAGTTAAACTGAGGGCACAGTGGGCTCACAGGAAGTTGGAGGATATCAAGTTGCACACAGAGAGAAGTACTTACTTTTATTTTGATAGTTTATTGTCTTTGCTGAAGCAAACATTGTGGCTGAAATATTTTGATGCTCAATTCAGCTCTGGCCCACAGGATTGGGATAAAGCAGGGTACACAATTGCCAGGGAAGGTATCTACTCTGGTGCCCCCAGAAACAACAGGTTTTGTCCTTGTACTCTCACATTTTGCTTGTTTTCCACGGAGTCATCATGGCAGGGCTACCAGGAACCACGTGACGGAAAGACTGACAACAGCTGGTACTATGCAAAATCAGTATGCAAGGATCAAGCCAGACATCTGCCAATATTGCATTCATTTTCAAATGTGGAAGAAGTTCTGCATTTTGTCAGGGTTGCCTCCTTCACCAGGCTGATAAAAACCTTCTTCATTGGTGTCAAAATGTTTTACAGCAAGGTGAGACCTACAGAACTTCAAAAGCAATTGACAAGTCCCAAAATTGTTTGAGTTTGTGTGTACTTGCTGCAAATGTCATGCATGGGGACAGGGTACCTGTTGAAACAAAACCAGACAAAAACACACACACTTACAAACTGAGTCTGACACACTGTTTTTCTTGTGCTGCACAGGGTGTTCAGCAGTGGGTTTGGGTGGACCTTAGCCCTGTGGGGATGCAGCTGTGGAGTAAACCTCACCACCTGTCTCCACTTAGAGGACACTCATATTTTATTGTTGACAACAGTATGTGTACATTATTCTGTTCAGACACAGAATGCATGATCAAGGAATCCTGCTGTTTTCCCTGAAACAATGTTTGTTTGTTGCAGAATACGTCTTGCACAACTATACTTCCAACACCTCTCAAGAAATGGAATCTTCAGAATTGTGTGGTGTTATGTCTGTGACAAACTTGCAATACCCAGAGTGGTACAAGGTGAAATGTGATTGGAATCTCAGGATTGACATCTTGTGTGGAAAACTGTTTCATCATTCTCAACCTGAAAAAATACTTTCTGGGATTTTTGCAACAGAAGTAATCTGTCCCTTTGTCTCTCTGCGGATTGGTGAACAAAATTATCTTTGCATGTCCTTCTCAAAGCAGAGAAACAACTCAATGTCGCATGAACAATTTGTGAAACAAATTGGCATCAAACATTTGCTGCAGGAGGTGATGAGTAATGTCCATGAAGGTCCAGTGGTATTTGCTTTCCCCTCAATCAACAAAACAGAAATTATATTCCAAAATAATCCATTGGTCAATATCCTTGAAAAATGTCTCGAAAGTGTGATGTCAACCAATGTGCAAAAATATTACACTCACATATTGGAGAATGGAAGCACCACTTTTGGGAACAATCAAATGTTTTCATGCAGAAGTGGTGAGTTGTTATCCAGAACAGTGCTTCACAACAGAGTCAAGGATTGTGTTGATGGAAGTGATGAATCAGGGTTAAAATGCTACCACCAAGGAAGACTGCTTTCCACCAAGTTGTGTCTCACCAACTGTGTCAAGGCAAAGTGCACCTGTGTTGATTTGTATTTTCATTCCATACATGGTGGCTGCTTTCCTTACAATTATGAAACCAGAAATGTGAGTTTTACAGTAAAAGCTTTGGTTGAGCCAATGAATGAACAATTTTTGCATCATGATTTTGCTGCTCAGTTTGCCTTGAACCATACCTTGAGCAAAAGGCAGCAAAGAGATGAACAGGAATGGGTGATGACTGCAGATTGCACAGAAAGTGAAATTGAAACCAGCAGAGAAAGAAGAATGGGGAAATTTACCACAGACTGTCTGGGAGATGATCACATGCAATGCACCTATGGTTGCAAAAGATGTTTTCCCATATACAAAGTGTGTGTCCATGAGCTGGATACCAATTATTCTCTCATGCACTGCCCCAGTGGTGCACACCTGAAAAACTGCCTTGGAGTTGATTGCAACAACATGTTCAAGTGTCCCAAACGCTACTGTGTCCCATACAGGTACAAGCTCAAAATACACTCATATTTCTACTTGGTACATACAACAAGAATTCTGCATCACTTTGTTCTCTTTTGCTCCATTTTCAGGCATTTGTGTGACAGGCTGTGGCACTGCCCACTGGGTGAGGATGAGGATGCTGAATCATGTAGCAAACATATGTCATGTTCAGCTTTGTTCAAATGTGTCATGCAGACCAACAAAGTTTGCTTGCACCCAGTGGAAATTTGCAATGGTGTGCAAGAGTGTGCATCAGGTGAAGATGAGTATCTGTGTGAACTACCAAATGCTTGTCACCCACACTGCACCTGCCTCTTGTTTGCAATAACATGCAAAAAGGCAACAATGATTGATGCCAAACATTTGATGAAGTACACCAGACGCATGCTGTTCTCCAAACTAATTGAAGTTTGTTTTCTCAAGAATTATGATGCCTACTCATACTACATTGATCAACATGCCCTAATATTGATTTGGAAAAAGTCCAAGATAGAGATGATGTGTGGCAAGTTTAATTTCACTTCAAATTCACTGGTCTTTGTGGACTTTTCTGAGAATATGATTGAGAACCTTTCAAATTCCTGCTTCGGTCGGGCTGACAAACTTTTATTTGTGATTCTGAAATCAAACAACATATCAAGTTTACATCCCTCATTTCTGGGAAACAACAGAACAAAACAAATTGTTCTTCTTGATGTCTCCAATAATTTTTTGAAGGTCCTCAGTGTTGATGTCTTTGGAAAAGTCAGTACTTGTGTGCTAAATGTGACCTCCAACCCTTTCAGTACTTTTGATGAGAACATGAGAACTGATGCCAGAGTCAGTGCCATTGTCACTAATGATCACAGGATTTGTTGCCTCATGAATTCTTCAGTTGCTTTGTGTAATGCAAATGTGGAATGGCCACAAAATTGCAACTCCCTTCTTCAAACTTCTTCCTGCAGAATTGTCACATGTATCAGCTTGTCCCTGATTCTTCTCATTAATTTCCTGGCTTTATTCTTTGTAATTGATGAGTACAGAAGCAGCACAAAATTACAGGTTGCTTTTGTTGGTGGTGTCAAGATAGCAAGGAAGAGTACAATTTCACCAGCATATGTTGTCACCCGAGGTGCTCTCCACTGCAATGATTTGCTTGCCTCTCTCTGTCTGTGTTTTATTTTGTCAAATGACACAAAATTTGGGGAACAGTTCTTTGTTTTCCACACAGACTTTGTAACAAGCACAAATTGCTATATATTTGGATTCCTGGACCTACTTCACAAGGCAATGTCTCTCTTTTTGATAAATTTTCTATCTTTATCAAGAATGATAGTGACAAAGTACCCTTTTGAATCATTCTTCAAGGAAACAAGAAACATTGTAAAGAGTTGTGGATCTGCAGTGCTTTGTATCTTTTCTATTTGCTTTCTAGTTCCAGTTGTACATCAGCACATTGAGTCTTTGGCAGCAATGCCATCAGCGCTGTGTTCCTTCACCAGACAGTTCAGCTCATCTGTCACTGTCTTTGTGACAACACTTGCTGTCTGTGCCCTGCAGATTGGAAGCATTTGCTCTGTGTTTACTTGTTACTGCATAATAATAGCAGCCAAACACAAACCAGGTCCAACTGCTACAGTGGACTCAAAGCAAAAACCAGGCAAAGGCTTTCATCTCCAAATAATCCTCATTCTATCAACTGTTTGTTTGTGCTGGTTGACTTCAGGTATCATTTCAATTGTTTCCATGGCAGCAGACAAATTTCCAATGCAGTTGTTGATATGGGATACTGTGATGGTGAACCCCATCAACTCCCTGATGCATCCACTGGTCCTCACAGTGTGGCCTTTCCTGAAGACCAGTGTAAACTCTCAGGGTGATGGCAATTAAATCCTCCAGAAGATCACAAGCACATTGAGTGTTCACAGAATGCTGTACTTTTCTTGTGCCTGTGAAAGATACTTACTGAATAAAATTTGTCTCTTTCTTATACAAATGAAAAGCAAAGACCTGCCATATTCTTAGCACATGTCTGTGCTGGCAGGCAATGCCAAACTCTTTCATCCCAGAACCTCATCCCAAAGGGTTTTTGTTTGTCTATGTTGTGGTTCTATGTTTGTGAGGGTGTACCCCAAGTCAGTCTCTCTCCACACAACAATAAAAGTCTGGGACTGTTGTTATGGTCATGAAGCTTGGGAGACAAAAGACAGTGGTGTGACTCTGTCTCTTCTGACTTCGACTTGCTACAGAATGAACATATTCCAGCCTTACAGTGTATCACAAAAGCTTTACTTTTTCCAGAATTGTGGCAGGACAACAGTATGTGTAGCTTTGTGTTTGGAATAACATTTGATAGTGCAAGGTTCCATGGAGTCATGACAATGTACCATTTCAAGTTGAATAATCCACCTGTGTTCAAACCTGACCCTGTGATACCTATCCTTTTCCCTTTGATGCTGCCTCAAAACAGGAACCATCATTCTCTCAAAATGATTCAATGGGTCCCAGGTCCCATCACAAGTTTCATATTTAGTTGAGCTGTTTGTTTGGTTTGCTGAGGTCTCAAGTCTTTCATCTTTGTCAACTTTCTGAACTCACCCTTGGCCAGTGCATCCTTGCATACAGCTCACCAGAAACGGGTGTACCCACTCCTGTAGTAAAAATAATCCTGAAAAATACAATTTAGCAGTTTCTGGGTTTCAGAACCTGCATTGACTGGCATGAAATGATGAACTCTCTTCCACCAAATCATCCCTGTGTAGTCCTTCCAGCAATGTGCAAGAGTGTTCAGGATGGGATACCTTCTGGGTCTGGCTGTTCTGGTCTTGCACCAGGTCCAGGTGTCTCCTCAAGGCAGCATTGCTAATTGTAGATGGGGCAATTCCCAAGGAGGTATTGGAGCAACCAAACAAGAGACAGATGAGTGGTTTATTTGCAGTGTCACACCCCTGTTCAAATGTTAAGAACCCAATGATGTTCAGAGAAGCTCAAATACAATCTTTTGACACAGAGTTAGCTTGCATCACTCATCTTTTCATTTTATGTCCAATGAAACATTTGACACCAATTTTGGAAACTAAAACTGGAAAGATTTTGACCAGGAATAGTGTGGGGTTTGCAATGGAATTGATGGGAACTAGGGCAACTATTACCCACACCAAAAGTCTCAAGGAAAACTGCTCAGATAACATTGACAAAAGAAAAATTGTGTTCACAAGTAACCAACACAAAACATTGGTTCCAGTCAACAATAATATTTGAAGATAAATACCCTTTCTGGATGGCCCTTGTTGTGAGTACTTTTTGACATCCTTGCTTGATCTGAATATGAATCTTATCAGAAAGGAATTAGCAATTGTAATAACTACCAAAGCAACAAACTGGACAACAACTGTGAGGAGGATTGTCACTTTCACCATTTGTATCTCATTCAGTGGATCCAGAAAAGGAGAACAAAGGTTAAATGTAAGAACAATAGACCAGTACATTTTCCACAAAATTATTAAACTAACAACAGCAAATGTGACAATGTAGCAAATAACAATGCATGATATATTGAATGTTACACTCTTGATTTTTACATTCAGTGGAATCAAGATTGTTATAGTCCTGGAAACTGATAAAAATGTGAGAAGAGCTGGTGACAGAATACTGTACCATAATGCAACAGCAAAAATTGTGGTACATGTAACACTTTTTCTCCAAGCTAACTCAACAAGAATAAAATTTTCACCATGGTATGTATTGGTAACTGATAACACAGCAAGATGTAACCCACACAACAAATCAGCCACACAAAGTGATGTCATTGCAATTGCAAATGTTCCAACTCTTTGGACCTTGCTGTTATATGACACTTGAATGACAAGGAACAAAATCCCATTCAGAGCCAGGATTGTACCAGCAGTAAAGCAAATGCAGAATCCCAGAGCAGATGTTGGTATCAGGTTGTGGCAGGACACAAACCATGGTTTGCTTGCAATACATATTTGCACTTGTTCTGCAATACAACAAATGTGATACTTCATGGACAACAAGATTTTGATGTGAATGAGGTGAAAGGCAACTGATTTGATGTCAGACAAGGTATTTTGGGCTATATTTAGAAACAATATTTCAACATTATCCTGCAAAATGAGCATAGGAAATGAATTCAAATTGTTCTCAGATAAATCAATACTTTTCAAAGCCTTTTGATGCCTAAATGCCCCCTTTGAAATTTGACTGATATTGTTTCTGTTCAGATTTAATGTCTGCATTTTTAGTTGATTATCAAAACATCTTGCTGAGATTTTGCTGATCCTGTTGATACTCAAATCTAGGTCAACAACTAAAACTGCATAGCCTAGCAGGCCACAAATGCTCCTCATTTCATTTCCTGTCAAAATGAACCTGTAAACATTTTGTATTATTTTGGCCACTTTCCATATTTTGTCAGGGTGCAGTTGACCCTCTGCCAAAACATGAAAGAATGTGGGATGTTTCAGTTGAATCACAAAATATGGAAGCAAGTTGGGAACATATAAATCAGAGAAATTCATACATTTTACAGCATATGTCAGACAGTGGCAACTCATTGGACAAATCACTGATACTAAACCACAAAACAATTCATCATCTCCCAATGGACAATCTTCTGTACCATCACACACATCAACAATATGCAGGCATCTTTCTGAATTGGAACACTTGAACATTTTCTGGCAAACCAAGAACCATGAATCAATGCAGCCTGTCCTTGGCAACTCATCATCACCATACAAACAATCCCACTTTCCATCACAGAGATAAGCATGAGGAATGCAATAGGATTTTGGACACTTGAATTTTGTACTGCATTCAAAATTTCTACAGCATTCCATGTGCTCGCCAGTTCTGCAGGGATGTATGTTCCCAAATTTGTCAAGTTCAAAGGAACAGACATCTGAGATGTGGTAACATTTGGTGTGTCCCTGTCTGCAAGGCATCTGACCAGGCCCAATACAAGAAAACTCAACACCTGAAGTCAGTACCTCTTTCAAATTAACTTCATCCTCAGCTTGAGGACCACAGTCTGGAACCAAGTCATTCATAAGATCACTGTTTATTGTCAATCCAGTGATGCATTTAAATACACAATTCCTTTTGTTCATTTGTGTTGTTGTAGAATACAGTTGTACAGGAAGTCCATGGATCAAACAAGCCCCATAAATTTTTTGATAAAAGAAGGAACATTTTCCTGAACTTTGGGTGACATATTTGCACTTTCCATTGGAATGGTCCTGTTCTGTACAATTGCAGCCAACTTCATCACTATCATCTGCTCCAGGACAGTCTTGGATGCCATTGCAAACAGCAAAAATTGAAATATGTACATTTGAGAGACATTTGAAGATGTTTGCTCCCCATTTAACAACAAGGAAAGCAGTTGGTCTGATTATAAAGCCCTGTGTGTTGTTGATTGAAGGCTGATGTTGATATTGGTGCATTTTTACATATCTTCGGACAGTAACAATGTGTGAGAGATTTGGTGTGAAGATGTTGAGTGGAGTACTAATTGCCTCAAACAAGTGTTGGAACTTTTGGAGATCAACATAAAGTTTGACATGCACAAACTGTTGGTGAATTTTATAGGATGTCCACTGAAATTGAAAACAACCCACCTTTTGAATGTGATACTTCTCACAAACAGTACTTTTCATTGTGTAGTTCTCATATGCGAGAGTTGCTTTATTGCTGTTTCTTATTTGACAATAGAGCACTGACACTAGGCTTCTGTTACATGAAACAGACACCCATTCTAGGTATGCAAGGTTAGTTGTGAGCATTCCCACACAGTGTTTATCTGGGCTTGGACTCAAAATCTTATTAGCTTCTCCTTTCACTGGGATTCCATCCCCCAATATTGTATGGGCAGGCTCTAAATCTATTTCACCTTTGTACACAAGTTCAGGTGAGAAGTACATTTCTGCAAAAATAGAAATGTCAGAGTTGTTCTTTCGTCTCCAAAACTGCCTGTGATAAACTGACATCTGTGTTTTGCCAAAGTTTAAATTGGACCAGACTTGAAAGGAATTCTTCTGATGTGTCTCCCATACAAATATATTCTGCAAGACCAAGAAAAACTGGTTTGTTGTCAATGTCTTTCTGAAGGGTGAACTCCCCGAAATACTAGCGTGAGTGCACTACCTGTTTGCAAAGCTTGGTCAAACCAATGAAGATAAAGTCAGTGGGAGCAAGCCTTTTGTCTGTTTTCAGGAGATCAACAAACTCATGGAGGTACTGTCTTGAGGTAAATGCAGGCAAATGAGCGTTATATATTTTGCAGATCTTTGATGCTTTGAGCCAAGTTAATTTCTGTGAGATTTCCATCCTCATCTTCTTTTCTCTTCCATATGTCAAATGCACAAAGTGTCGCTGTGTGAAGTCAGAGGGAAGCAGATATAAACTCCAAAAGGTTTGCATGTTGGTGTCATTCCAAAAAGCCTGGCAATAGTTGTGTGGTTCTGCTGTTCAAAATTAAGTTCGGAAAATATTTCTTCCATGACACCTTTTATGTTCAACCAAACAACAACAGCATCTATTGAGTAATTTCTGCTGAACAGGTTATTGTGGGAAATATTAACACCCTTCAGGGCCCCTGGCAGCGATGTGAGGTGATAAGTGCTGGCACGAGAGAAAAGCTGTACCACAACTGAATATCCTCCTTTGTACTGATTCACATAACTTGGATGTGTCTCAGCTCCAATTTTAAAATTTATTGCATGTTTGGAAGATTTGATGAGCATAACTTCACATTCATGACCAGCATATCTCAGTTTCTGTGTAACACCTGCAGGTAACTTTTCTGGAATTTTCGCCAAAGTTTCTCTGCTGAAAAAGTTTGTCTCTACAGGATTTGGAGAAGAACTAGAGAAATGTACATGAAGGGAAAAATCATTCTCAGTTGTGAAGACTATTTCCAAGTAAGGTGGCTGGTTTTCATCTATGTAGGGGGTCTTAACTTGTGTTTTCATTTCCAGAAAGACATCAGTTTTCTGCCAATAAAACTCTTGACAAGTGAACACGTCATTGTTCTGATGATTGCATTCAGAACTTGATGTGATGTTCTCACTGGAGGTTATTCTGTACCAAATGTTTCTGGAGTGCCTCCAAGCCAGTCCTTCAAAAGCATAACCTGCTCAAAAAAGAAAATAGCCTGGAGTGCTTCAGAGAAACACAAACAATACAATTGACCCTGTGTACCAATATTTCTGTAATCTGCAGATATGGGTTCAAACAAAGTTCTTTGAGAGGGCCTGACTGAAACTTCAAACATTTGCAATGCTAAATGTTTTGGCTGTGCTCCAACAATGTTTTTCTCTTTGAACATTTTTGGCGTCGGGCAGGTCACCCCCAGGTGTGAGTAGTAGATGTTCTTCTCTCACATTACCTCTCATAAATATTGAAGTGCCGTATTCAAGATGAAGTTCTTTTGTCTTTACATTTCTGTGATGAAATGCCAATGCACAAAACTCTCTTGTGTTTTTCTGTTCATAATGAAATGTAAACAAAGCACATGTTGATTGCAGTAATGAAAATTTCCACACTTGCTCATTTGTTCCCTCTGGTGGAACAAAATTCCAGAAGATTATTTCTCTATCCAAGTGTTCTGCAACTTCACATGGCTTTATTTGAATGACCAAACACCTAGTTGGGCAGAAAACCAAAGCAAGGGCCATTTTTCTGTATGCTGGATAGTTAAATATAACCACAAGAACTGATTGGTCTGAAAAAAGGTTCCCTGCTTTGAAGACATTTGTATGACTTTTACAATGAGTCTTCAATTCTTGTTTTTGTGACTGGTCTGCAACTTCTAAAAATGTCACTGCACCAAATTCACACAAGTGAGGAAACCTTCCTTCAATATGGAAATTCTTGAAACTAATGTTGGTGTTGAGACCATCAATTTTGACCAATTTGATAAAACTGGAAATGTATGGTCAGGAGAGTAAAAAGAAAACTCTGTTTCAGAGTTTAAGGACAGTGAGATATCCAGATCTTTACCAGCAAAAGTCACATCAATTTGGCTACAAATGTTGGACATTATTTGTTGAATGACACATTGAAAGGAAGAAGCAAAGAAGAAGACTTTCCTGACAGTAGTTTGTCTTTGAACTAATTCTGCATCTGTACCAGGACCATCAAATACCCTCACACAAGACTTGTCCTGGTCAACAACTTGTATTTGAATTGACTGATGCTTCTCAACAACAATGTTATTGCCATAGATACTCATGTGCTTTGTCTGCAGAACCCATTGGAGATAACTCAAATTTGCTCTGGATTTCATCACATTGTGAAATATATCAGTATCCATCACAGAATACAACAGAACAAATTGGTAAGTGAAATAATGATATTGCCATTTGTGCTCTGCTGTGTGCATAAATATGTCTGTGTTGGAAAACCTTGGGAAAATGTGAAACTCAGATAGTTTCTTGCAAAAAGTGAACATGTCAATTATTCCAGCTGAAGAAGAAAAAATTGTCAAATTTTGCAAACTACAAATGTTATTTCTGCTGGAAGAGAATTTGATGAAGGTGAATGTCAAATTCAACCTGAGAGTTTTGTCTAAGGTGAAGGTCCATTGTCTGAATGGATGTTTGTCAAAGTACACCTCCTGCCCATGTTTGACAAATGTGACAGAGACATTGAATTGTCCCAGTATTGCTGTCACATGCTTCTGTTGTTTATTCTGTGAGCAATTTCTCTCTCTTATTGACATTTTGCATGACATATGCAAATACAAGCAAGGTATCATTTGTTTGAAATCCTTTGCAATTTTTTCAAGACAAAATCCAGCAAACTGCTTCACATAGAGGTGCCATGATTTCCTCATGTGTGACAACTTGAGGTTCAGTTCAGCATTGTGAACCATGTTGTGTCCATGTCCTGACTGTAAGTTCTTGTTAAGCAACAGAAAACACAGCAAAATTTTGTATTTCATCTCAAATCTTTTTATGTGCAAAAATTTACTTGTGATTGGTCATCAACATTGAAACTGCATTTCCTCAAACATGAGCCATAAGACAACACACTCAAGTAGAGCTCTGTTTGCCCCTTCCTTTTGTGACACCTGAATGGCTCACTGATGTCCAATGATTCCTAGTGTTAAGTTTCAATTATAAAACAGCCACAACAGAATTTGTCTGCCCAATAAGATGCAGTTTTCAAATTGAGTTGGCTACTCTATCTGAAGTGAGAATATTACACATGAGACTGTTTTTCCAAGGCATCATCATCACAAAACACCACTCAGTAGTTCCATTTGAAGCAAGAGTGAATAGATATGCCTCGGAAACCCAATTGAGAATTTTTGACCAACAAGTCAAGTATTCAGAGCTTGGTGCCTGAATGTGTGGCATTTGATTTTGTTCCTCTCATCTCCTTGAATGATACACAAGCAGGTCCTCATTCCACCTTGTTCCTTTGGCAAATTATCCTGATAGAACTTGTTCCTTGGTTTTCAATCTGCTGTGTCTGTGTGCTTTATCCAAACTGCAGAGCAACACAAAGTGCAGTGAGAACACATTTCACAGTTGCTTCACACGATTCCTGTTTCCAAATTTGTTCAACACAGCATTTGCAGCAGTTTTGGGCCTTTTTAGCAGCAGATTTGAAGTGGCCAAAACCCACCCATTTGACTTTGTGAATGTTGCCTCAGGTTTGTATTCTTTGTTGGCTGAACGTGGTGAAGCTATGGTCTCAGTAAAAATAAAAAAGGAGCCAACTAATGAATGATGAATGCAATCATTGCCTGTAATCTACATATTTTATTGGACCAGAATAAATTTACAATTGCTTTTTTCACATCTTGTCCAAGAAAACAGAAATATTTGACATTCAAACTCTTTCACAAAAGACTCCTGACACGAGCTTAATAATTTCACTCAAACACAGCTGCATGAAACGCCAGTGGTTTTGAACATCATCGGTTGCACAAAAAAGATTCAGTCTAAAATTTTGAGTGATTATTCCTTCAGAGAAATGGAAGAAACTCCCTTTTTGTCTGGAATGGTTGGCCACTCGCAGTGTTTTCCTGGCTTCTGCCAAGCACATTAAATCTGCAGAAACAAACCCAAGCACCACACTGAGCAGGGAGAGACTACAGCCTCATTTGTTTTCCAGGTTCTGAGGTGTTTCTTCCTCATCTTCCCACACGTTTGGGGGCCTGTAGACTTGAACAATGGCAGCTTGTTAACAACTGGATTATCACAGGCCCACACAAGCTCTCACAATTACTCTCTCCCACACACACACACACACACACACAACAACAACAACAACAACAACAATAACAATAACAACAACAACTGGATTGCCATATACACAAGCAAGCTCTCACAATTACTCTCTCTCTCACACACACACACACACAGTCACATGACACGCACACATCATGCGACGTGTTGTAAAGTGTAAAATGACCCAAGGCAGAATTTGCTGCAGCTGGATGATTTTGTGTATCATGTGCAGCTGCTCTTCTCTGCCGATTGCTCCAACAGAAGCCAGCACGTGCAATGGGGTGGGCAATTCAGAGCAACCCAGCAAAGATTGAGGATTTCCTACTGCCTACAACTCACAAATGGTGTGTGAGAGAATGCAAGTACCAGGGGCAAAATGCTTGGAAAGCCCTCCCAGAACTTTTGGCCTCCTGCACAATGGCAACGTCTCCTGAAAGCAGAATTTGAGAATTTTTGTACAGCCCCTAATCATCAGAACTGCTTGAAAATTGCCAAATACATTCCTCATGGGATTCATGCCCATCTTTCCTTCCAGTGCCACTCCATAATATATCTTTTGAGAGTGCAAGTTTGAACACCTTGTTGGCAGCCACTTTTGAACCCCGAATGTAACCTGTGCAAAAAAGACCGTGCGACGTGTGTTGGGCCTTGTGACTGGCCACCTGCTTTTTAGTGGAGGTAAACGCATAAAATATGGACCAAAATGTGAAAATGAAAGTTTCTCAAGATGGCCAGAATTTTGGTGGTGCAATGCCGATCAGTTATTGCGTTTAAACAGATACAAACACTACAAAATGGCAATAACCAAGCTGAAAACAACACATCATGAAACTTTGGGCTGTCAGACTGGTGTAGCAGGCTGTTAATCTTTTGGCAGAGGAAAAACTCATTGCATTCTTGTGCAGTCTCCAGTTTGTTTGAACACATTGCCCTGTCATGCAGAGTTTCCCTCTCAAATGTGAACCAAGTCCTTGTACAAGCTTAGTTCAAACATTGCAACTCATTTTGTCAGACGTTTTTCTTCATTGCTGCCACTTTTGGTGAAATAAACAGAACTGTTGCTGTCTATTTGTGCACCACTGATATTTGTGGAAGGTCCTTTGTGCACCCCTTCTCAGCTTCACTGCATTCTCAGTAGAATGTTGCCATGGAAATCTTCTGTTGCTGCAACCACATGTCAATACATAAACCAGAAAAAATTAAAACTTTCACCAAAATGTGTTGTCAGTCTTTCTATTTGTTGAGCGAGACTCTCTTGATTGTGCATGCTCTTGACAAGAGAAAAGGTTCAACTGGCATTTTAGGTGAGAGTGACTCTGCATCCAGGAACTCATCAGTGAGGGGTGGGTATGATGACCTCACCTTTGAAAACAACTGACAAGAGAGAGAATTTTGCAGATTTCAATATGAAAGGAGAAACACCTCTGCGTCATTTATGACATGCTCTGCTTTATATTTATTACAAAGACCTGCACATCTGAAAGAAAACAATTCCTTTGGCAGGAGAGGTGAAGGTTAATGTTCATTTGTAAGTGCTGCTTTGTTTTTGCTTGAAAGGTTCTTAGGATGCTGCCATCTGTTTTCTCATGTTGATCACAATGAAAACAGAGGGACTGACAACTGAGTTGAGAGAAGCTGATGTTGCAAGGGTCCATGGTATCATTTCTGTCATGTACACCTCCCTCAGTAGAGCCACAATGTACACGATTCCTGTGGGAACCCAGCAGAGGGCAGCTGTGATGGTGATCACAACCACCTGAGCAACCAGAGCTTTGTTGGAGTGCTCTTTGCTTTGAGAGGCTTTGGTGGTTTCCTGTGACTTCTGAAGCTCCACTATCAACACTGAGTAAATGGCAATTACAGAAACAAGAGCAAAAATGTGCCACACTGCTGTCAACCACACCAGAACTTGTGTTGTGACCACAGCGTCAGAGTGGTCAATCAGTGAAATACACAAGCTATTTGGTACTTCCCCCTCAATTCCCCAGAACAAAAGAGAAAACAGAACAGAGAGAAGCACAGAGAAGAGCACAATGATTGAAATGTATTTGAAAGCATATTTAGGCATTTTGAACTGAGATTTCATTGGGTACAAGACAACCAACAATCTTGATACTGACAGGAACACCATCAGAGCTGGAGACAGCAAGGTGTAATTTTGGAACAAGGCATTTATTGTGAAGCACCACAAACTTGATCTCCAAAATGCATCTTTCTGAATGTAATTTCCTTTGAACACTTGATCTGTTACCCAGATGGTGAGAAAATACAGTGAGTCGACAGTGTCTAAGACAGTGATTGAAGCTACAGAAACATCATATGCATTCCTTTTTGCTGAGACATTTGTGTTTTTCTGACAAACAACAGATGCCATGTTGACAGCAGTGATTATGAAAAAGCAGGACAAGAATGCAGCTGGAGTGCCAGAAGTTTGTAGAATTCTGAAGCATGAAACAAACCAAGGTATAAAGCTTGTGCATTTCGTAGACACAGGTTTCAAGCAGCAAAGCAAAATGTTTTTGGTGTCAATGACAAAGAGTGTAATGTTTCCAAAAGCATTTTGTGCAACATGTTCCAGTTGAAAGATGTTGAGTGATAAAATTGTTACTTGACTAAGACTTGAAAAGACATGTGATTCCAATAACAACAAAGGATTTTGTGACAGATTGAGAAATGACAAATTTCCAAGCTTGGGAAACACTTGACTTTCAATGGAAGAGATTTGGTTTTCCTCCAGCTGAGTAACTTTCAGCATATCAGACTGATAAAAACACCTTTTCCTCAATGTTGTGAGAGATGACTTGGTGACTTGAACTTTTATTAAACCTTTTATGACTTTCATCATCAAACAGATACTCACACCAGATGATTTTGTGAGTGTCAACAACAAAATAGGCCTTTCTGTGGTGAAAAATACATTCACATGAGATTTAATTATCACAATCACATGATATTGAGAAACCACATAAAAAGTTTGCTCTGAAATCTCAACATTCACACACTTTATGGCAAACAGCAAACACTCACATTCTGGGGGACATTTTATGCTTTTTGTTGAACAAACATGTTCATCATCTTGGTACGGACAATCAGCAGTTCCATCACAGATATCCAGAAAATGCACACAGATTTGACTTGATGTGCATTTGAAAAGAAACTGGCAATGTCTACGTTCTTTTTGGCACTCTGTTGACAGTTCATCATACCCTGCAGGGCAATCCCACCTGCCATTGCATGTGTACCACCAGGGTACACAGTAATATCTTGGACATTTCAGCATTGCATTGCAATCGAAATTTGTACAATTTTGAATATGGTCTCCATGTTTGCAAGGGAACAAAGATGATTGTTCATCCAGAAGGAATCTACAAATATGAGCTGTGTTATAACAAATGTTTTCTGATGTACAAGATAGTTTTCCAAATGAGATACATTCTTCTGTTGTGGTGTTTGTCAGCAGATTCTGCCTTATATTTCTGCCCTGGTCTTGGGTGGGCAAATTAACAAAAAACTCACATGTCCTAGTTCTAGAAAAGTAATAAAATGTGGAACATTGTTTTTGTGCATTGTTTGCAAAATATTTACACTTCTTTGTGTGGTCTGAGCTTTTGTTGCAAATGCACCCTTCTTCATCTGAAGGGTCATCTCCTGGACAGTCCTGCTTTCCATTGCAAATCAACAAGACAGATATCAATGTGTATCCAGAACAGTTGAAAAGACCACCAAAGACAAAACGGAATATTTTGTGTTCACAAGTGGCAAACAGGGCCTTCATTGTGTGATTATGCACTGTTTTTGTGGTGAATTTGTATGTCATTGAGCATCTTTGGTAGAAAGTGATGTGAGTGAAAGGTTGAGAGAAAATAGCAGGGAATGTGTGAGATATTGCATCAAATAGTACCTAAAATTTGTCAATACTCCAGTACTTGATGTGGTTTCTCAGGTTTGGAGATGAATGTGTAAAAAGAAACTGGTGATACAAACCACCAACAAAGAGACTTGCTGATGAACAAAATTCTTCCTCATTTGACTGTTCATGTAGAGACAGTATAGTTTTGCTGGACTTCTTTGGCATGCAGTAAATGACTTGTTCCAGTTTTTCATGGCAGCGAATAAGAATCCATTTTGGCTCAGCTAAATTTGTCAGTATTATACCAACACAGGAAAGCAGTTTTGCATTTCTCTTTCCAAAACTGTTTCCTTCAGAGATGTGTTTGACACTTGGAGATTGCAAAATGTAACTGAACATTGCACTGTCAAAACTGCTGCACATTGTTGATGGCTTGCTTGCAATGCGCCAAGTTTGGATGTAGTAATATCTTGTTGTAGTTATGTTGCCATGTTGGTCCAGTGCATTGAAAGTTAAACGATCTCCTGTTGCCCAAAAACCCTGAAATACCAGAAAAATGCAGTTCACTAGAACCTGAGGAACAAGTCAAAGTGCATTTTGATCAACATTGGATAGTTTTTGGGGAGTTTGGGGGAAGTGCCACAAATTTGACGCAACACACAAGGACAATGAAGTCTTCCTTTTTGTCTTTTGCCGTAAAACTGTGTTTACACTGGGAGTTTTTATCCTGAAAATGGAATGAACGTACTTTGTTTTGTGTCATTTTCAGCCCAACAAAAATGAATTCATTGCTCAGTGCTGAGGCTGATGCTTTTCCTTCAGCTCTTTGTATCAAAGGTGATGGTTCTGTATGAAATTGGTGGCTGAACTTGATGAAAGAGCTGAATTGCTCTGCGTCCTCCCTGCTGGTAAGCACAGGTAGGTGGGCAGATATTTCCTGGCATTTTTGTTTTGCTTTATTCCAGGAATAGTGAAGCTCATCCAGCCCATCACCACCATCAAAGTTACAGTGCCCTTTGTGGTGCACAGCCATCATTCCAAACATGTAGAACTTGTCTGCTTGGCAGAACCCCCGGACAAATGATGCCCTCTGTTCAGCTTCATTATATCCTATGAAATCTACCATATTGTTGTTGCACAGTGTAGCTTGGTAGCTTTGAGCATATTCATTGTAGTTCTTTGTTGTCCAGAAAAATTTAAGAGTTTCACTGGAAGAGTTTCTCTCTTGTTGGAGAGAAAAGAGAACATTTTGGTTTTGGGAGGATTGAAAAAAACTTCTCACCATCTTTGCACAAACCAGACTAAGAAGCATCTACTTTTCTGGGTCTTGCTCCCAGCCACTCTTGAAACCTACCTGATGGTTTCATCAAAGTACTGACACTTACCCTCAGACAGAGAAAGACTCCCAATGAATGGTGTCCCCTGAACTGACAAACATTTGAATGTTCTTCTTGGGGTGAGTGTCATTTTTCCTTTCCATTGTGTTGAATAGACAAATCCTTATGGAAAACACACGTCCTTCACTGTGGGGTACATGCACCAGGGGAATGTAACATCTAAGGAAACCAATGTTTCCAATGACATTTCCAGATCTGTAACTGCAGAGATATTTGTAGCTTCCACCCACAGGAGAAAATTCTCAGAAAATTCTGTCAATGCAGAAGTCAATGAAGTCTGAGTAATACTATCTGAAACCTTTGTGAGCTGGTAGTTAAGGTCTGAAGCTTTGGTGTTTTCCAGTTTTGGTGGTGAATACAAAGCCAATTCTACCCAACTGTCATGATTACTTGCCCATAACATAAATTCATAGTAAATTGAATGGAGGCTGGTGTTGGCTGCAGAAGCTGCAAGCATAATGAAAGACTTTTGGCTGAGAAGTTGACAGTTTGGATCACAGTCTCTTTTCTCCACCACCTCACCTGACCTTGCCTCCATGCAATAATATCTGTCCCATCTGCCCTTCCAATTGAAAGGGAAGCGGGGATACCGACATTGTGTCTGCTTCCTGGCATGCTGCCAGAGGGACAGATGCCTTGTGAAGGGAGAACTGACTGTTGTGCCATTTATTCTTCTGAATGTTTCCCACAACTCAAATCTCTCAGGTTGACCATACAAAAAGATGTTGTCAAATTGCCCTGAAGTTAGGACCAAAGAAACAATGAAAAACATCACAATAAAGAAGTTTGAATTTGCAAAAGTCCAAACAGAAGCACACTTTCACCTCTAAAGTAGGCTGTGAGGCAGTGTCGAGTTTTTGCTTGTGAGGAATTGATATCAATTCTCAATCTACACTCAAGATCTTCGGGGTACTCAACCAGATCTAAATTGTGAATGTTGTCAAGCTGCAGGACCACACATGGCCTGTTATCAAATGCAAAATCCCTTCTGTGGCCCCATCTCTCTGGTTGGCTCCTATTACAGGGATTTATTTTGACCAGGTCACACTTTGTGACTGTCAGAAAAAGGGAGACTTGAAAAAAATTGACATATTCCCTGTAGAAGTACAAAACTAACAGAAGTTCATGTGACCTTGAGTAGAGATGGGGAAATCTATACTCATCTTTTGTGTTGTTTTCATTGGCAAGAACTGACATCTTGCTGGAAGATTTCATGCAGACAGATGCTGTTTCTTGTTGATTTTCAATAAAGCTGACACCCCCAAATCTACAGTCAAGAGGATTTGTAATTCCAGTGAAAGTCATGCTTGTGGTTGAGACATTGATGTGGTTTTGACCCTCAGTACACAACCTGAATGTACACAATGGAACACAGTCTGTGCCATGCCCTGGATAATTGATTTCTTTGAACATTTTTGATTCAGCATAAACATGCTGAATTTGTGTGTTGTTTACTGGAAAGTATGCAATGTTGAATGCAGCACAAACTGAAGTGCTGAAAATGACACATTGAAATGTTGATGTGATGACATTTCCAGCCTTTTTGACAAGAACTGCAGACTCAGATCCTGGTCCATCAAACATAGCTCTGATGTGCTGTGAATCATTTGAATAAAAAATCAGATGTATTTTTTGTGTTTTCTTCACAAACACATACCAAACATCAAAGATTAGGTTTTGGTTGGTCAGAAAAATTCTCTGCATGAGAGCTGAGTTTCTATTTGACTTGAGCAGATGAGTGAGAGTAACTTGAGTCACAAGTGTGTCTGAGTCAATGATGCTGTAGTAAAACTCAACATCATGTATGACATGGTAAGCTACAACAGCTACAAGCTGAGTGATAGTGGTTGCAGAAAACAAGGAATGTTTGGTAAAGATGCCACAATAAATAAATCCACCATTTTCTCTCCCCAAACTTGAATTTCCCTGACATTCCTCTCTGCTTTCAAGTGAATCTTCTGATGTTTCCTGTCCCCCATGTGTATCAACAGATAACATGTGCACTTCCACTCTTCCCAGAACACATCTGCTTATGGAGGAAAAATACATTTATATAAATGTGATATTGAGGTGAAAATGGGGATCCAATGCAAGATTCCAGATCCACCCTGCTTCAGGTTTGAACATATCAGGCAATGTGTGGTACACCAAAGCTTTAAAATTTGCAATTCCCACAGGGTTTTCAAGATCTTTCTTTCTCACAGGATATTGAAGATCTTGAGGCAAACACTGAGGCAACAACATTGTTTTCTTTGCCAATTTACTGGCAGCTTGACAACCAAAGCTAAGGAATCCTGTGAATTCATTTGTATAATTTTCTCCTGCAATAAATGCCAGAATTGATGAATGGGAGAATTTTTGAATGAAGATGAACCAAGCTTTTGTCATTGTGGTGTTTCTCCCAAACAGTTTCACAGCAGGTATATCATAATAGCCATGCGTGGCACCCAATAACAGGCAAGTCCAGCAGCACAATTTGATGTCAAACATCTTTTTATGAAGATGTTTTCAAACACTCAACAAAATTTTGGAAAACATACAAAGGTTTACCCTTGAGGTAAAGAAAAAACTTTTTGAATGTGTTCTGTTGGACTCAGCAAGAATTAGGTGCATTTTATGTTTTACAACTTCTTCCAGACCAAACTGCTGATGTTCCATTCACTTCTGTACAAATCACTCCATGCATAGATTGAGAAGTTTCTTGCCACACGTGGAACATACAAGCATTAGTCTGTGTCTAGTTTTGTTCAAAAAACAACTTCTTGAAACTTCAACGACAAGGACCTTTTGTTGTCACTGACAGTCACTAAAAGTCCAATTATCTGGGAGAGAAAGCAGCTGTAGAATCCTGACATGTGGTAATTTGGGCTTCTTGAGTTGGAGACAACAAAGAAGGGGATTACAAAAAAGCCCAATTAGTGGCATTGTCTCTGAGCTTCCTTGCACAGCAGCATGATCTCAGCTGAGGAACAGACAAGAAAAATCTGCTGGCGCTGGACACTGATTGACAAACATTTGCTCTGCACTGCTTCCTGCTGTTGCAGAGGAAAGATTTGGGTTTTGTAGTACTGTATCTGTGAGCAATGGCCAAATGTGATTGGCTAGAACAACTCCTGGTTCTGATCCTGAGACCACAAGACCAAGGCAAGTTCCCTGATTATGGACAAATTCTCACAGAGGCCTTGCAGCAAACACACAATCAAAAACACCCCAAAAAATTTCAATGTACTTTGTTCATCTGATCATTCAATAGAATCTGCTTGTAAGGCAAAAAAGGTTTGACAAACAGCAAGAAATACACAGAATAAAGGGTGCAGATTTTTTCTCATTTTGATGGGCTTTTTTCTTGTTGATTGCAGACCCTGTGTGACCTAAAGAAACCATCACCATATCATGTGTCCAAACTACAATGAAAGTCCATCAGTTGTGGAGTTGCTCAAATTCAATCGATCGGCAATAAATCCACCTGTGCTGAAATAGGCTCAGCACATTTCCTCAGATTAAAATGCTGTGAGGTTGTCACCAACCTGGGATGTCACTGCTTGTCTTGGAAGGTCCTGTCATTACTCCATGCTCCAATCATATTTGGATCTGTGGGTACTTTCCTGCCAGCCCCCAAAAACAAGGATTGTCTGACACAAGCAGCAGTCATACACAAGGAATGCTGAGAGCCGGAGCATTCTCTCTCTTTCACATGAATCTCGTACAAAGCAATTGCTGCAGTGAGCACTCTGTAAGTTGACTGTTGGATCAATGTGGTGAAGACAGGCCAAGAAGATGAACAAAGGCTTTGGACAATAATGATTGAAGAAACTTCTTACACGATCCACTACAAAGCTGGTTTGCTATCAATCCTTTCACTTGTGTGTTCGCTCAGATATTTGATCCTCACTTTTGAAACCACAACTCTGAAGGTTTTGACCAGGAAAATTGTTGGATTCACAATGGAATTGATGGGAACCATGACAACTATCGCCCAAATCAAAAGTTTCAGTGAAAACTGCTCAGACAACATCAACAAAATAAAAATTATGTTCACAGGAATCCAACACAATATATTGGTTCCAGTCAACATAAATATTTGAACATAAATGCTCTTTCTGGATTGTCTTTTTTGGGAGTATTTTTCAACATCTTTGCTTGATCTGAAAATGAATTGCACTAGAAAAGAATTAGAAATTGTAATTACTGCTAAAGCAATCAACTGAACAATAACAGTGAGGATGATGGTCACTTTTACCATTTGTATCTCATTCAGTGGATCCACAAAAGGTGAACAAAGGTTAAATGTGAGAACAATAGACCAGTACATTTTCCACAAAATAATCAAACAAACAATCACAAAGGTAACCATATAGTTTACAACAATACATGCTATATTGAATGTCACACTCTTGATTTTTGCATTTAGTGGAGTCAAGATTGTGATAGTTCTGGAAACTGACAAAAACATGAGAAGAGCAGGAGATAAAATGCTATACCATAATGCAACAGCAAAAATATTGGTGCACATGACACTTCTCCTCCAAACTGACTCAACAAGGATAAAATTCTGGCCATAGTATGTGTTAGCAACTGATAGCATTACCAGATGTATCCCACACAATAAATCAGCTACCCAAATTGATGTCATTGCCATTCCAGATGTTCTAACTTTATGGATATTTCTGTCATGTGGTATTTGGTTGACAAGGAATAAAATCCCATTCAGAACAAGGATTGTAGCAGCTGTGAAGTAAATACAGAATACTAAAGGTAATGTTGGAATTAAGTTGTGACAGGATACAAACCATGGTTTGTTTGCTATGCATATTTGAGCACATTCTGCAACACAACAAACATGATACTTCATGGACAACAAGAGTTTGATGTGAATGAGGTGAAAGGCAACTGGTTTAATGTCTGACAAGGTGTTCTGGGCCATATTTAATAGCAATAGCTTGACATTATCATGGAAAATGTGTGAAGGAAATGATTTCAAATTATTGTGAGATAAATCAAGGTTTCTCAAAGCCTTTTGATGACCAAATGCTCCCTTCAAGATTTGACTGATTTTGTTATTATTGAGGTTCAAGAATTCCATTTTTGGCTGATTTTTGAAACAACCTCCAGAGATTTTCCTGATCTTGTTGATGCTCAAATCTAGATCAACAACAAAAACTGCATAGCTCAGCAGAGAGCAAATATGTTGAATTTTGTTTGTGCTCAATATCAGCCTGTGAGCATTTTGCAATGTTTTGGCCACATTCCAAACATAGTCACTGCCTGTTTTTCTTTCAGGTAAATGTTGAAAGAAGGTGGGATGTTTCATCTGAATGACAAGATATGGATGCAGGTTTGGCACACTTAAATAAGAAAAATTCACACATTTTACAACATAGGTCAGACAAAAACAGAACAAGGGACACATCACAGAAGCCAAAGTACAAAACAATTCATCATCTCCCAAAAGGCAATCTTTGATACCATCACAAAGATCAGCCATGTGCAAACAGGAGACAACTTTGGCACATTTAAACATTCCTACACAGTTTAAAAAGTTCAATTTCTTCAAGCTTTTGTGAAGTATTTCATCTTCCCCATGCAAACAATCCCACTTCCCATCACAAATGTAAGAGTATGGAATGCAGTATGACTTTTGACACTTGAATTTAAGATTGCATGGAAATTCTTCACAACTTTCCACATGTTCCCCAGTTCTACAAGGGCTTAAGTTTCCATATTTATCAAGTTTAAAAGAACAAATATGTGAGACTTGGTAACATTTTGTGTGCCTTTGTCTGCAAGGTATCTGACCAGGCTTAACACAAGAAAAACCAACACCTGAAGCCAATGCCTCCTTCAAATGAACTTCATCCTCAGCTTGAGGACCACAGTCTGGAACCAAGTCATTCATAAGAGCACTGCTTATTGTGATCCCACTCATGCATAGCAATGAAGTGGAATGTTGATATTTTCTTGGAGTATCAGGAAATATTTGTACATGCCAACCAAACAACAAACACATCCTGTTTATTTGTTGGTAAAAGAATGAACATATTTGCTTGGCTTTGGAAATATACTTGCATTTCTCATTCTCTTGGCCATGTTCTGTGCAATTGCAGCCAACTTCATCACTATCATCCTTCCCAGGAC
>JAAUXT010022020.1_pt1 | contig 27330 bp, 47 predicted proteins | sample 7278171 | NCBI WGS metagenome assembly JAAUXT01 (sample SAMN14350112, study PRJNA611818) | marine sediment metagenome | isolation source: surface marine sediment (1.8m) | place: French Polynesia: Moorea | collected 2018-08
CAGCCGGAAATTATCAAAGTACCTGGTGTTGCACCACGAAGACCGGATGAGGTCATTCACAGAGGTGAAAACACACACACATAGACAGCATGACTGGTGGAAGACAAGGAGGACAAGGAAGAATTAATGAACAAGGAAGAATTGAGGACATTACTGATGCCGCAAGGGACTTCGCACTGCAGTTGCCTTGAGCACTGCTTCTTGTTTATTGAAATGTCAGTGTTTTGCGGTATTTTTTTCGCGGTGCCGCACGCAAGTTGTCAGAAAGCAAACTTGTGTGAGACAAAAAAAAAAACAACCGGCTCTGTACCGCTTTTCTCTCTTGGTGTTGGTGTTCAAATGGTTGCTCAAAAAGCACGACACACAACGAAAGTTACCGGTGCAGTTGAATCCGTCTCCCAGGAAACCAACAGCGCACGCGCACGTGTAAGGCGTCCCACCGAACGAGTTGAAGTCGTATCGCGCGTCTGCGCAGTGTGCGTTTGCATCGCATCTCGCGAGCTCCGTCGCGCACTCATCCACGTTGTCTGAACACACCAAAAGAACAAGTCGCAAGTGCGGATTCAATCTACAGCCGGAAATTATCAAAGTACCTGGTGTTGCACCACGAAGACCGGATGAGGTCATTCACAGAGGTGAAAACACACACACAAACAAATCCATACAGAAAATTTGTGACCGCCAATCAACCACCTTGTCTGACCACCCTGTCAAACGATAGTGTGTGGTTGTCTCGTTTCTACTGCAGCCCAAAGAGTAAAATGATCGCGTGTGAACTACCTCCACAGTGAAAAATGATTCTGTAGAATGCGGCGTTGTTGACCCGAGTTCTGTCCCCGGGCGCTTCGAGCACGACTCCGAGGTGCGGGTGGCTCCAGCAGAACGGCTGCGTCGCGCGGGTCAGAGGGATGCGCAGGTCCGAGCCCCAGATGTCGAACATCGTTGTGCCCTCAGACAACACCACCTGATGCGAAGAAGAGAATAGGGGCTTCTGTGTTCGCCGGTTTGTGCCAAACAACAGCACACGTAGTGATTGTGGGTTCTGTACGAGCCGAAACTCCAACCTCCAGATCAAGCAAAATGCGGTCAGACCTGCAGCGTTTCGATCTGGCCTCGAGTCATGGTCCCAGACTCGAAAACTGCGTCGGATTCGTCCTGCACATCGTCATGCGACAACACGAAACGCCAATGGAACAACGTCTCGTTCCCCGTTGGCATCGGCACGTTCACGTTGCCTGCAAAAACAAACCAAAGCGAAGGTCATTTTAGATTTACGTTGTCTCAACATCGAAGGGTTCTTGCACAATGGTACTGGTGAGAATTTTGCACCAAAACGATCGGAAGTTCACCTGTGAGGGTGATGGCAGCTGTGAAACTGAAGGTCAGCTGGACGTCAGGGAAATGTGGGAACGCGTCTGAAGGCGCCGGGAAGACGAAGTGCTCCCCGGTCAATACAGCAAACTCCACGGCCTGGACGTCAATTGTATCTGAGGACAAACAGACTTGACTCATCCATTTGACACGTCGATACAACAGGGTGCGTGCACCACAAAAATCGTGCAAATCAGGAAACAGCGTGGTGTAATATGTCACCAGTGCAGTTCCCAGTGTCGATTTGCAAATGGTCAATGTGATCGACGTTGTTGGCCTCGTGCGCCTCGGGAATCTGCTGTTCACTGTCCACCTCCACCGACAGGGTGATGTTGCCAGAGTGCGCGCACAGCCAGGCGAACTCATCTGAAACGTGCAATGCTCCGCCATGAAACGACACAGTGAACCACGCGTCTCCTTCTTGGGGAACATGGTGCCCAACTGTCCAGAATTCTTTGAGGAATTACTGCCTCTCCTGCATCCTTTAGTATCCTTTTAAATTTTTTACTGTTCGTTTTCTTTCGTGTTCTGACGTTCCTTCCATTGCTCCCCCCGGTCCCCCCCCCCACCCAGGTGCTATTTCCCAACTTCAAAGGAGGTCACTGAAAAGAGGCCGTCTCTTCGTACCGATTCTCAAGATTTGAAAGTAGAATAAATGAGTCCACAGAAAACTTATTTTTGACTGGTGTGAAATGTGAAACGTGTGGTGCTCAAGGCAAGTGGTTGTTTTTCTCCCATTTTGAGCACACCACTGGGTACTCCGTCCGGAAGGACTTCGTACGATCCGGACAGCCCCTAGCTCCAGTGCACAAACCTGGATGCAGGAAGAATCCGGCGGAATCGGACAACTCGATGTTTCTGTCGTCGCGTGTCGCTGCATTCGTGGCGTTGATGTGGCCCCGAATGTCGTACGGGATGGTCTGCGTCACGCCGGCCGCCGTCACGCGCAGGCGGTACGCGAACACATTGCTGTCGCCAACACCAACGGGCGCCTCTCCCCAACCTCCCAAACCTGATGACAAACTTGTTTCAGTTACGTCAACAGAAGTGGTGCCGGTGGTCTGTTGTTGAAACGTAATGCCAGGAGTGGACACGGCAGCCTTTTTCAACAGACTTGGTTCTCCAAGCAGGTACACTCAATAACAACCTTGTGAAACTCAAAGCAACTGAGAAAAACTTGGACCACAAACCGCCAACCCTGGCAAAGACCGAGAAGTTGAACGGGTTGTATCCCCAGCGAAGCTCGTTTCCCGCTACAGACAGAGTGTTTGTATCGGCCTGCAGGTCCGTCAAGTCTGTAAGGAGATGGTAACATTGTGACTCGGTCAGATGGAAAGATTCTCCCATTGTACCTTTCAGCTTGCAACAATTGGCACACTGTGTGATGTCAAAAAATGTCAGCGGGAGAAATGTTTCAATCAGGTGGCTCCCTGTTTCAACACAAAACTTTCTCTCTGTACGTGCCTGGTCCGCAGTCGAGAGTCACTGAAAAGCTTTGCTCGTTGTTCATGTCGGTCAGTTCGCGCATGTCGGGATCGGTGACGCGCACGCGCACCGTCAGTAGCGCCCGACCCGACGCGACGGCCGCCACCTCTGCGTCGCACGCTCGCGTCACATCCACGTCTCCACCCAACCTACACCAACGTCACCAAACTCGCACCACATCAAACACAACACCGCCGAGACAATTGAAATTTCAGTCCTTGTTGTGACAGAAACAGAACGGAGCGTGATGAGGAAAGAACACGCGACTCACTGACGAATACGCAGCGTTTCGCCAGCAGGAATAGAGGTCTCCAGCTGACGCGCGCCGCGCTTCCACACGTGGGGCGTGAGGTCGTGCTCCACGTCAAGGTCAAAGGCCCGCACGTACACCTGAAATGTCGTCTCCTGATGTCGGAAAATATTCCTTGGAAAACAGTTTCTGGTTTCACTGTTTATCCAGGTGAACGAATGGTGATATACTCATCGTGCCCCTGCTTTGGAGGAATGGTGGTTCTTCCTCCGTTCCCCCTGAGCAAACAACGAACACTCCCTTCCAGAAAACTGCACACCTTGACAGTCAAGGAGTCGAAGCCGTGAGTTGGAGAGATGTCTTCACTCATGAGGTTCACAACGGACAAGTCCAGAGAGATGGGAGCCGGGTTCTTGTGCAAAGTCTCAGGTATTTGCAACTCCGCGTCCACCAACTGTAGCAAGTCTGAAAACAGAACGTTCGAAACACGAGCTCAGAACTTTTGACGAAGGGCTGTATCTTTGCACTCATTATCGCAGACAGATCTGCAAACACATCTACGTCACGATTCTGCACCTAGTGGGCAGTCCACCATGATGGGCACAGCAAACTGGTTGTTATCTTCCGACCGCTCCGTTGTCGCGTCGTGACAGTCGACCACTCCCAACATGTAAACCTGCAGGTCAATGCCAGATGGTCTCTTTCTGCTTCTCTTTTCCCTTTCTCTCTCTTATTCTCTCTATCTCTCTGCACACACACATACACACACACGACACACGCGGACACAACATAAAATATTTACAATGGACAATTGAATTGACAGTATCAATGCGCTTTTCAGGCGATTGAAAGCTCCAGGTTTGTAGTCTTGTGTAAATAAAACATCACACGAGTTCGATTTTCACCTCCGGTTATCGCGTTGAGTTTACTCTTCTTGGGCATGGAACGTGAAGCTCACCCTGCCGCACAGCGAGTCGGGGAGGTCGGCCGGCACCACGGCGGAGTGGTTGCGGCTCGGCAGCGGGAGGTGGCGGTGGTCGCGCATGAAGGGCTGCCCTGCGCCAAAAGTACCAGTCAACTGCTCCGCGTGCTGCGATTCGCCATCGTAAAGAAGCTGCCGGTCCTGACGGAACGAAAAATTGCACAGTCGGTTCAAACTGGCTGTTCCCAAGCAAACCGTCGCAAGATAACCACTCCTGATATCTAAAATACTTTTGCAAATGTGTTTTGCGCTGTTTGGGACGCTGTGTCGTGGTTTTTGGGCTCCAGGCCACATCTGCATTCGTTTGCGCCTCACCTCGGGGTCGAGCTGCGTGTCGGTGGACAGGCAGACGCAGTGTGAGAAAAGCAACATGTCGTTGAGATTCAGCAGCTCGGCGCCCGGCAGATCCACGTTCACGTCGATGTGAAGCGTCACATCCCTGAGCAACATCTGCATCGAGTCCTCCAATCGCACCACGTGTTCTCCAGATACTATCTCATCCTGCACGAGAAGACACCCACTTTTCAGGGTGAAAATGACCATTCGTCTCCCGAACTGCTACTCGTATTTCTTTACCCTTTCTGGGTCTGCTAACATCTGCAGAGCCTGTTCTGGGGTGAGCCGTCCTAAGTTATCGACGCCTTTGTGTATCAGGATGTCTCCCATGACAACAACGTCCGCTATCATGTTGAACCACACCCTGCCAAATTCATCACTGCACTATTTTAGATCTGAATTGTACATGTTTGATTTTGCAATGGAAGGGTCAAGTTGTAAATACGTCTTTTGAAGTGTGACAACTCTGCACACAACTCGGGCGTCCGAAGTGTCAAAGTGGAGAAAGTACCTGTCCATGGGTCTTACGACGTCGACGTTGTTCTCAAGACTGAAGTCGTGGACGCTGAAATCCACGTAATCCTGACTACACCTCAGGATATTGGAGATGTTCGTGAACATCACCTGCGTAAAATGACCAAATTGCAACAAAGACAACGTGTGTGAACAGAAAGAAGCGACATTCGTGCAAAACAAACAGCTGAATTCTTTTGGCTGATGATGGAGCGACGGAACACGAAAACGCGTCGATCCATTGTTGCCATTTTTATGGTGTCCCGTACCTGGTTCTCTGGCACCTGGTCACGGGTGTCGAGGTGCACGCCAGCGAGGACGCGCAGAATGAGAACGTCAGACGTGCATGCACTGACGGGAACACGGAGCGTCACCTCGCCCTGCAGCTCCAGCGTGCTGAAACTCGCCAGCGCGCCGTGCAGCTGGCGGCTCATGTGGTCGTCCACACCCAGCAGGTGTACAGGAGCGTCGATATCTGAAATGTTCAGTTTGATAAAACCGCAGGGTTGTGCACAAAGGGAATTCGGCAAACTGACACAAACCAGAATTGTGGGGATGAGAATTTACCTTCGTCCAGATGCCTGTCTGTCGAAACGAAGGCCTCAAGAACAAAATTTGGTCTCTCATCTGTGGAGGACGGAATATCTTCCAGCCTGTAAGTCAAACTATGGTGTTACGAATTCACCGGCCAGCATCCAGCTTGCATCGCGCAAGACTTTCTAGTGTGACTGGTTCAACGGAAGTGGTCTTTTGCGCCACACGTCCAAACGTGTGCCAAACCATTAACTTTGGCGACAAAAAGAACATGACAAATCACAGGTCGCACCCATAGTTGGCGATGGTGACGCTCATCTCGAGCGTCGCGTCGACGCCGCTGTAAAGCTGCGTCTGCGCACGCGCCGAGAAGTGGAGCAGCGCCAGCACGTCGTTCTCGCAGCGCAAATTGACGCGCAGCGCTCGCTCGTTGTTGGCGAGGTTGGGGTCGATGCTCGGGTTGCTCTTCCGATCCCAGATACGAACCAAGAGGTAAGACTCTCCACAGAAGGCTCTATGGCACAAGCAGAAGACAGGTTTCTCCATTTCTGTAGCCGGTATTTGTAAATTGTGACGAAATATCTTCGCAGCACAAACCTTGCGTCAGCCATTTCCACCAGGTCAACAACCAGGTCCTCACCGCTCCAGTCAAAGGAAAACGTGTCGGGCATGATGTCCGTGATGCCTGCAAATATTGGACTGAGTTGGTTGCAATCTTGCACAGAGGGATAGATTCGAAGCAAATTTCCCCTTGAAGAAAAATGGGGAATGTTGAGATGTCAAATTCACTTCCCTTTGTAATTTCTTTGGAATAAACGGTGCCGGTCTCTTCACACACACCTCGGCGCGCGTGCGTGAGCTGCTCCAGCGTGAGCGGGACGTGCAACTCGACGTCTTCGTCCGACACGGAGTCGTCCACGCTGAGAAACATCTGCAGCTCGAGCGACACGTCGTTGATGTCGAGACTGGAGGCCTCCCGCACCGTCGCCCCCGCCGTCTTGCGCAGCCCGACGCGAAATGTGTAGCTGTAGGCCACATTCGAGAAGAGCGTCGTGGTGGGAGTGCCAGACAGCAGGAGTTCGAACTCGCCAGCCGACAAGTCCACTTGAGCTGCAAGACACACGGTGTTGTCAGGCGCCTTGGTGTGTCGAATTCAACCTTTCCGTTCAAAAAGCGCCGTTCTTTGAACGCGAGACGACTCACTCACCCTGTTGACACTGGATGTTCTCCTGGTTGAGTGGGAAGTGGAACACGTCGCCTGAGGCCGTCGCGAACGTCGCGTCCCGCGGCGTCACGCGCAGGAAGAGCCCCGGGCGACTCGACCCGTTCCGCGCAGACTCACAGTCCGCCACGCCGCCCAGGTTGAACGTTCCTGTAAGAGCACTCCTCGTTTGGCGAGGAACTCCCGCATGACGTTTTAGGTCGCTGACAAACACGATGACGTGAGCAACATGTACGCAAAACGAATGGGACAAGACGTGCCAAATCAGGCTGACCAGCTGCGCGACACATTGAACATCGGCTTGTGCACAAGTCAAAACCACGACTGAACCAACAGGAAAACCACCAGCTCTTCTCAGGTTTGGCTTTGCAAGCAACATGAATCGACAATGACCTCACTCAGAACCTTGCACGCACACTCAAACAACAATTGTGTTCTTGGTGTTTGAAACCGTCCACACACCACGAAATTCTTTAAGGAGTGGATTCAATGGAGATACACACAAAAAGCAGCGCCAACCTTTGATGTTGCGCAGGGTGACAGTGGCTCCGGCTTTGATGGAGTCTGTGAAGCGGAACTCGCTTCCGTCCAGGTTGGTGACGGTGTGTCGCGAGTCGCTCGCATCGAGAACGTCGTCGATGGAATAAAACTCTTCCAGGTCAAACACCCCTGAGAATACACGCGACATGCAAGATCAGGCACTAAAATCTCCACAGTTGTGACTGCTACTTTTCTTTGCAAAAGGCGGACAGCCAGTTTTCGCTAAAAAGCGCACCAAGACAGTGTGGGGGGAAGTGTTTGTGTGGCTTGACGTGAAACAACGACGAGCACCTCCAGTTCACAGTTGTGACAGAAGGAGCAGATGTCAACCAAAAATGAGGCAGTAATTTTGTGTGAGTACACACCTGTTGGGCTGGCTGGGATGTCATCAGCACCAGTGTTGATGATCTCCACCTCCAGCGAGTGCGTCAGGTCCAGCAGGGGCCACAGCTGCTCGGGAGGTTCTGGCATTCGCGCCACAGAGATCGCCAGTCCGTTGGCTGCAACCAAACCAAAACAGGATTTGTTAGAGCTGACCTCTCCACAGCGTGCAGTTTTGAGGCCTGAAACCGCTTTTTGATTCAGCTCCCCACCTTTGCAGGTGAGATGTAGCTGTTTGCGATGAGTGTTGAGAGTCATCGAGGGTTCCTCCATCGTGCTACCGAGCGTCCCCTGCACAGTCAGCTCCAAGACCCACGATTTTTCACAAAGCTGGAGCTCTGGCGGAACCTGCAGGAAAGAGTCCGCCCTGAGTCTGATGCAATGCAAATTCCCTGGCACATGTCCTTTTCGAACCGTCAATCGTGGACAATGTTTGATGTTCTTTCTTGTGTGTATCCGTCGACAAGAAGTACCGATGATCTGACCTGGACTTCAAACCGAGTGTTGCGCACAGTGCGACGGCCGGTTCCCGCCAGAGTGACCCTGTGATCCACAACCTCTGAGAGGCTCAGGTCGTCCTGACGCTCCAGTGGAGCCAAGTTGAGGGCCACTCCTACGAGGACAAGAAAATTCTGATTTGGTTGCCTCTGGCTGCAAGAGCTCATTCAAAACGCAAAGATTTGGCGTGCAGAGTCTGGTATCCGACAATCAACGCGCTCACCCAGGGATGCGCTCTCGTCCCGCTTGAGCATGGCGGCGAACGCGGTGTGCGGCTGCGCACTAATGAACACCGGACCGAGCGTCACGATCTGCCACGCCACGTCGACGTGCAGCGACTCTCCCTGCACGGCGTACGACGTGGACTCCACGTTGAGAATTGACCAGTCTGCTAACAGCGACCCTGATGAAAACACGCAAATTGGAAATAATTGTTATCCAAAACCTGCCCTTGACCTTCGTGTGAGTACCGTAATCCACCTGAAATCGAGACGAGAGAGGTTCTTGACCGGGATACTCCAGATTATCAGGCTTTGGGCATTTGGATTCAGTTGTGTGCACTCACACGGGCACTGCGCGATGTTTACCGACACGGTCGCCTCGTTGTTCGTCTCATCGGTTTCTCGCAGCGCGTTGAACGGGTCGATCTGGACGATGAGGTGACCTGAGCCGCCGGTACTCGAGCAGAAGAACAGCAGCTGTGACGCTTCCACCTTCAGAAAACACGCATCCAATGTTTCCAAAACGGTGTTTTTGTCACAACAAAGTGAAGTCGGACGATTACAAATGTTTTTGGTGAATGGAACTGGGAGATACAGAAGCAGGTCTGAAGACCGCACCTGCCACTGCGCATCGGACAGGTTGACGGTGGAACCGCTGAAGGCGGCGCGCGGGGTGTAGGGCAGCAGAACGTCGTCCGACGACCGTGTCGCGTCCTCTGAATCAAACCACAAAACCGCGCTCGTGTTTGTGTTGCCACATCCTCAATACGTTATGTGGTCGGCGTCTTCCAATGTACGTGGCAGTACCTGAAGCGTACAGGCGCAGGGCGAGAGGGTACTTCGTAACGGTCGCTGGCCAGCTGCCCACGTTGATGTTCTCCATGATTTGTATGTCCAACGTGAGCACTTCCTCGTACGCGATGCTAACCACGTTTGATTCCCCGTTCACTGTGAACGTCCCCACCGAGAGGTCGACTTCTGGGGAACAAAGCAAACATTGCCGACAGAACCCTTCAAGGTGAATTCAAACAAGCGAAACTTCGCTGAAATGTTGATCGAAGCAAGAAAGCAAAGCTTAGCTAGCCCGCGATTTTACGGTCAGCGGCCCACATGGTGGGGCTGGGGTGGGTGGCAGATTAACAGATGACAGCAAAATGTCAGGTCCCCACCCAACCCCTACACAGACACACATTCACACATACAGTGTTGCACTTGGCCGCGGAATACGAAAACCACGGGCTTAAAAACCTTCAGGACAGGCGACGTGTAGAGGAGCGAATCTGACGTTGTTGTCCGTGACACTCGGGTCCAGGTCCTTCACCTGGTCGCTGTCGCCCTGCTGCAGCTCCACCCCGAGGTAGGCGACCCGCCCACAGGACGCGAGGTCAGAGAACGCGAAGGGTCCGCTCAGTACGACAGTCACTGCGTTGTCTGAGAAACAGAAAGTTTGGTGGCCAGAATGTGAGAGAATTAATGACGATAAGTGACTGGAACACATGAAGCTCTTGGCCTTCTCGCCTTGTCTCTCTCACCAGGGGAGGACGCGAAGTCAGAGACAAGCGCCGTATCGGGCGATATGGACATGTCGGCGTTGCTGCCGCTCTCCGACACCCAGTAGGCGTCCACCGCGCCCGGAGAGAGCGACGTCAGCTCAACCGAGTCGCTGTCGTACGCCTGACAACACAAACGATGATTGGGTGTTCTTGTCGTACTGCTGAATCTGCACCCGTTCTGGACCAGAATTTGAGTTTTTTTCACTCCAGGCAGAATCTTCCGTCAAACACAGCAACACAGTTTGTTTTCAACGCGGTGTCGAAGCCGCTGACCTTCAAGAGCAGGTTGAAGTGGACTGGAGATCCGAGTGTGGTGGAGGTGGCCGCGCCCGGACAGTTGCTCAACATACACGTGACTCGCAGCGCCACAGTCAGAGCTGAGGCTTCGCCCAGAACCAGGTGACCCGACTCCACTTGCATAGACAGATCGCTCAGCGCAAACAGATCTGCAGAGGATCACACGTCAGGTGTTAAGTGAATCTGAATCGCACTTTGAGCTGCCATTCCACAATGCTTTTGCAGAAATTTGTCTTGCTTGGCGGCAGGTGACAAAATACTTGGAACCTTCATTGGTGCCTTCGCCGCAGTCGACGGTGATGGGCGCTGCGCGCACGTTGTTCGTCTCGTCGACCTCGGGCACGAGATGCGCCGCGTCCGCCTCCACCAACACGTACACAGGGCCGCAGTAGCGCCGCGCCAGGTCCGCGGGAAGCGTGAAGCCGGACGCGTCAGACAAGTCGAACGCTGCACACAAATCAACAACGGAGATAGAGGCCGCAGTTGATCTTGTGGTGCTCAAACTTTGTGGGAGCTTCATCATCAAAGGCAACTGCTAGAAAGGTGCTGCAAAACGCAATGAACTGCTTCGCCACTGCACCTCACGACAGAAGAAGACACCAAACTGCAGATTCAAAAGTTCCCATGACGTCTGGCTGGCAAAGTACAGGTCAGGTGCTGTCACACACACACACGCACACACACACACACCTCTTCCAATTTGAACAGTCAAGAGTAACACTTCGAATTGTTTGGGTTATTTTTGCTGCACCCTTTGTCTTGGTGGGAAGCACGAACTGGAAGTCATTAGAGATGCGCGTGCCCACACTTGTCAGTTTGTGCAAGTTTAGTTTTGTGTTTTTTGTTGTGATTTCTGTCCACTCACTGGCGTTGGTGGTTGCCCCGTCGAACGGCTGGTTGAAGAGATACGCGTAGTCGAGCCGCTGGTCTAGCTCGGGCTCCAGAACATTGTTGGATGAGATCCAGAAATCGTATTCAAATCGATCTGAGGTGGAAAAAAATTGTCTGCTGGCATCATCGCCAAAACGGACACGAGCAATAAAGCATTTCACAAGGTCTCCCCACAACATAAACGTTCATGCCCAAATGCACGTACCTGTGCTGACAGGTGTTATTACGCTGATGCTCAGCGAGTGAATCTCTACAGGGCCCAGAGAGCCGTGCACCCAACTGTTCTGCACCTCAAAGTTGAGCACAGCGATATCTACTACACCTGAAATGACAATGTCTCGTCTCATTGCAACCCGTTCCGTTTCAAAGACGGGAGGACGATCAGTTGTAACCTCACGAATGCTCTCCACAGCTCAAACTGACCAACACAGTGGGTCCGGAGAGGGATTGGAACGAAGTTGTCGGCGAGGGTTTGCTCGAGCGCGGCCTCTGAGTGCAGCAGCACTCCCACGATGAGGAAGTTAGCCGCCTCGCACGTAGAGGCGTTCACAGCGATATCGACCCTGAGGTCCTCGATGTGAACAGCGTCGTTTACTCTGATGCCTCTGTTCGCCAGCGTGTTCGTATCTGAAGATGTCAAGGTTTTCAAACTGAAGGCAGACCCTGTAAAACCTTGGCACTGTTTCTGGGTTCGGATTGGAAGGAAAAACAATTCTGTTGAAGACACGTGCTGCCTATTGTCTATCAGAACAATTCTATCGTGTTGCCTCTGAAATAGGATTTCACCTGCTTTCCCGCGTCGCTCTCACCTTGCGACATCACATTATTCGGCGTCTGCAGCCGCAAGTCTTGCGAGGGGTTCCACTGCGAATCACGTGAGAGGAAAAGCAGCACGTCGAGCAGCGCGCAGCCCGACGCGCACGGCTTCACGTCCCTCAGCCCAACGTTCCTCACGTCGAAACTGACGGACACCTCGGCGGGCTGGTCAACCCACAGCGTGTGAGGACCAACAAGCCGCACGTTCTCAAGCCTCAGGATTTCTGTGCAATGTACAGATAAGAATAACTTGACGTTGCCCAACAATGGACGCAAATGGGTGTCATGCAACGAGCTATTCTACTGACAAGTTGGTGTCACAGCATTCCTCGAAACAAACAACAGCGCTGAAATTCCACTGGAAAGCTGGAAAGGAAACGCAAGCTACTTCTCTTGGTCCCTACCCTGTGGACAGTTGACAAACAGTGGTGTGGCTGCGACGTTGTTCAGGTCGGAGATCTCCGAGTAACGATCATCCGAGTCGACGTGGATGATGAGGAACTGCGGGCCGCAGCGCACGTCTGGTAAATGCACACCTGAAACGAGGAAGGCTCTTCATCATTCTTTACGCTCAAGCCATACTGCCGATGAAAGGGAAATTCACAACATTTCTGCTCAAGAGCAGGAACATTAACCACTGACAGAAAGTGCCGTTTTCAGTCCAACATTGCGTGCTTTTGTGTTGTTGATGAACACCCAAACCGCCTTTGGACTTTGCCAGCTGCAGGTCACCTCTGAGGCTGGTGTTATTCTCACTTGCTCCCAAGATGTGTTTGGTTGGGTAGCAGAGGGCATTTTGAGTTGGATCAACTTGGGCTTGCGCCTCCTCTTCCCTCTCCCTACTGAGTCCAATTGGTGTTGTCCGCTCGCACCAGGCGACGGAAGCACGCAGCCCACGCGGCTCACCGGAGAGGTCGCGGACGAGGACCGTCTCGCCCGGAGCACCGCCCAACTTGAGTGCTCTGCTCGCGAAGCTGCTCGTCTCGTACAGCAGGTCCAGGTCGTCCGCACCCAGCACCTCATCGTCCGACAGGTAGAATGACAAGCTGAAGAGCGGCAATATTTATTTCAGAGAAATCGTGGCAAGGGGTGGCAACTCAATGAGCCCTTTTTTTCCAAGTTTCAAAATTTTGCAACTGAGCCTAAGTTGGAACGGACCGCAACGGTGAAATGTTGGGTGCAGCGTTGATGGCTGGGAGGGAGATTTGCTGCAGGTGAATCTCGACCTCGTACAGCACAGCCTCGTCCGCCTCCACGATCCAGCCACTCAGCGAGCGGAACGACGCGACGCGCAGGTCCGGACCAGACACTGAAGGCGAAAAAGAAAGTGCAAGGAAAATAATATTTTGCCTTGGTGTAGGTCAAAAGGAAATCATCTTCGGATCAGTCGGGTTCCATGCATGCCTGTGTCGCAGGGATGCGCCACGCTTTGCACGTTGTTGTCCTGCACGAGGTCGCGCTGTGTGAGCAGATCGTCCCCGAAACTGAGCCGCAGCGTCAGCGTCGCCCGGCCCTGCGAGCCACAGCTGCCCGCGGGAACCTGAACCGACAAACACGCCCTGTGTGAACAAAGCCAAACCGAGCCGGAGTGAAACGGATATTTCTTGTCGACAAAATGGGGATCTGCAAATGCGTTGTGCGCACCGGACTGGAGCTCACGCCATGCAAAACTGACTGCATTGACACAATACTTTGTTCACTACGCATGTCCCAAATGCGTTGGCGCAACATTACCACAAATGAACCACGCAAGCCGTAGGTTCTGGAAAAGCCGGGAAAAGGAAAGGCGGAGCCGAGGTTGTTGTCGCCGGTAAGATACTCGTGCTGGTTTGTCTGTCCAATCTGCACCAGGCGCACCCCGCTGCCAGATCCGTCGGACATCCTGCCAATAAAAAGCAGATTCAACATTGCACGCAGAAAATCTTACAGATGATGAGAGTGAGAGCGATCGTCTTCAGGTCCCTGCAGCACCCCTGCAAATTCACCTGAGATCCAATTTGAAATTCTCCCTGTTGTTCGACACATGACCAGTTTCCTTGGTGAAGGTGACTTGGACCGAGGCTCTGAAGCGGAACATCTCAGTCTCCACCAACCGAAGCCCCGTCGTCTCCACATCAAACTCCGACAGGTCGAAGAAATCTGTGAGTAGATGCACGTTCGGAATATGGTGCAGTTTATTCTTCTCGACAAGGGTCAACGGCTGCGGACCTGGGGTTGGACAAGAGTCCACTGTTGCGAAACATTGTGCAAAGAGTCTAAGTGTTTCAACAGACCGATAACTGCACCAAGAGAAAGCCCACCATGGCTGCAGATGACAGTGGTTTCCTGGAGAGCCTGGTGCCCGAGGGTCTCTATTGGCTCCTGGATACTGTTGTCGCTGTCAAGCGCCATGATAGCAAAAGCGCGGCCGCACAGCTGCGGCTCGCTTGAGATGTGGAGCGGAAACGGACCCCCGACACTCATCTTCTGTGTGCGCTGCATCTCCACATCTGTTGAGAACGGGACCAACAAAATTTATTCGTATCTTTCTCGACAGCTAATTTCTTTTGCTTTTGCCAGAAAATGTCCCCTCTGAGCTTCGGGAATCCACAGATCTGGGCAAGTCACCTTCAATTCAGGTTGTTCAACAAATGTCATCTCGTGTGATCCAAAGCAAAACCGAGCCATCGGGCGTACCTTCAGGGTTCAACGTTGCCCACAGAAAATCACGGTTCGGATCGAGCGTTGAATCTTTCGAGAGGAAAAGACTCGTTCTGTAGTTGAAGGCGAACAGTTTCTGAGCAAGCGCTCCCAGCTGGACGGTGACGTCGGCAGTGACAGTCGGAATGCCTCCGTTGTAGACGACGTCAGGGAACCGGAACCGGTCGATCATCAGCTGCGAGTTGTCTGGGAAAACAAAGCACATTGGATTGCGAGCGGCACATCAAAGTTATCAAGAGAAGAATTTGTACATTTGCTGCTTTTTCCTTCTCGAGTTTCATATCGATTTGTAATTGCCTGTGGCATGAGAGCGACGTACAATAGTAATGAGAACACTTCTTCTTGTACGAGGGCAGGTCGACTGTGATTCGCTCCCAGTCCGACTGAGGAACAGTGTCCAGGATGTGAGAACCTGCAGAAAGAGAGTGCATTGGCAGGGTCCACAAGAATCTTTGAAGAAAATAAGAGGTCACCTTCTCCAACAAAAGTTGTTTGCAGTTGTTCAAATGTCTGATGGACATTTGTTTTGACAAAAATCTTGACCCCAGGTTTTGGCAAAGCCAAACGAAAACAACACGACGACCCCTCACCTTTCCTCAAGTTCACTCCAACTCGCGTCGCCCTGTTGCACGCCCACTCGGGCAGCTTCGTGATGTTGGCTGTGATCCTGTGTGTCACGTGTCTGTAAGGCTGCAGGGGCAGGTAGTACGTGTCGGGGTATCTCATGTCTTCTGGATTAGTCACTGTGGCCAGGACGCCGCTGTCATCCATCACCTCCACCTGAACAACAAGTGCACGGTTGGAGGTGTCAACAGACCGGAGAATTCCAAACAAGACCAATTGAAAGCTCTGTGGGGGTTGTGCGTGGTTGTTCTGAACTGTTTTGAAGCTGGCTCACTTCAATGTAGTAGAAATAGAACTGCGGGCTGGACGGGGGAATGACTCGGTCGTGCATGTTGCGGATCGTCACGTCCAGGTGAATCACAGATGTCGTCGCTGATGGCACCGAGTTCGAACCGGACCACAGGAAGCCCGGGATCTCCATGGTTACGCTGTCCAACATCACCGCGTCCGCACGACCAATCTCAGCTGCATGTGTGCGCAAAGTTTTCTTGCGTGCAGATGTTTTGAGAAAGTAAATTCGAACAAGCAGTCCGTCAAGAGCAGCTGACTCAAGACTTACGTATGTAACACGCTGTTTTCAATGGCGTCGCAACGATGTTGTTTGCTTCATTCACCTCTGGTATCACATCGTCTGCAAAATACCGAAAAGTTTCACTGACTGGCATAAATCCGCATGATACGAACCAAACCTGTCAAATCAACGCCTCCAACACTGTTGGCGCCCAGCGGATCAGTGATGCGTGTTTTCTGGCGTGTCGGCGCACGCACCCGAGTCGACGACTGCGATGAGAAATGCGTCTCCACACAGCACGTCCCACTCGAGCGGCACGCCGCCCAGATTGACGGGAGTCACGCCGACGCGGAAGTGGCGCGACAACTCTTCGGCCGCACTGCCGTACCCGAATCCTCGGTACCAAGTTTGCTGCAAAAACGGGGTGAATCAAGTTTGACAAGGCGTTTGTTGAATCCGCCGTCGAATCTGACATTGTTGTTCTTGTGCTGCAATAATGAATTCACTAACCTCAGCGTCATCATCACTGTAGTGCGCATCGGTGGACAGCACGAGAAGAGAATTGAACCAGGGTAGCGGCCCCTCGGCGCCAGCGCCGCCAACCACCACGTCGACGTGCAGCGTGAACGCGTTGCCTCCCGGTTGGACAAACACGTCGCGGGCCGGCTCCAAGCGCACCGCAACGATGTCCAGTGTGTCTGCGATTTTTGCGTGACATTTCAAACACACACGCACACATGTACACCCACCGGCTACAAGAATCGCATCCCACGGACAGAGGACGCGACAAGTTCTCAGATGCATTTTGTTCACTGACATGACACAATGGAAAATGGAAAAGGGTGTTCGATGCGAGTTACCGTGATGGCAAGCGAGCATGTCCGAGACGTGTTGGCAGGAGAAATCATTGGTCGCATCCAAGTCTCTGTTCGGAGGTTGCAGTCCATCTGTTGTGTAACGCGCGCACAAATACCTGCAAAATTAAAGCACGCGGAAAAGCCTTGATAAATGAACTACGACCAAGTTTCAACAGTACATTTTCACCGCAGGATCTAAACTTGGAGCCCAACCTGGACATTGGTTCTGAATTGCACAGATGATTTGGAATGTGAACTGTGGTGGTGCCGGACAGAATCAAACTGCTGTCCGACGGTATTCCAGCTGACAAATCTGAAAAGACGAGTCAAAAATATGCTTTTGACCCGCAAGCTATTGCAATTTAATCGGGGATTTTCTACTCTGCGAGAAATTGTGTTTGCCGGCAGACTTGTGCAGACAACACATTTGAATACAAAATCTGACAAGCGTGAAAACACCATACGCAGTGATGGCAAAGTGTGTCTGTTGGTTTGACCTGAAAGACTTCGTGAGTCGAACTGCACGGCGTCGCTGGGTGCGACGCGAGCTGGACCGGCGCCGGCGTTGAAGGCTGGCGTCGCGGTGAGGGCGACGGCGTCTGGCGCTGGCGGCGTGTCTGTGAGCAGCAGCTCAAGGCTCAAGAGCGGCGGTGCCGTTCCTGGGAAATCCTGCCCTGACAGCTGCACCGTCACGTTGAAGCGCAGCGTCACATCCACGTCCTGGTACACGTAGTGCAGCGTATCCGGCCACAGCGACGCGTTCACCAGCTCGATGTCTGTGAAAGGGACCAATCAGCAAAAGTTTTATGGCACATTCCCCGAGGTTCTGAATCAGCAGGTCAGGTTGCGGTGGTGCACGCATCACACTTTCTGTTGATGGAAAGACGTGACAGATGAGCAACACAGTTTTTTCAGGTTGGCGAGTGGCTAAAAAGTGGAAATCACCTCTGGGACAGTCCTTGCGAACAGTCTCTCCAACCTCCATGTTGTAGCACAGGTGGTTGTCTCCGACATACTCCTCGAGCCAAGCGGCGTAGATACCATCATCTGCCTCCACTTTCAGGCACAGGTAGTTCTTGTCTGCAAACCAAAGCTGACTTGAACCGTGTCCTCTCTCAGAACTTGTGACCAGACTTTACGGATAACGCGGCCCGGTACAAAGAACACTGCACCAGACACCACTTCTTTTTGTGAGACGAATGCACATGACGAACTTGCGCAGTGTCCTGACGAGAAGAAGAACGACGCTGTGACGTCTGTGAACTGCAGCGATCCGAGCGCCGGGATGGAGACGCGTTGCGATCCCAGCCCCGACCACGTCACAGAGAACTCCTGCCAACGTCAAGCACAATCAAAGGGGTTGACCTGCCCACAGTTCCAAAAACCGTCAACCCTTTGTGTACAGATGCACTCACAGAAGCGGTGTCCAGAGTCGCGTCATCGCTGGCGAACAGCCTCAGTTTGTACGTGTTGCCCTGCGCTGGCGTCGGCTGTGGGATCAAGCTGCCCTTGTTCTGCACCGTGGCGCTGAAGCGCAGATCAACCGTCGTTCCCGGATCCAGAGTGAGGCCGGTGGCCGTGGACAGCGGTTCAAACGTCGTCAGAGCGAAACCTGCAGCAAGGATTCTCGTGCGTTTTTGGTGCGTTCAAGCATTGCTTTTGTCTTTGCTATTGGTGACTTTGGGTCACATCGGATTGCTACTGAGTCACGTCTGTGAAAATGAATGGCACAGAATGACTGTCATGAAGTACCTGTGATGCCGTCGCAGTTGAACCTGAGTGAGCGGCTGGCGTTGTTGTTGTCAGGATTGAGGTCACCACTGGACGGCACCACCGACGTCAGGTTGACGGTGAAGTAGGGAACGAAGCCGCAGAAGCGCTGCAGGAAGCGATTGTTGAGATCGACGCCCGTGTCCACCGAGAGCTCCGTCGTGTCTGATGGAGCACACAGAGATCAGATGGCTTCTTTACCACAGAGCCACAGACGCAGCTGAGTTTCTGAAGAGTCGCTTTACTGAGGACGCAGGACAAACATTTACATGTCACGTACACACTATTGTTGGGGAGACACTGAGGTCGTGAACCTGCGGAGAGTCTCCAGTCACCATCCACGGCTCTTCTGTGTCTCCGTCAAGCCACATGAAAATCTGAATTGAAAGACACATCGTTGTGTTTTGCGCGTGAGTCAACAGACGTCTGTAGTGACCGATGCCGCAAAACAACAGTCCGCTATAGCTGTATCCCTCCTTCCGACTGACCTGATACAGCACTGCTGACGGTCCAGGCGCCGCCGCGTCCTTGAGAACTCGCACGTCGACGTGAAACGAGACCAATTCGCCGCTGTTCACCTCGTCCACAGTGGGATCGCTCCCGACAAGTATTGGTTCTGGGAGCACATCAGTCACTCCTGAAAGACAACACGTTGTCGCAACGTGTCAGGTGTATCCCCCCTGCGTGCCATGAAATAAAATGAACTGAGATCGTCAGACAGATCTGACCCAAGTTTGGAGTGGTAGTACTTACCGACACATGAGACGGTGATGTATGGTATCCAGGCCACATTGTTGGTTTCGTCCAGCTCTGTCAGCTGATCCAGCGAGTCCAGCGTCACCTGGAGTGAGTTGCCGGTCCCGCAGAAGCTCATGAACTCGTCCGGGTCGAGAAACACTCCTCCTCCTGCAGCAGCAGTTGAAACGCTATGTCAGGGTTTGATTGCCACTTGTTCCGAACATGCGTTACTCGGACAAAAGAACACACCAGGGACAAAAGAACACACCAGAAAGTACTTTCTTTGGTTCAACCTGCGGACCAAAAGAAAGTGAAGTGAAGCAAAGGCTTGGGCCTCCCGGTGATTTGAACAATTTGGGTCGCTCATTCTGCTCATTCGGGTTGCTGTTTTTGCACAAACATGAAATGGGTTTTCCACAAACAAATATAACGGATACCTTCCAAAACTCTTTTGACTCACTCAATCCACCAACAACCCAAAACACCAGCAATGTCGAAAAATGTAAGAATTCTTACCGGTAATTGCAATGAAGTAGGCACTGACAAAATTTTGGTACTTTTTGCTCAAAAACCTAAGAACTCAATGTCAAGATCCGGATCTGGTGAAACATCCCACCCTCAATGCAAAAACAAAACTATGTATCTTCTTGTCAGTGTTTCCAACCCCTATGTCGCCATGCCTCGCCACAATCACTCACCCAGGTGCAGCACCTCGGTCCTCTGACGCGCCTGGTTGATCTCCGCCACAGGCTCTGCGAACGGAATCCGTTTCAACTCTCCGGTGTTGTTGTTCTGCAGCAGCAGGCTGTAGGTGAACACAGGAGCCGCACCAGGAGGCTGCTGTTCCCAACCGGCAGAGGCCCCTGCGATTCGTGAAGGGATATGCTCCAAGAAACTGCCAAAACATGGGAAGTCAGACAGTCCGTGGAAGGAAAAATATTGTTTATCTGAGGAGTTTACACACGGTTCATCCTGAGGTAGACCTGAAGATTCAGACTGGTGGTGCCTCCCACCACTAGAGTATCAACTGTCGCCAGGGTGAATTCCAAAATTCCTGACGACGAGGTGAAGATACTGACGTCCAAAACATCTGCAAGAAGCAACCGATTTCAGCAGCCCAGGCTTGAACACAGGCGACACCAAGAATGCGATCTTGTGTTTACGCGTGCATGAAGATCATTTGTTTCCAGTTTGAGGAGAAGATACCGTTGAGTGGATTTGAGCACCTGAGTAGTCGCATGAGAAGGGTACCGCGACGTAGTTGTTTTCAATGTAGCATTCCGTGAGGGCGTCTCCTGCCGGATCGCGCGCGTCAACGCGCTCCATGGCGACAATCACATGATCCAGGCTGCGCGAGCACATCTCAGCCGTTGGCGTCAGACTTCCGGTGACCTGCAGCGAACGTTCCTGTCAAACATCCATCGTTGCACACGGCAATCTCATCTCACAAGGCACGTAAGGTCCCGCAACTTGCGTGTTTTTGTGTGACACAAATAGGCCCATAGGCCTCGGGGTGATTTGAACAATTCGTCTTTGCATTCGGGTTTGCTATTCGGGTTTGTCATTTGGCTTTGCTATCCAAATGTAAACGTATCAAAGGCAGCTTGTGTACGCACGTGTGTGAGCGGGATTGCAACGCCTTCATCTTGAGCGGTGCTCAGCAGATCCTGCGACGTCGCCAGCGTCTCCGCGATGAGCGAGAAGCGCCAGGCGGGCGTCGCGTCCCACGCGCGCGTCCGTTCAAACACGGCGCCTTCGTGCAGATACAACTACAAGAAAAGGTGAGGACCATGCAGTGTGTAAGTTGTTGACACAAAGCTTTGGTTGCCTGCCCACGAGCAGTCCTTTTTTGACTGTCGTAGAGCTTGTTCTGTGCACAAATAGTCCACCGCGCATAGACGGCACCAACGTTCTGCTGTGATACAAATTCGACGCACTTGGATACGGAAATTGTCAGCTTCTGGGTTTTCCCTGATATTGATTCCCTTTTCGTTCCACACTATGGCGTTCAGGGTGACGAAGTGGGGAAAGTCGACGTGTAGGACGCCCTCAAGGTTGGTTTCAATGTGCGTAGCGTACAAGTCATCTGTGAGAAAATAAAATGCATTTTTTCAAACCCGTGCCCTTTTCCTGTTTTGAGAAGAACATACCAAATTCACTGATATTTTCTTTTTTCAGTCAATGCACGCGTGGATTTCAGAACATCAATATGTAGCTGTTTTCATAAGTATTGATTCCTTGACCGTGAAACTGATGCAAATGACTACAAACTGATGGGAACATTTTCAATGCTTTTCCAAATATACAAGGAAGTTTTCCAATAGCAAAATAGAAAGAAGTTAAAGATCTCCAGTATCTGAAAATGATCACTGAGATTTAAACTTTTTTACTCAATTAGGATACTACTGCTTCCAAAATGATCTAAAAATGGTTTTTCACACAGCAACAATCAGGAAAATTTAAAAAAAGAAGAATTGGAGAAAAACTTCACCAAATTCCTTGAATTTTGTTTGATTTTTAGCAACAGATATCAATTTACCATGTTTCAAACCTCAATTGTAATTATTTTCTTATTATACCCATGAAGATTATGATTATGGCTGTAAGAAACTCTTGTTGGAATTTTCACAAAAGTATTGCCATGAGTACACAAGCCAAGGAATCAATACTTCTGAAAAGTGCCTCGTACCTCAGAAAAAGTTTGGATCTGTTCAAAGCATCTCCAGAAACGCACACACGCGAAGAAACATCACCCTAATTCGAAGACAGCACATCGGAAAACTTTCCCTTCAATCTGAGAGATAAGTTCAGCACTCTCAGAGGAAACAGTTTGTGAATAGATCTAACGCGACCAAAGAACCAAATGGCGAAGAGACTGGACCACAGCAATGAGAAAAATGTCATCCGTGCAGAAACAACAACACTAACAAACACACTATCAAGCTTACCGTTGCCCTCTGTATCATTGGAAACAAAGGTTTCATTCCCATTTTGCAAGTCCTCACCTCATATTGATACTTCATCTGATTTTCACAGAAGATGGCAACATACGTGTGCAGGGTTGGACAAATTCCGTCTCCAAACGGTTGTTTGTTTCATCGATTTCTGGATGTGAGTCGTCATCATCAACCAACAAAATGAGGAACAGTCCTCCGCAGTTGGTGGAAAGGAAAGAAATGCTGCCCACGTCCTGAAAGAAGTGAATTTGAAGCCGTCTTTTCAGAACGATCACCACTGAAACTTCTTCCGGCAAAAAAAAAGAGCTCTGAACAGGGTGCGAACCAAAAACCTCGCACTCACCGGAGTGAACGTGTGGCTCCACTCAGCATAGTTCACTTGCGAGCCGGGCATCTTTGTCCCCAAGGCACCGCCAGGGATTGACGTGATCTCATCACCATCTGACGTCAACCGTGAGCGCGACACGAACACCTTGAAGCTGGGCACCACCAGGCTTCCCGGGAACGCAACAGGATATCCCTACAATTTACGCAAACCTTCGGCGTAAACTTTATGCTCGAAGCCGTCCAAACAATTGAAGTACTCACATTGACACGCCAGTTGCAGTCGCACTCTCGTTGGGACTTCGATACTCACCTCAAACTTGACGCCAACCGAGAGAGTCGATCCGGCTACACTTCCTGTGAGTTCAGTCGCCAGGTAATCGAGTGGAGCTGAGAAAAAGCAAAAGGAGAACCACTTGTGATTGTCATTTCCTGCATCATGTTCATCTGTGTGGCAGGCAGACAGATGGGCACGCACGCATGCGCACAACACACAAACACACACACACACACACACGCACACACACACTTCAGGATTTGACAACCCAGCCACTCCGAGTGCAACAGAAGACCGGTATATACTCACTGTCGACGGTGCTGACTCCGCTCATCGCAACGAAGCTGTTGCTGGGGTAGTTGTCGGTCAGTCCCTGCGTCATCCCGAGTCCGGGAACCACACCCACCTCCCAATCACTGCAAACGAATTTGATTGAAAAATATATGTGTTTATTGATGATGATTGAAACCAACCAGCCAAAGACACAAGCACAAATCGATGCCGCATATGTGCATCCTTCTGGCATGAAGGACACTCCAAGACTCACTCTCCACTGATGTGCGCGGCCAGAGCGGCATCCAAGTCAAGCGTGACTTGAACGCGGGAGAGCGTGACGCTGGCGCCGGGTGGAAGCGCCGCCACAAGCCGCGCCGGGTCTTCTGCGCCCAGCGCTTCCACCGCCGTCACCGGGACCGCAGACCCGCCCGCATTCAGCTGAAAGAGCCTCGTGTGTGTACATACATCTGTACTTCAAACAAATGCGCCCACGTACACAAGAACAGCATATAACTGAGTCCACACGTGCAGAGCCTCACCTTGAACTGGAAGAGCGGTTCTCCATTGGTTGAAGCTGGGATGTCCGTCCCGTCGAACCGCGAGTTGGTGACGGTCGCGGAGAACACGAACTGGGAGTTTGTCATCTCGAAAATCACGGGGCGCTCCAGTGAGACGTCTCGCAGCGTCAGTAAATCTGAGCACAAAAAGAGAAACCCTTGTGACTTGTTCTGTGGGTTTCAATGCCTTTCCAAGTTCAGTGCCTTCAACTCAGGAAGTTTGTTGTCTCATTGATTGGTCCACCTTCGCTGCAGCTGACGACGATTGGCATTGACATGTAATTTCCGCCGATCAGTGGATCCGTGTTTATCGTCTGAGTTCTGAGAAACTCCAACAGAGTCATTTCGCTGCCTGTTGCAGAAAAGAACGAACGCCGTTCAGGAAAAAAATATCTGAGAGTTGATTTGCTGTTACAATGGATGAATGAAAACAGAGAACCACTCACCATGGCTCTGAGGTTTGGTCCCACTGACTCACCAGGTGGCGGCTGAGCGTCCGTGTTGTCAACGAGCACAACCTGCAGGTAGTTGGCGCCACAGAATCTGGTGTCGAGCGCGGCGGGCAGCGTCATCGCCTCGCTGAAGCTGTGCGTCGTGTTGGCGGCGACAGCGGCGCGCAGCTGCGGGTCCGAGGAGGCGACGCTCGAGAACACTGCGCAACGGTGGGGACAAGTGATTGTCAATGCAAAGAGCCCCAACGTGATTTTTTGGCGAGACCATGCACTTGCAATATCGCTTGAAGGAAAACCAGAGAATAGGGCAAGGATCAATGTTGATTTGTGTCTGAGATGCCATTGAAATCGTGTGGAGAAACTCGCAGAAGACTATCAAGTAACCTTCTTCCGAATCTGGCGAGACTTTATCCGATTCCCTGGACAGAAAAATGCGGAAGTTGTAGTTGTGCGTTGCGGAGCTGGTGTATCCGACGCTTCCTACGTCGAGAGCGACGCCAACGCGAACAGAAAACGCCGTGTCCAGTGTCACCGAGCCTGGACTCACAAGCGCAAGCTCACTCATACTCAGGTCCACGAATGCTGCAAAACAAACAACGTTTGCAAGCCAGAGCATAAAGTACACATGGCATCGCAAATCTGCCAAGGAAATACGAGTATGTCAGGACCCCAGACAAAAAAAATTGTGACTTTTTCCCGAAGCATTTCTGAGCCTGCAATTCTCACTCACCGCTGCTGCAGGAGATGGGAACTGTCAGTAAAAGCACGTCGGACGCCTCTGTGTAGCCCTGAAGGGACTCGAGCATCACGCCGGGCGTCACGGTCAGCACCAGAGATCCGGAGGCGCTGCACACGGCGGCCGGGATCGACCCGAACACTGCAGACACGGGTTCGGAACCTCAAAACGCGCTCATCCAGGAAACAACGTAAAAGACGGACCAAAACGAGAAAACGAAGACAGATGCAACACGTACGATGCAGTGCAACAGTCAGGCTTTCTTGAGCTTCCAGTATCTGCCTCTTCAGAGCGTTGTCCATCGTGAGAGCCAGTGGAGCCACCTGCTCTGGATCGGCTCCCAACTGAACATGGGCCTCCAGGTCGAAATTGTCCATCGTGGTTGTGAACGCTGCGGAACCGTAACCCTGGAAAATGCGTGAAACAGTGAATCTGAGCAGCTGTTGGAGAAATGCCCGCGCCAAAGAAAACCGGAAGGACACTGTGGATGCCAGACACCCTCAGCACCTGGTTGGTGATGGAGATTTCGAGCCACATGTCGTACTCGACGTCCTGCCAGAATCGCGGCTCCGACGCGAAACTCCCGGCGTTGATTTCAGGCTTCACTGTCAATGTCAGCGAAAAGAGTTGTTGTTTTAATCGTGTTGTGCTCCTGGTAGATCTTCGGGGTCTCGCAAACATTGTTCGTGACGTTGTTGTCCGTCACCCTTCAGAAAGCGTTTGGCAGAATTCAGGGAAGCTGTAAACTTGTTTACTGAAACTCCTATCAGTTGGAATATTTTTATGTCACGCACTGTCATTCCAACTTTGGTGTGGCTTTGGTGTGTGGAGCTCCATGCCAACAGAACCCAACGTTTTGCTTTTGGAAAGTCCTGTTGACAACTTGACTCACGCTGTCTGTGGCAGATAATGTTGGCGGGCAGCTGCGCGTCAGGTGCGGCCGAGTACCCAGACGCTGCACGCACGTCACGCACGTACAACAGCAGCGTCGGCGTGCCCGCCGCAAGCATCGTCTCGCACACGGCCTCCGTGAACTCGTCTCCCGGCAACATCACTGAAAACAACCCCAAATGTTGTGAACCGACAGCTGACGATATCCAAACATGCCCGTGCACGACCCCTGGTGGTTCCAGTTGAGGAACTCGTGTGGAGGTGGTCACACATGACATAAATGTACCGTCGATCTGGATGAGGACGGAGTCTCCAGCATCGATTCCAGTGTGCAGTTTGCTGGAGTCTTCACTGGCGACGGAGAGCCCGAGAACGACGTCACTCCCTGTGCTGTGGCTGCTGTCCGCGGAGAGAGAGACGCCCAGAGAGAAGTCCGGGTCTTCGGGGGAGCCACCGGTCAGGGGCGACGTGAACGTGTTGGTCACCATCACCTGTGAAAAGCCCCTCGTGGGTCAGTCCATCTCGACGCAACGCCTGAGGTCGCTTGTGATTGTTATTTTTTCACCACTGGCGATCATGTTTGAATGTCAGTTCTGGGAAGAATACCGTGAAACGCCAGCCGTAGTTGGAGTTTATGTAGATTTCTGAGGGCTGCTCAGTCCCTGCCCAGTCAGCCACCACTGCAATCAAACGACGGTTTCAAGCGGATTGAGTCGCAGCAAGCATCAAACTGCGGAATGAGGTCACCCACACTGGTCGTAATGTCGGCACGAAAAGACACGATGACCAGCCGTCAAATTGTGCACGAACGAAAAGAACAAAGGCCAAGCAAAATTGTCGAAAATTGCCATTGTGATTCTGTGTAAATTTGGCCACAGAGACCAATACTCCTCCAGCAGATTGGGAATGGGAGGAGTGAATGAAGATGGGAAGGATTGAATCGAGCTTTTCCACCAAGTGGCTCGTTGGTGGTGTGCGGGACACTGAGCATACTGAACCACCTGAGGCTGGGTTTATACTGAGCAGTGCCACAGCGAAAACACGCAACAAAACGCATCGTGGTAGCCATGCAACTGAGTCGCAATCATTAAAATATACAATGGCAAAACATATAGAACATCATGTTCTGCGTGGGACCCATGCAAGTCTGGCAATGCACAACTTTTGCATGGGAAACTGCATGTTTGACTCATCACCTGCAGGAACAATGTGTGGCAATGTCAACATTTGAAAACAAAATGCCACACACAGACTACATCCATGGAGTTTGGCCATTCTTCTTCATTTTGTATTTTGGTGGGTTTTTTTCGTCCACATACTTTTTTTGCAGCAGCACACACACACCAGTATGCATGTCTGGCAGTGTCACAGAAGACAAAACTCTCATGCAGCAAAATACGCATGCAGCGCTGTGACACTTTCCAGTATAAACCTGGCCTTGTGGGTACAGGAGGCTTCTTCATGAAGTACGTGTGTGTACGAGTTTTGCACGATTTGCACCCAAAAGAATTGGACGAGTCAGTTTGTGTTGATGCCAGACGAACTGACAGAAAAGACTTCGAACACAAGGCAGGGTACGTTTGGTCTATGTTTTTGATGAGTGGAGGAGTGAGACTGAACACTTGTGTACAAAGCAGATTTGGTATATTGTGTGTCTGTTGTACGTAGACCGTCTCAAAATAGACCGATCGAAGGACCGTAAAATGTGCTCACAAGTATAATTGTTTGTGTACTCACAAGAACATTACAAGTACATCTTGCCCTGCCCAA
>JAAUXT010009805.1_pt1 | contig 27317 bp, 36 predicted proteins | sample 7278171 | NCBI WGS metagenome assembly JAAUXT01 (sample SAMN14350112, study PRJNA611818) | marine sediment metagenome | isolation source: surface marine sediment (1.8m) | place: French Polynesia: Moorea | collected 2018-08
GGGGGAGGTTAGTGGGGAGGGGGTGGTTAGTGGGGGAGGGGGGTAGTTAGTGGGGGAGGGGGGTGGTTAATGGGGGAAGGGGAGGTTAGTGGGGAGGGGGTGGTTAGTGGGGGAGGGGGGGTAGTTAGTGGGGGAGGGGGGGTAGTTAGTGGGGGAGGGGGTGGTCAGTGGGGGAGGGGGGTGGTTAGAGGGGAGGGGGTGGTTACATTCCAAAGTGTGGACAGATGCACACATGAATGCTAAGGGTTTTTAAGCCGACAGCGGCACCTAGATGGCCGGCTACGCGACCATCAATTACTTCTCTTGCGCAACCACACCCACCCCATCGACAAAATAGAACAGTCCGCTATCCACAAAAAGTCACCCCAACCCTAAAATGCTCACAAAGAAACCAATCCCACTCCGGCTTCCACTCCGCATCCGCCCACCCACCTTGCGACCGTGGTCAAGACACATTCTGCAGGCCAAATTTTGATTCTGTTGTCGCAACGTTTTTCACGACTACAGAACAAAACACAAACCTCGACACATAAGCGCTGCGGCAAAGTGCTGGGAAAACGCAGACAGCAGCAGCCTGTGCGCCGCTACCTCTTCACGTGCTGCACACACGACTGTCACGTCAGTCAACTTCCGGCGCCGCAGCTCGGTGCGAGCGTACTTGACGAGCAGGTCGCCGTGTCCTTGTGCCACCAGTGTGGTCTCTTCACTCTGGTCAGTCATTGCGACACTGGAACGATCAAAACGATCGAGGTGCAGTGATGTGAAGAGTCTCTATCCAGTCAACCACACCTCACTCTGAACACACACACACACACACACACACACACACACTGGAAATGTTTCGATGGATTTGTTTTCATGCGTATCAGATCACAATGTCACGCAATATGGCTTCCATTGTCAGCTTTTCCTGCTGAAACTGTCACCCCGTCAACTGTGTTTCATCCACATCTCACCAACCAGGATGGAGTTCGTACTCGGGTTCCCACAGTTTCACAAGGTACACATCCACTAAAATGGAGGGAATTCACCAACAGCACAATTGAAAGTTTTCCTACGGCTTTCCTTTCTCTGACAAAACTCGAGTTTTGACAGCATTCAATTCACACCACCTGCGACTACTCTTCAATTTTAGTTGAAACAGTCCAGGACAGTCATGTTCTACTGGATGAATGGCACTGAAACCAGTTCAAACAGACAAAAGACGCAAAAATGTTACGCGGATTCTCGGCCCTCAATTATCGCTCGCCTTGACGCCGAAATCATCGGCCTTTTTCTGGATATTCACACAATGCAACCCTTTGAAACTCATCAACATGCAAGAAAATACTGAAAGGTTGTCACTAAAATTCATCGCGTCCTGTCTTGTGGATAACAAACGACAAAAACGGCAAAAATGGAAATTTACCTTGGGCAAAGTTACCACTAGGTGGCATAAATGCTGATATTCAGAACAACAAACGAGAGATGCCGCCAGTGCACGCGTCACGTGGGACACGTAGCCCCGCCCCGTCACGGCTTAACCCGTTTCGTCCGTATTTCTTTCTTTGGTAAAATGTCGCCAGAGTTCAAATTTATTCGCAGTTGGAAGGGTGCAAATTTATTGCTATTATTCTGTGATTGTTTGCGCAATTTTTTGGAAAAAGACGCGTGTAATATCTTGTGTCCAAAAAAATTGTCTGGATGACGAAATGGGTCACACTTTTGATGGACGGGCCGTTTCGCGAGAACCGTCGGGGCCGAAGCGACGGGATCCGAGAAACTGAAAGTCGGTGGAAGAAGTGCACAAAGCAAGCAGGGAATATCTCCGATTTAGCACTTTAAACGTGCGGGATTTTAACACAGTTTCTGCCCAGTGGACATGTAGTTGTCTGGAATTTTAGTGTGGAGGATTTTATCGAGTAATTCAGCGGCAAAGGAGTGGAAAATGGAGAGGTTGTGGCTTCTGTTGGCCTGCATGGCGGCTTTGCTCCACGGAGCAGACTTGCAAGGATATTCAGCGACGGGTATCGACCGCCCGGGTCACGGGAAATGCGAACCCATAACCATACCCTTGTGCAAGGATATAGCGTACAATGAAACTATCATGCCGAACTTGTTAAATCACCAAAAGCAGGATGATGCAGGTGAGTAAAGTGAAACGGGGGCAAATCTGTGCAAAATGTGAGTCATTTCAAACATGTTGATCTTCATTTTGAAGACGGCAGGGGTGCGTTTGTGAACGAATTTGATTTCACTGTGCTATTCTCTCTCTGCGTACACCAACCACGCTCTGGCCTATGTTCATGATTTAGAGGCCCTTTTGCTGATGGTCTAGCTCAAAACCCACAAAACGCACTCGAGTCGTCTTGCAGGTCCCGGCGATGAAGGGGGGGGAGGGGATTGATTGCATTCACCTGAGGAACCAAAATACGAGTACGATGGGAATTCAAGTTCTGCCAGGAGTCCTCACAAGCTGCTGTGGTTCGTCCTCTGTTGGGACAACATTGTCTGTTCAGGTGATCATGCTCGCCGAAAAAAAAATCCAGGCAGAACTTGGAAGTTTCCTCGTAGATGTCTACTCGTATGTCACAAAAGAGGTTCATTGGGTTGCGCAGATCACTGACTTGGATTGAGATCCTTCATCTGGATCTGTTTGTTTTCACAAAAGCATTTTGTTTTCACAAAAGCACAGTGTAGACCTGCTAAGTGACTGCTACGAGTACCCGTAGTTTCTGAAAGTTGAAATCGGGGGGTGACCAGTGAAGGTTCCCGACCCCCAGAGGGGAGCTTTCTGGAAGCAGGGCTTGTCAATTCGCAACACAGCCTGCTTTGTACGAGTACCGCAAGGGCTTGGAGAGACTGCACTCGCCTGGTCTTGCGTCCAAGCGTGTCAGTTGTCCTGTCTGCAAGAAAACCCCCGCCGAGAGGGAAGTTTGCTTTGAGTCAGTGCACACACATGCACGCACACTCACTAGTCATGGTAAACTGGGCTTTGTGTGCAGTGTACACAGCAGAATGGATGTTCAGCAAGAGCAGGGGTTAAAAGTGCATTTGTGTGGAACTGCTGAAATGGGATCACACTTCATACCGTCTTGCGAACTCAATTCACAGTTAGTGCTCAGTTGTTGAACACAAACGGCTTTTCTGTGCAGCTTTTGTTGTTCAAGATTGTTTTGGCCCAAGGCAGTTTTCTTCAACGGTCATTTGCGGTGATGGAAAATGCAGAAGTTCTTGGGTGCGGACCGAAATTAGCTTGTGCAATTGAGGAGTGATTGGGAGGCGTGAAACACACTGACGAAAGAAACCCGACAAGAATTTCAATCCTGATGAATGACTTTGATGGATGTCCTAGATTTCTTTGTATTGTGGAGCAAAACCAACTGGTTTGCATTGTTTTCTCTGTTGTACAGGTTTGGAGGTGCACCAGTTCTTCCCGCTGGTGAAGGTGCAGTGTTCGCCGTACCTGAAGTTCTTCCTGTGCGCGATGTACGTTCCGGTGTGCACGGTGCTGGAGGAGGCGATTCCGCCCTGCAGGAGTCTCTGCATCTCCGCCCGCACCGGCTGCGAAACGCTCATGAACAGGTAGGTTGATTCTGTGGAATGAGAGTGGCACTGCAGGGGTCCGGTATGTGATGGGGAGGGTGTCAACCAAAGGGAATTTTGAAGGGTCAACTGATTTCGGGAAGTTGAAATGTGGGTGTGGGTGTTGCGGGAGGGGGTGAACAAGTGTGGCAAGGGCGCAGCCAACCAAGTGGTCAGTGGAGTGAAGTCTCGAATGTCAGTCGGAAGTGGCCACTGGGATTGTACGAGTACTGCAGGTGCTCTCTCGTACAACTCGAAAGTGATCTGACACAAATAGGTAGCTTCAGTATGTCAAATAAATCACTGGAGTTGCGCCACAACTGCACACAAAATGTGCTCTGTTCTGATGCAAGTTGAGTGGCGTGAAATTGGAGTCGTGTGTCACTGTAGTGGCCAAAGACGTCACTGTCAATTCAAGGGAATGCAAGCAAAAAGTGAGGAAATGCAGTGGCCACTTGACAAAAATTGCATCCTAAACGTGATTCCGCTTTGTACAGATAAGCGAATTAATTACAACAATCATTGTGGGCTTGTGAGCAAGTTCTTGATTTGATGGACCGGACTGATCCCAACAATTGTTTGGGAAGCAACTTGCGCCGCACGAACTTGATCGTGAAAGAAACAAAACCCATAAGTATTGAATGGTTATCCGGGGAGCAGGTGTTCATTTGAGGTCTTTGTTGCAGGTTTGGATTCCAGTGGCCAGAAAGTTTAGACTGCAACAAGTTCCCCGTGAGTGGACTCTGCGTCGGGGAGAACAAAACGGAACATGTGGAGAACAATTACGGGAACGTTCCGGGCGGAGACATTGGCCCGGGGGATCTCCCGCCCAACCAGTTCCCCCGCCCAGGGGAAACCCCTCAACTTTATCCCAACAACTCCAAGTGGCCCAGCGGCAATCCGAGGTGAGTGAACTGCCCTACCAGAAAAGCAAAACACAGACGCCGATCAATGTCTGCTGAGTTCCAAATGAAGACTGGTCGTTTCTTTCAGGTATGGTGTTGAATGTCCCAAACAACTGCACGTGTCAGCCAGTTACAACTACAAGCTCCAGATTGACCACAACCTGCTGAAGAACTGCGGCATGCCCTGCAACGATGACGTTTTCTTCGGGAATAAAGAGAGATTGTTCGCCAAGTATTGGATTGGGGTGAGTATTCCCTGTCGACTTGGTGCGCTGTTGTGTGGAACTGTTATTTTATTCCCAAGGAAAACAAAATCACGTTCATATTCGTAAATTCTGAATAAGCACTTGATTGCCAGAACGGAGCAGGTAGATTCCACTGAGCAGGTTGTTGCAGGTTTACCTCTGAAAGTGTGCTGGTAAGGTGTTTTTGCTTGTGTTTCATTGTGTTGGCAGTTTCACGTTATTGTGTTGGCAGTTTCACGTTATCCGAACTGAGTCCACATTCGTGTTCGTGAAGTCTAAGGAAACATTGACGCCACAAACGGGCAAGAGAAAACCTCAAACACTAAAGATGGGCAGAGCCGCCACGTTGACGCGTTGTGTTTTGCGCACAGATCTGGTCGGTGTTGTGCGCCGTGAGCACGCTCTTCACCGTGCTCACCTTCCTCGTCGACATGAAGCGCTTCGACTACCCGGAGCGCCCCATCATCTTCATCTCCGGCTGCTACCTCGTCATCTCCGTCTCCTACATCGTCGGCTTCGTGCTCGAGGACAAGGTCCGTGCCGTCTCTGTTCTCTACATCGCTGCCGTAGTTTTCAGGGTTTGGCCAAGTAAAGTGGCCGCCACAGAAGACACCTGCGAATGGAAAATGGGACCAAGGTTCAAATTTCCTTTGTTGCGAAATTTCCCAAAGGTGCAGTGGAATGAACGGAGTTACTTCGGGAGAAAAGCTCTATTTTGTGCCTCAATTCCTCTCCTGCCCATGCGCTCAGAATCTGCTGAGACGCTCGTCTGAAGTTGAAGTGTGACCCCGGCCAAGACCCCGGCTCGTCGCGTCTTCTCGTGAAGCTTCCTCCTCCCGGATCAGATGACTCATCGACTATTGAGCGATCGTGTCTGCCTCTGCGCTCGAAAGCAACAGTCGCACGACAAATTCTCATCAAATCAAAGACACCGTGTGCAGCTTCACGCCAAATTGTGCAAACGTGAAAGAAATCGAAAGCCTGGAATGAAATATGTGAAAATTGCGAGGCGAAATAAATCCTTTCACCTCGGCATTTCAACAGTTGGCTTGCGTTAGCTGCAGATTGCTTTGGTTTTCCAGCGCCAAAATACTTCAGATACAATTTCAACTCCGATTTCTATCACCGTTGCTTGCTGTTACTTTGCATTTCGCCGAGATATTTTTCTCCACGTTGAAGTCTCTGTTGATGACGCGTGGCGTGGCGTGGCGTGGCTTTGCGTCGCGTTCCGTACCACGTGACTCGCCTCTCACTGCGCTGCTCTCTCCCCACCAGGTGTCGTGCTCGGGACCGTTTCCGACGCCGCACGACGTGTCGACGGTTCGTGTCGTGACGCAGGGCACCAAGGTGGAGGGCTGCACCATCCTCTTCATGATGATGTACTTCTTCAGGTCAGTGGCGCTGTAATAAATGCACGCTGCCGTCTGCGATTGTGTAAGTTGCCAAGCAGTTTGCATGGTACCAGGAAAAATATTAGCAGTTCCCAGGAAATGAACGGGAAGGGGATGAATGAAGCGATTGAGGTCCTTAGACGAGGGAATTGACTGCGCGTTGCCAGGCTGACTCACACAGGAAAAACAGGCGCGGCGGCGTCCCATTCACGACAGAAATAGATTCTGTTGAAAAGCAGAGGAACCTGCATCCAAAGGTCCCTTGCTGCAGGTTGTCTGTGCCGCAATAATGGGTTGTGACAACATGCGAATTGAGTTATGTCGCAAACATGGGAGGTGGGGCTCCTGGGGTTGTAGTCTTCTATTTTATGAGATTAATTCTGACGTTCCTGGAGTGGTTTGGTGCAGTTGTGCATCGACGATACTGCGGTGTTCACTGGGGAAATGTGCGGTTGTACGGGCCACGAAGCCTTGACATGTAGTTGTGGTTGAGGTGCAGGATTGCTTCACTCAGCCATCGTAGCTGAGTGGACTGCAGTCGTTTGGGGTTTCCTGAATCCATCATCAGATAACGAGATTCAGCAGCTCGCGTATCTGGCTGCGAAGCGCGGAGCAAATATCCCTGGAAGATCAACTGCAGGAGAGTTGAGAGCACAACGTTTGAGCCAACTTGAGTGATGGGGTTGGGAGCTCTGAGCCCAGTTCATTCCCTCGCGAGAGAAATTTTCACACATCTCCCGAATCGGAGCACACTCCCCAAGCTCTCTTGACATGAATTGGGTTCAGCTATGCAGAGCACCTCGAACCGCGCGGGTCTGATGAAAACGCAGCGTCTTCTGTGCATCGAGCTGCGGAAAATAAATGCTCAGTTGCACTGAAGTATTCCAAACTGCTGCGCAGCTCAAATCGATGAGAAGGTTCAGCGAGAGCGGCTGTGTGTGTTGTGGCGGATGATGAAGTTGTGCGCGGGTTATTTTGACAGAGCGGGAGGTGGGAGGTTGTAACGTTACACGGTGATTAGCTCTGACATTTAGTCCTCCTCTCGAGTAGAAAAAAAATAACACAGACGTTGCCACTAGATTGTAATTTTTTGGTAAAAGATGAACTGCTGACGAAATGGAAACTCGGTGCAACCTATCATTCCGAATGAAAGATGTTGTGACACACACCTCAAACTGTCTGTCCAATTCGTTTTCCAGTGAAGCGTATGACACGAAACATGTTTGTAGTTTTCGTGCAAAATTCTTGATTGTACAGAATTGAGTTAATTCTCAGTGTAGTGTCGGTCTGATTCTCGAGTTTTGGTGGTGTTGGCACTGAAAAAACCCTGCAGAGCGAGAAACTCGCGGTGAATTGGTCGGTAGCGCGGCTGCCTGCAGCGTTAATTGGCAGAAATACCTGCAGCGTCGCACAGCTGGGTAAACAGTGCGCTCAGCAGACCGCCTCACCGTCGTATTTATTCACTCCACTTGCATCACACGTCCGGGGTCCGCAACGCGAAGCCTTTTCCACTCAGTCAGTGGATGATTGCGTGATTTCGGTTGAGAATATGAACACGTGTTCGAGTGCTCGAGCAGGAAGAAAACTTGATTATTTCTCAGATGGGTGTGTGGCCCTGCAATTCGACCGTCGGTGGCACAGCTCCAACTTCCAATTGGAAGTCGTGGATGTTTCGATTGTTTGTCCAGCCAGAGTAAAATATTTCAGTGGCAACTACAAGTGTGAGAAGTTGGCGTCGAACTCAGAGGACCATTGTTGAGTTCCCATCCTGCACATTGTATGGCGCGTACCTAGAGTTCTTCGGGTCATTGGGCGAGTCTGACGTGCTTCTGGATCTTGACCTTCCATTGACCTCTCCTTGCAGCATGGCGAGCTCCATCTGGTGGGTGGTACTGACCTTGACCTGGTTCCTGGCGGCTGGTTTGAAATGGGGTCACGAAGCGATCGAGTCCAACTCTCAGTACTTCCACCTGGCGGCCTGGGCCGTACCGACCATCAAAACCATCGCCATCCTTGCCATGGGTAAGTAGTTTCTTCCGGTCAAGCCTCGACTTTTGTGTTGACGGCAGCAATGATCTGAACGTGGATTTGACGGGGTCCGCGTGCGTGTTGCAGGCAAGGTGGACGGGGACGACCTGGCGGGCACGTGCTACACGGGTCTGTCGGACGTGGCGGCGCTGCGCGGCTTCCTCCTCGCGCCGCTCGTCGTCTACCTCCTCATCGGTGCGTCAAACTTGCGTCAACACATTTTTCGCAGCAATGAGAATGAGAAACGTAATTCCAAGGTGCCCTGTCCTGAAGGAGAAATTTGTTTCCTGTGGTGGTGTCCTTGAACCTGCTTTTCCTTTGAATGACTCTGACGTTTGCGCGCTCAGTTCGCGCGTAAAACAGTGTCGGTATCGCTCCTGGTCTTTCGCAAGTTATGAACCTGCGCGTCACACTTGCCCCTGTGTTTCAGGCACGTGTTTCCTGTTGGTCGGCTTCGTGTCTCTGTTCCGTATCCGGACCGTCATGAAGTCGGACGGCACCAAGACGGACAAGTTGGAGAAGCTGATGGTTCGCATCGGTGTCTTCAGCGTGCTCTACACCGTCCCCGCCACCATCGTCATCGGCTGCTACTTCTACGAGCAGACCTACAGGGACCAGTGGATGTCGACGTGGTACACGGAGACGTGCCACAAGAACCCCATCATCTGTAACCGCAACTGGATCCCGCCCAGCATGGTGGGCGGAGGCGGCCGCAGCTCGGGGCACCATCTCCCGAAACCCGAGTTCACAGTGTTCATGATCAAGTACCTCATGATGCTGATTGTGGGCATCACATCCGGCTTCTGGATCTGGAGCCGAAAGACTCTGGCTTCTTGGAGGAACTTCTGCACCCGCTGCTGTCGCGGCAGAAAAAATGAGTCAGTTGTGTAGCAACCGCAGTCCCCTTAGCAACCAAAGACAACAACCCCATCAACGCAAAAGGAAAGTCCTCAGCAATCAGTGGATTGTGAATGTGTTCCATGTCCAGGACAAAACCTGCCAAATGAAATTTATGCAAGTCTGCGCAGAGATGCAACAAAGTGGATGTGGAACTGACACTTTTGCTCGGACTTGAATTCGTCGCCAGAACGAAACGCCAACCGCGATGAGCCGAAGCAACTCCTCAGGACCAAAGTGAACCAGCCAGTCAGACGCAGTGTGTTCAGAGCGAATGAGACAGACACGTGACCACGCGTCAGGCGGACGTTGTTGCCAGGCAACGGACTGGAAGTGCCACTGTGACAAACTGTCGCCACCACTGACAACTGCAAGTGGCAACTGTCCACGACAGAACGGTACGAAATATGCCATCCAAGCTGATGGTTGCAGTGGACTTGACATCTTCGTTCCGTGGACTTTCGTGTCCAAAAACGCTTCGGTCCGTGTTGTGCGATCGTGCGAGTGGAGGTTCACGAGAGGCTGGTCTGACCACAAGACGACGAATGGCTTTACTTTGTTGTCGCCAAATGACAATCATTGCACTGCAACTGCTACATGTGATTATTGCACAATTCAACATTATGCAGCAAAAACCTGTACAGAGAAAAGTAGCAAAACGTGTCCATTATGTGGAGGAAATACGTTGTACACAGTAGTGTTGGTTGGTGACATTCAGTATTCCCGGCCTGGAGGCGCAAAAGTGACAAAATGTGTGCATCATGGACAACTTCTGTCGCACTGAGACCGAGAGGAGAGAACAGTCCAAGAAAGGGAGCAGTATCGCGGCAGAGACATCAATGAAGTTTTGCATCGGAAAGAGTGGCAGGACATTTTCTGAGACACAATGCCGCCAGAACCAAAACCGTAGAAAAGAAGACGGACCTCACACAGTTTTTCTCTCCTTTTGGAGTGTTCGTGACATTTCTCAAGGTAAGAGGAATGTGTTCAGGACAACTGCAAAATGTCTTCAGCTGATGCTGAAATGATAACTGCGCCCAACTTTCACCATTTCAACACAATATTTTGACTCTTGCATTGAAGTTGTTGAATTCTCAGACTTTTGTGGTTGTGAATCTGTGGTGTACATACGCTTGTCCATTGTCCGGAATGTGAGTTGACGGATTGGCAGATGTCATGGTCTGTGGTGTCACATCTCTTCATTACCTCGGGCAAAGTGTTCGGCGAGTCTAGTGCAATTACACAATCACTCTGACTGCGCGAGGTCTCATCACAGTGGAAACGATGCATACAAGATTTTCTGGATCAAAACTTCTCTCGTTTTGACACACCATAATCAGTTTGCATGGAGACCACTGTGTTGCTGTTCCTTTGGAAGCAGGTCATTGAGTTCCGTGGTTAGCGCTGAGAATTGTAGTCTTTTGAAAGGGGCTTCGGCTGTCAAATTCTAAAGTACATCCTTAGTTTATCTCCAAAGTCTGCTCATTGAGATGTCAGGTGCAAGTGGGGGCTGAAGAGGCTCTGTGCGCCGTGCTGTATGTGCTGAGCATGATGCAGTCCGAAGCTTGGGAGAAAGGCCATTCAAAGAAGTACATAATGGAATACTTGCACGAAACACAAAGATGGTGCGTTCTTTCAAGGGAACAGTGCATGGCATTCCAGTCCACGGTCACTGAGTGTGCGATTTCTGGAAATGCAAATTGCAAAAGAAATGTCGAACACTTCCTCTACATCTGTGGTGTTCGTCATTTCAATCGAATCTTCAACCTCGTGTCTCATGGCCAGTGTGTCACAAATTGTGGTTTCACCAGGAGTGAGTTGTTGAGTAACTTCAGAACTCGAAGCAACATCTACACGCCTCTCGCGGCTCCGTCGACATCTGTCCGTTTACGGTGTGGCTGGCTGGAAGGAGGCAGTACGCTGGAATAGTTGCACAGCGATTATACACGGAAAGTGCATCAACGCCAACAAATCACCATTATGGGTGAAGTGACAGTGTAATACCTTCAGATGCGTCCAGCCGTACAAAGTGTACATGATGCACTCAAGTAAATATAATGCACGGGCTTTTTCGCTCCCCGATTATCAGCATATCTGAGTTCGTACGCATACTTTGGTTGCCTTGCTTGGAGTCCTCGTCTGTGACCTTGCGAGTCCTTGTTCAGTGGTTGAAGTTTGCTTGTACAATTTTAGCCTCCAGGGACCGTTTTTGCATTGCAAATCTTGACAAAAAAGTGCAAAAGTTTTTTCACTCTGAGACACTGTCTTCCTTACTTTACCAGTGTCCAAAACAGACGTTTGATGGAAGAATTGGGTTTGTCACCCGACACTCTTTTCCTGGGGCAGTCAATTTAGAAATTGTTGTGCTTTGGAGTAAGATTATATTCCTGTGAAAACAACATGGGAAAAATTGGAACAATGGCAAGCCCAAGTTGTCAGTACATTTGTATTCCGAAACCTGGCCGCGCACTCATTTTATGCGAGTCTCTGCAAGGATTCACATGCCTTATCAGTGTTTCTCTCAAACATGAAGACTCCACACAAAGAGGAAGGCCAGGCCCCGAGGGTGAGTTTGCCCGAACACTCCGCATGAATGTGGGCAGCATCCAAAAGCCTTGAAGCCACACTTATCAATGTAGAAAGGTTTCCGTTTGAGATATTGTGCCACTCGACACTCTCTTTGAGCCAATATTGCACCACATTTGTGCTGCTTTGTTTGGCAACTGATTTTATTCGTAAGATCCAAAAGTGCACTGGGTGGCCTGGCAGATAACGAGTAGCTCTTATCAACAGTCCAGCGTTCGTTGCGACGTCCACGCGATAATGCGGGTGCTGAAGGTTTCTTTGGCGCGAGGTATCAGTCAAGAAGATGTGGGAGTGAAGGTTTTGTTCTGCCATCATCACCACTGATCGTTTAACCTAAATCATGTGCATTTTAACAGTGGAACCTCCATCGGTGGCTCGCAGCCCGAAGCGAAGGCTTTTAACGACCTGTGACAGCTGGGCCTGCTTGTTGTGTCAACAAACTTCCAATTGTTTTGCTTCAGTCTCCGTGGCCCTCCCATCGCTAAATGTTACGAACCCGGTGGCTAACAGCGAGGAAAGTGATTCTGATGGGTTGGGTTCTGTCGATAACGTGTAGCTGCCACCGCACAATCGCGGTCACAGATACGAACGACACGTGAATCAGCTTGTCTTGACCTCTCGAAACGAAATTCTTTTCTTTTCTATTTTGGTGGAGACAAAGACGTCCGAATTATCACGATACAAATTACGTTTTCCTCCTGTGTCACCTTTGCTCAAGGTAAAGAAGAGTGGTGATATCGTCGTCGTTGAATGTAAGATTGCCCGATTATTGAGATGTGTTGGTCACAAGAGTTCTCCGCACAAGGTAGGTTGCAGGACATCTGAGCCTTGCCCTGTGCGTACACTGCTTGAGGCATTCTTCAATGGGTTTATGTAAAAAATATTCGCAGTTGTACAGTGAGACATATTTTTTTTGTTTTTCTCTCCAGAGTGGTCATGAGTTAGGTGCGCGCAGCCGAAACTTGTATATTTGTCGCAGTTTGACTTGCCTCTGAACAAAAAGGCAAGAAGTTGAAGTCGGCTTTGTAATTCAGACTGCGCTGTGTTGTTTCGCAGCACATCACGTCATTTTTACACAAAATCAAAACTGCCAAGCACTTAAATTATTTTTTTGATGAAGTGAAGATTAATTTTAGATGTTTACTACTGCACACAATTTTAGCAGCGTATTCATTTCAAGAAATTTGGTGCTACTCGTGACGCAACTGAACGAGAAAACACTCCAGGCCACCACAATGAATCGAAAGTGAGTGTCGAAACGTCTTTTCAGATATTTCTGACGAGTTTTATTCGCTTCAAATCTGGTGGCAGTTGGCTAAACAAATCTTCCAGCCTGTTTCGTGAGCACGAAGAGCTCACAGCGATGTACATGTCAAATGCTTTCGACTCTGTGAGAAGTTGTCATTTTGTGAGACAGGTGGAATTGTCTTGAGAACATTGTGCTCAAGAGCTTTTACAGAAAAGGCAGTTGTTGAAGTGGAATGTACTACAGGGCAGTATTTGCTCTGAATGGTTGTAAACTATTGCCTGTAGTACCTTTGGCCCAGTTCCATTTCAACACAGCAATATCTAAATTGTTTGAAACTTGCCAACTCTGTGTTGTGGATTTGTTTGTTGGTGCGCCTTGTGTGCGTGTCGTTTGTCCACATGCGACAGATCGTGAGAAGCTTTCGCGAGCGTTTGATGAACTGAGTGCGGATCTTGCGTGCATCTCTCCGTAAACATTGTCAAACACCTTGATGTCCAGATACAGTTCAAGAAAATCGACCAGCTTTTCTGAGAGAGGCGCGATAGCCACAACAGATCTGTCGTTGAAAATGCCTCCCTCTGTCCAGATGTGTTGCCGCATCATCTCAGATTGTCACTCGAACGTCGGAAAGGACATTGCTCTCCAGCGGATCCAGGAACCGCCTTGATCCCCCTCTCCTCCCTCTGAAAAACAAACGACCCAATTTTGTTCGTCCCCCCTCCGGATCTGACCCGCGCTTCAGTACTGGGTCCCGGCTCCCCGATCCTGGATTTGCTTGGGGTGCTGAACCTGTTTTCCAGTCTTTCAGTGCTATTCTCATGTCGTTTCAGCGACATAATTTCATTACTCCTCGTCGAGCTGTCAGTTTGGAAACCTCAGGATAGTTTATCGCGCATTTTGTGGAAATTTCGCTGTCAAATTAATTTAACACGGCAACCTTGCAGTCTTTTAGCTGCTCATAATGGATTCATTTTCACTTAATTACCATGCCAATGACTTTTAATGACCGTGCATTGTTATGAACTCTTTGCATGTACATTGTAGCAAATTTTGTGCAGTGAAGATGGTGTCTGACTGAGTGTGTGGGTGAATGTACGGATTCTTGTGAGTACGCATACAACGGAACATGTACAAAGAACGACAACTTCTGTTTTATTACAAATAAACCTTTATTTAAAAATGGAAATGCAAACAGATTGTGTTGGTCCTTCAGTCTGTCATCAATTGCTTGTTCAGCGATATCGCTTGGAAAAACTCATTGAATGTTCAAAATTACAAATGGCGCGTGTGACTTGTAAAATGACTGTTTCCACAACTTGGAAATGTTTCAAAGAGGCACAACAGTGAGGGAAATGATGTAGAGACAATTTCACAGCATGATTCCGTTAGGTTTTGTCGTGTCAAGGGAGTAAATCTTCCGTCTGCGGAATAGCACGTGTTCAACATGGCATTGAGGGGCTTTTGATGCGTTTTCCATTTGAATTAGACGACTAATTTTCCATCCGAGCAATTCTTCACAAAAACGCATCTCTGAATCACCAGCACTGTGAACATTTTGTGAAAACGACGCGCAATTTCGCACCAAGGTCGAGCAAGAAACCGTTGAACACACTCGTCGAAAGCGAAATATCTCACAGTGTTAGCCAGGTGGAACAGGCTAAAAATCTGCCACCGTTTACTTTTTGCACGGAAATATTGAAATTCAATTTGAATTTTTTGGTACCCTCAGGCTGGAGTGCGGGAGGGAGCACATTTTACTTCTGAATTCCAAATTGACATCCCCAAAGGGAAAACCTCCGGGACTCTGTGCGACATGAACATATCTTTCAAACACTTTGTCGAGCACAACAAATCAAAGCATCAAGTTCAAACTTGAGCGGTGCCTTCGTTGAAAGCCCCGTTGCGCACCAAACTTCAGAAAAGACGGACACTTAGGATCATAAGTTTCTGTTACCAGGAGAGAAAAGAGCCAAGCTCTCACAACAGGCTCTCCTGCTTTACTTCAGCCGCTCAGATATTTGTTCGAATGGGAATGACAAGTTAAAGCGGGCAATTGCATTTCAAACAAACTAAGTTTTATCCATTTCTCACAGCACAACGGAGCAGAGTGAGAATGGGGTGTTGTACTGCACCCATCTTCGTTTTGCATTGATAAATTACATGGACATGATTGCATACACTTCGTGCTGTGCTGCGGTATTTGCTGCTACCTGAATCCGCGGGGAGTTTAGGTAATGGAGTGGGTTCTCCTGGGACCTGCGCATGTGTAGAGATAGCCCAGGATTTCCCCAGGCTGTGGGGCGCCGCTCTAATGGCCTCGCTGCTTGCAGGGTCACCCTGGAAATGCGGTCGTGTGCGGTGTGTGCGCAGGGTACGCACCACTGTGGTGTCGACTAACGCTGCACTCGAAGACCTTTCCCTCGAAGTTCCTGAGAGTGAATGACACTGAATATGCTTGAAATTGTTCCGTGCCAGGAGTTTCTGTGCAGACCCTGGTAAAAGTTTGAAGCTCTTTCGACACGCGTTGTTGAGATGTTCTGCGGAAATCAACAAAACCGTCAGAGATAATCTGGAGGATAACGCGAGAACCGCATAATTTCTCATGCACATGCCACACGCTCGCATGCGTGCAGCGATAAAATGCATTCCCCACGGATGGGAGTCATCGGAGATGCAAACGCATCTGGAAAGCGTAAACATCCAGAGCGGGAATCTGGGTGAAGGAGTTGCGTGACGGCGGATCCAACAGAGCAGCAGATGTCACCGGTCCTGCCGGGCGGGCCCCACACGACGGCTGTCTTTGTGTTTTTGAACTCGCTCATTGCCAAAGATTCAGGTGAAATTCACATTTTTACGGGTGCTCATCGCAAGTGAACACCGCAACAAGATTGCATTGCCGATTTGAAAGGGCGAATGTGCCTCGTGTCTTCAGAACAGAGTTGGAGCATCCAGGCACTGGTCTCAAGATTGTGCAAAGAGAGAAATAGGAAGATACTTCAGATAAACCTGATGTTTTGAGAAGGAAAGAAGTTTGTTACCTGACAGCAGTGATGTGTGTTTGTTTACAGCGGATCATGTGGAGTGGGATGAGTGTGGAGGTCACGGGGAGTGAGGTACACCGACGGAGCTGCGCTTTCTCTTTCGAAACCAGCAGTACAGAGATTTAGATTTTGAGGCGTCTGAGCTGCGAGCACCCAAGTTTGAGTGGCGACATTGTGGTTTCATTTCACGATTTGAGCGTGCGAATAAACTTCCGGTGGCTTGAGACTGAGGAGAAAGTATTCAGACGACACGCGCATCTAGGCGACATCTTGAACATGCAATTTGTCAGTCTTCTTCGGAACTAAAATCTGCTGTGGATCAAACTGGCCAGCCAATCTCCAGATGGTTCATTGGTTGTTTGAAGCACCTTTGATTCAATCGTGCCACAAGGTTCTTTTCAAATCGATCCTCGCTTGAACAGAGTAATTTAGATCCACAAAGGAGCCAGACCAGGATCCGTAGCCACAACATGCCAGTGCAGAATGTCTTTGTACTCGAGTGGCTATGTGTTTATTCCGATGCAGTTGTCAGTCCAGGTCCAGTCAAGTGTTTACACTTCTGTGTATGTGATACACCTGGATGGTACATGTGAACGATTCTGAACAAAAATACGAGACAAGAGAATTCCAGTCGATTTTCCCCAATTAGCGTCACGATTCTGACAAGCTTCAGACGCGAACCCGTGTTCCCTCGGGTGAATTTGCACAGTTGGTCGGGAACAATCTTCAAAACGTTTGAATCAATGAACGAGAGATTTTCTTTTCGTTCTTTTCTTTTGTCTTTACTTGGAACGTGTTCACAGTCGACAAGTTTGGCCAGCGTCTGCGCAAAATCTACGTTTATCTTTTCGGACAGAAAATGCTCAACACAAGTGTTCATAAAATTTCACTTGGCGTCAGTTTTGTCAGTTTTGTTGGGAAAAAGACAGCTCAGACACGAAAGGAAAGGTTTGTCGTTCGCATATTTTTATCTCTGCTATTTTTGCGAACACAAGATAAATGTCGGCGTTGACAGCAGATATTCTGGGCAGAAAATTGCACGCACTGTATGATAGAACCCGGACACCGACCGAGTGAACCAAATTGTTTCGATTTTCTCGGAACGAGGAACATTCATCATCCTGGGGTCAAGCCACAGGGAGGGTGAGCAGACGCTGAGACTGTGTCGGACTTCTATGGCAAAGACTGCGCTTTCGCCAGCGTTGCATGAACGGGTGGATCTCGATCGTCCTGTGAAGTTTCCGGCAACGACATGCAGATCTCCCGAGAACTTTGTGGGATCGCATCTACACAACCAACAAGTGGACCAAACAACGCTTCACTCTTGATGTACAAGTTTTCATCGTCTGCATTGGTCACCAACTCACAAAACGTTTCACCTTTTTGTGACCACAAACATCTGCCATCCACCGAGGAAACCCTGAATTTATTCTGCTACAAGGACCTCATTATGGTCAAGAAATATATTATCAGACCCATTCCCTGGGGATTGCCACAGTGCACCACCAGACACTTGGTGCGGATCCTGGTGAAGGGTACTTATGGAATATTTTTGCACAGGTAGTGAAACTAACGGGTCGTTATTTTCTGCGTCGACGCTACGCTTAACACTGGTCGCTCAAAGAAAACGCTGAAGCATGATTGATTGCAATACAACTCCCAAAAGCTCCGCTGAAATCAGTCTGTCTTTTGCGTGGAATAATTCAAGGTCCAATGACATTGACAAAGAATTGGAAGAACCCTGTCTGGATCCCCAAGTTGAAACCCCATTTCTTTGTCAGCCACGGGAAGGAACCAACATGTACACGCAGGTTACAGGTAAAATGGGGTTGCATTTTAAAATCTCTCCTGGTCAAAAAGGTCAGTTTTGCTTCTTGCCTGACCTCGCACCCCTGTAATTGGAAGCTTGGATGGGCTTCATTTTCCTTTGTCTGTGAATGAAATTGATATCTTGTCCTGCTGGAATCTTGCATTTGGCCCCAGTAACCTGCCAAATGGCCTGCAGCGAGTGGTCACCCAACCCTAAATTGGCGAAATTCACACCACAAACGATTTCAGTCCATCTTGAAAAGAGAAAAGAGCACAGCTCTGGAAAAACTGTCGCAAAAAACCTGTTGTTTTCATTATGGAAGAATTCTTTTTTGCAGTTCATCCCCTAATACCTCAAACTTGACACCAAAGTTGTCTTTCGACAAACGAAACTCCCAGGTCAGATTTATGAGACAAGCACAATCAAGTTGAGAGCGAGTTGCTTGGTGGAAAATGCCTCAGAAGAACGAAACTTGACATGAGAAAGCCTCATCAAGGACTCACTGACATCGATGTTCACAAAGAAGTGCAGAGGGTGAATTGTGCGCTTGCATGTTTGAAGATGTGATTATAGATAATGACTGGAAAGATTTCTACAACCTCTGGAGGTGGGGAAAAAGTTTAAATGGTTTTCTGATGTGCATGTACTCGTACACACCCAACACACTCTGCGGTCGAATATTTCGGGGAAACTTTTTCGTGCCCGAAACGCCCGATGAAATCCTCGTTGTTCTTTACCTTGTCTGTTACCAATTTCCTCTGTTGGTTTCTTCTTTTGCGGAATTGTGAAAACTTGCAATGGAGAATTTGTGTGCACACAACAAACACACACCGCTTGTGTTATTTGGTTGTTGATCGAGAGATTTTCCCACTTCACACACATTTGATTGTGTGACGAAAGTACCACGCAACAGAATGAACGAAAGAATGACCTACAGTTCGTTTCTTCTCAAGGCGTGCAAAGCATAACTGACTGGATTCTTTTTTGGAAGGCAAGCGAGAGGTGTGAATGGGATTTGAGGCTCCACAGAACATTTCCTCATCTGAAACGCAAACCTCATCAGGTCTATGATTAGCTCAGGGACAAATATTGATCCACCTTTTGTGTCAGTGACTGTTTTGCTTGCAGATTTGCAGAAAACAGGCATGTGCACAGTTCTGCGTCCGTTGAAGTGTCCTCAAAAGAAGCTGAAGTTGTTCTGGACACGGCATTCAAAAGTTGTCCTCCCCCCCTCATGAGAACTTGGCGCCTGCATGAGTCCGCCCTGATGCAAACAGAAAATGAAGGCTGTTGCGTGTCTGCATTTGGTGTCTGAGAAGGGCCAATTAGCATTCACTCTTTGGCAGATTACATTCTGAATAAGACCAGGTGGCACAACATAAAATGTGTTTCGTATTGAATAATATTTACTCATTATTTTACAAGGGTGTGGTTCAAGCAGAGTTGCAAGTAGATTTTCATCAATGAGGTCAGTGTGTGAAAAAATAACCGTCACAAAAATAACATACGTGTCAATGTTCCACTGTGTCTGGGAAATGGCGTGCTTTGTCCATTTAGAATTTGATATTGTGGCACGCCGCTGGCTCGCCAGGTGGTCAAAAGTAAACTTTATCGTTGGCCACTGTATTTTTAACACACAACAAAGTTCAAACGGGGTAGCATCTGTCGTTTTCCGTTTCCCAACTCACCGTTGTTTGACGCGTCAAATTTTCCTCCGCGTGTCATGCTGCAGGGTCATTTGAATTTTGAGTGAGGAATGGATCCAACATTCATCAATGAGATTCTCTCCTGGATGTTCAGGGTTCAGCGTGTGAGATTGGGCTGCAACCTGCAATTTCCCGTCAGATTCTAAGAAATTACCAATCGCAGCTTCGAGTTCGGACGAACAACTGCAGTATGTACAACGGGAATTTCTGTGCGTGAACTTTGCAAGAGGGTTGAGGAGTGCGCAAGAAACGAGTACCCCAACAACCAACTCGGTCCCGTATCAAGGGCATAACTCATGGATCTAGTACCTGCATTCGAGTCTTATCTGGCTAATGGCCGGATCGCCACTTGCTAATCGCACATCAAACGCACTGCGCTATCCCGGGATCGATAGATCCGTCGACGTGAGTTCGGAACGAATGTTGCGCACAAGCAGCGCAACGACAATGAGCGCACGCATCCAAAGCACCGCAAGTCACTGCATTGCGGCTCGAACGTGGATAGAAACGCGCAAACTTGCGCACGCTGGTTCCCGCCACTTTCTGCAAGGTCTTGACCCCAGGATCCGGATCTTTTTTTGCCATTCAAACAGCCAGAGATGAAAGCGATCGTTAGCACTGTGGATTTCTCCAGAATGACAGACCCCTGAGAATTATTGTGCTCCGAGATAAATCCATCGCGTCTGGTTTGTGTCTGTTTCCAGATAACCGCCAGTTCACCGATTGTGCAGTTTTACATTGTGCGCGTGCCGCGGATCAAATTGATCGGTTCGAAACTATCAAAACTGAGTACACGGGCCGGTCGAAGCCTCGCAACCAAGTCGCTGCTGCCACTGAACCGGATCGCACACCACGATGCGAACTGTCTTCCTTTTCATTACGGAAACTGTCGGAATCGAGAAAGACTCGTGGAATTTCCCGCACATGCGTTTGTATCCTCTTACGATGTTGCTCGAGGCGAGAGGATCGGATCCTTACTGTACACAGCGTTGGTAAACAGCCACAAAGCAAACGCATGTACGCTTACCCCGCGCAAAGTGTCACTGTGAAGTGCTTGCAGACTAAACATGAGTATTTTCCGCAGATAAGAAATGTGGATTGGGAGGAACTGCATGTTTTCCCAAACTTCGGCAAGATGACAATGGTAAGGTGCTCAGTTTGATGCCACTCCGCTCGCACAGATCGGAAAATGCAGCCACCTTTGGACAGCTCGGTTTTGCTCAGAATGGGCAAACACGTCTGGTGTGCCACACGTTCATTGTGCACCGCAAGTTGCGCTCAAAAAGATGCACAGTTCAAAGGCAGTTATCGCGAACAAAGCAATGTTCAACCGATTGTTCCTGATTGGAAGTTCTCAAATTTGTTTGTCAAAGTCAAGATGTTTTATTTCAAAATTTCAACTTTTACACATCGCACACAAACTTGTAAATAAAGAAAACACTGTTTGCTATTTTGCAATTGCACAAATTCTAACTTTGCTGTGAATATCACTGTCCATTTAAATTAACAATGACATGCAGGGAAATCTTACTTTTTTGTGCCCCGCATGAACCCCGATAGTGAATACGATCTCTTCAGACACCGGAAAGGTTGTCTGATCAGTTGGCTTGAAAACTTTACAATCCAATTGCAGAGTGAGATTTCTGAGCACAGCACATCAGGACTGGGAGAATATCCCATTCCCGCAGCGAGCTATCACTTGAATGTAATTTTGAGAGGAGGCGGCAATCTGGGGGAACAAGGTGGTAAGATTTCAGGAAAGTTCAGTTTTGGGCTTCGAAGACATTCGAAAATGAAAACCCACGCCCAAAGGTCCACTCCTCCAATCAGATGCAACGAGGTCCAATTGAGTCTCGTTCTTGACACAGGTCGGGTCTGACTTGTCGGTAGAACACACAGCGAGAACAGCACGGTCCAGGGGACAATGTGGACGCCGCCTCGATGTCTGTTTCTCCTTTTCGGGGAGGCGTCTTTTTCCTCGCAATCCAACCTTGTCCTTCTTCGCAGGCACGATCATTGCTGGTGCTGCTGCAGCAGAGACATGATGCTGTTCGCATCTAGTTTCTGTCCGTATGGCACTTCCACCATGATAGTCTGCACCTCTCCTGCGTCCAAGTTCTCCTGCATATTCAGCGCGTACGTGTTGCCGTCTTCATCCTTGACGTACTGAATTTCTGTAGTGGTCTGCGGGTCGCAGGAAGCCTCCACATACGTCACTTCCGGCGCGATGGCGACGGCTGTGGCGCCCTCCGGTGTCGCGATGGGCAGCGTCACCACCTGCTGCTCACCGCCAACCGCCAACATCTTCACCTCCGACACTGGCGCGCCGGACGAAGTTGGAATGACCTGCAGAAGAAAGCGACGAATTCAGTCCCAGCACGCAACCACTGGACAACCAAATGCAAGCCACAATATTCAATGCCCACGTTACAAAAGGAGGCTGTTTGCACCACAAAGCAGGTATTGGCGCAATGCAAAACTGGGTGAAGAAAAACTCGAATCAAATCAGTTCAACGGCTGGACTCAAATCCGCTTGGACATGAGGCTTCATTGGACAACCCACAAACAGACACGATTCAGACAACTATTTGCGCCACAAAAAGAGATTTCACTGACCTGCTGCGATTCTCCCTGTGTGACGATCTTCAGCGCTTGCTGGTATTCCTCGATCTGCTGTATCTCTTCCAAAGAGCCCTCTCCCTCTCGCTGGTACACGTCCAAAGTCTCCTCCGATGTGCCATGCGCTTTCTTCCTGTGCCGCTGAAGCGCCTGCAGAAAAAAAAAAACACGTTCAAACGGTCAACAAACCCCTCAACCGCACAAACTCATTGGCACAACACAGATCAATCTGAGAAACAGAAGAGATTCATTTGAACGCCTCACGTGAATCGTGTAGTATGCTCTTCCGCACAGTGAGCACTGGAAGTTCTTGGTTGCCGAATGCGTGGCCATGTGCCGTTCCATCAAAGTTCTCGTCAGAAACCTGTTCATAGAACAAGAAGAATGAAAAGAGACGATGCTGAGGCACCAAACACAAACTGTTCATTGATTCAAGCAATTCACGAGCTGACTGTGAGAGGGTAGGGTCGTGCGTACCTCCGCCCGCATTCTTCACAGGCAAAGTCCCTCTGATTCTTGTGGACCATCAGGTGGATCTTCAGCGTGTACTTCGAGTTGAATGATCTGAAATGTAGCAGACCATTCAAGCCCGGCTCAATAAAACACAAGGTACCGGTCAGTTCTTCACGACAGTGTCGATTCCACAAGCAGTGCAAGTCAAGCCGTGAAAGCTGATCGCCTCGGGCACGTACTTGGGGCACTGGTCGCAGCGGAAGGGCATCTCCCCGGTGTGCGTGCGCGAGTGCGCAGTGAGGCCGCACAGCTGCGGAAAGGCGCGCCCGCACTCTTTGCACACAAATGGCTTCTCGCCACGGTGCAGTCGCTGATGAATCTGAAGCAGAATAGAACCAGAAACGTGTTTTTCGTTGAATCTCGAGACACGAAAGAAAGTGGCCAAATTGCACTGCGTTTTTCACAGTGGAGAAAAAAGGGAATGGGTGACATACCACAAACGCTTGGCGGCTTCCCAAAACCGAGTTGCACTCATTGCAGGGAAATAACTTTCGATCCGGTCTGTGTTTCTGAAATACCCATTTTCACGTTCAGTGCCAATTCATGTTTCGACAGAGGCAAAGTTGGGATGAACAGACTTGTGGAAGAATTTGCGTAGGTGTTGTGCAGCAGCTCGTCCACCAGACCTCCCGAATCGAGTGAAATAATTTTTACCTGTTCATGTTGGGTGAGCATGGCTTTTGTCCCGTACGCTTTTCCGCACTGAGAACACTTGTGTATCTTGCCGTGCGTGTGCTGAATCTCGTGCGTTCTCCACTGGTGTTTCACAGCGAATCTGCAGCACAAAGCCTTGAAGTATCGAGTGTCAATAGCTGACATACGCTAACAACTGATGAGTGACGGAATGAACACACTAGAATGAGTTTGCAGTGGAATGAACGCAGATTGTGGCTGGAAGACAACGGTTTCCAACTCCAGTTTACCTTTTGCTGCAGTGCTGACACTGGAACGGTTTTGTGTGCGTGGCGGAGTGGGATGACAACTGACCCTGGTTGACGAATCTTTTGTCGCACACTTTGCAACCAAATGGCTTGTCGCCTGCAACAAAAAACTCGACACGGTGCGACCAGTTTCCAGCTGAAATGGCTCCAAGCGTCATTGACAGGAAATGTGTCGCGGCACAAAGACTGACCTGTGTGAGTTCGTTCGTGATCGTGCAGAGACTTTTTCGCTTTGAAAGTTTTCTCGCAAACGGAACACTGAAAATGAGAACAAGACAGCACTCACAATGTTGTGACGGAATGCGTGGTCTGTTGTTTTTCACAGTTCTGGACATGGCTGTCCACTGAACGCTGGTCCCAACTCACGGAAAATGGTTTGTCGCCTGAGTGCATGAACATGTGCGACTTCAATTTGGAGCGGAAATCGAACGTGGCGCCGCAGACGCGGCAGGGGAAGTTTCCTGGCCTCCCGTCCGTCTGAGCGTCGGCGTCGATGTCGTGAGCCTTCTCCAGGTGGCGCGCGAGCAGCGCGCGAGACGGGAACCTGCGCCGGAGCAATGCTTGTGTTCGCTGAACCAAGCTTTGTGCCAAACTTTCAGAAACGAAGCAAACGTGGATTCGGGTTCAACATGTGGTACCGTTCTTCACACTCGGTGCAGACGTAGGGGCGCGTGTGCAACTTCTCGTGTTGTTTCAACTGGTTCTTGGAGACGAAGCTTTTGTCACACTCTGTGCAGCCAAATGATCTCTTTCCTGGTGAAGTAAAGAAGGGTGAAAACTTGGAAACACAGTCCATTTTTCAAAATGCGTGAGTTTTGTTCCATTGTCTGACAAGAACACGGCACTGGACATTTCAATGATTTGTCGTGGCCCATCTATCTCACCTTCATGTATGAGATGATGAAATGTCCGGGATTGCGCCGAAGTGAACGATTTGCCACATATCTCACAGAAGAAAGATTTCTCTTGTCCAACTCCAATGTGTGTCCTTTCGTGTTCCTGGAGAACAACCGGTATTTTTTGAATCGACGTCGTACAAAACAGCAGAATGCAGTTCTCTAATATATCAACCGCGGCGTCACAATGATTCTTGTCTTGTCTGGCAGGTTCAACTTGTAATGTGATCACACTGGCCGTACAATCTTCATGCGAAAGTTTGCAAAGGACAATAACTTTGAAACCGTGGGAATCCCCCCACCCCCCTTTCCCTAAGCAATTTTCACGTGAAAATCTCACCTCGAGAAGCGGTACTGAAGGGAAAATCTGGTCACAGATGGCGCACTTGAAGACCGTCACTTGCTGACCATTTACATCCATAGCAATGACGGACTCGGGGTCGGGATCGTTCTTTTTCTGCATGGAACACATCTACTGTTGTCATAATCTGAATCTTGACTTGAGCAAATTACCGGGTGGGTGGGCTTGACGAAAAACACACAAAGCGCCATAACAAGAGCTTTGACGAAAGCACCAAAGTCCAATCAAAATCCTCAGTCACCTGGAAACTGGCATCGGTTGTCGCGTCTTCGTTTTCCATGCCTTTGCTCTTTGTGGTATCATCGTTCTTCTCCTCTTCTTTGTTTGACTGCACGGAGCCTTCTTCTATGTTCAAAATGATCGCATTTCCGTCTTCTTCGAACATGTCACCATCCTGGAATGAAGCATTCTGTCTCGAAAACAATGTCCACTACAATGAAACCAAAATCAAGTTCAACCACAGAACACAAACTGCAACAACAATTTTGGTGTTCTAACATTCCAGAACACTGACGAACCTCCGCTGGCTTTGTGACAGTCACGAAAGTTGGGCACGCCACCACCGGACTTTCCGTCAATCCAAGTTTTGCGTTCTCCAGCTGCTCAGTAATCTGCAAATAACAAAGCAAGGACATGGACACTGCTGACCAGTGACCTGATGGTACAACCACTGAAGTCCCCACGACCTCAAAATTCACCCTGTGTACCCTCTATTTCCCACCCAAGATACCAAACAACAAGCCTGCCTGACAGACAAATTCTTGCTTTCTAGCGACGCTCTTCTCCTCTTTTGCAAACATCATTTGAGGCGTTTTAGACAAACATTTGGCCCTTTGCTTTCTGACAGTTCACCTTTTTTGAACCGTGAGCCTTGACCATGTGATTGTTGCATGCAGAGAGCTTGGTGAAAGCAGCTTTGCAGTATCTGCAGGCGTACGGCTTGGTGTGCGTCTGCTGGTGCTGCCTCTGCATGGAGCGCGTGCGGAATGCCAGTTCACACACCTCACACTTGAAAGGCTTTTCACCTGAAGCAGAACAATGCAATTATCCGTGTCATCCCATGGAATGCGTGCCGGTGCGAAGGGCACCTACACACCACGTGACCAACATTTCCTCACATCCAACGAAACATCCTTGTAACTCTGCAACTTGATCACACTTGAGAGGGTGGTGGGGTTGGACAGAAAAGTGTAGAGTTGGGTTGGAAGTGGCGACGAGGAAACGTTCCGCACGCGCGATCACGTGCACTTTCACGCACAAAGGTCGAATTCCATACCACGGCACTCGACAGCAAAACAAAACAACAACAACCCCACTACCCCAAAATAAAACTAACAAACTGGCACCTGTGTGTATGGTCTTGTGATCGCGCAGATTGCGGGAATTCATGAAGGATTTGTTGCATATTTCACACTCGAACGGCTTCACCTGAAAACATTGACAGATTATCGAATAACTCCCTCAAACTCCAGAAATGGAAACTAGGTAGATTCAGCGGACTGCATAAGAAATCAGTTTACTTGCAATGCACTTTGGAAGGCAAGTTCACCCGAAACAACACGAAATCGGTTTCTGTAAACATGGAGAACACTTCACCTCGTCGTGCTGGCTCAGGTGATATTTCAGCTGGAAGTATTTTCTGAACGTTTTGTCACATTTCACACACGAGAAATTGTTTTCCAGATCCACCTCTTTTTCGTTCTAAAAAACAACGTTCTCTCGATTGCATTTTTGAAGTGTGTACGATTGCACACATCTTTTTTCCCGTGGCAAGTCGGAAATACATCAATGTCAACAATTGCCTCACATGACACGCAAAATCTGTAAATTCGTTTCACCATGCACTCAAAGGTCTCTTACACAGTATGCAGGCACCTCAACAACGCAGGAATGTTGGCCGAGCTGCAGTCGTGTCGCAAAGTGGTCTCCGCACTTCTCACAGCAGAACTGCTCCCGGGTGTGAGTCCGCTCGTGTACCCGTTTCTGTCTCAATGTCTGAAACGTGTTCTCACAATGGTCACACTTGTGAGTTTTCACACCTGAAAGAATGAAAATACCTGTTTATCAGTAGAACCGAAACGGAAAGACAGAATGTTCCTCTTGGCAATTTCGAGTTTCTGTACCTGTGTGCGTGGTTTGATGAGTCTCCAATTCTGCAGGAGTTCGAAAAGTGTCTTCACACTGATCACACGAGTACGAATCCACACTATCTTCGTGCATAGCACTTATGTGCGCCAACAATTTGCTGCAAAAGAAAAACAGATAAAATTCAAGATCGAGATCGCGACTTTCTGCAATTCGCAATGGAGATCGATGTTGTCCTCACCTCTCGAAGATGAACGATTCCCCGCAGAGCGGACAGTGCTTCTCGGTTCTGTCCATCCTGGCTCGTTTTCTCGACACCGGCTTGTGTTCAGGGCTCCATTGTTCGTCATCGTCTGCTCCAAAACAGGAAAAACTAGACTTTCAAGTAGACAATCAGCCGCGGGCAGCGTACATAGGCAGGACAGCACTTGTCCCAATCCACCAATGCCCCAGTCAGCAATCTGTCCAAGATACCCCTAA
>JAAUXT010095003.1_pt1 | contig 27297 bp, 32 predicted proteins | sample 7278171 | NCBI WGS metagenome assembly JAAUXT01 (sample SAMN14350112, study PRJNA611818) | marine sediment metagenome | isolation source: surface marine sediment (1.8m) | place: French Polynesia: Moorea | collected 2018-08
GCACACCGCCCTCAGGCTCTTCCACCACTGAACCCACCCATTGTAATGGCGCACACCGCCCTCAGGCTCTTCCACCACTGAACCCACCCATTGTAATGGCGCACACCGCCCTCAGGCTCTTCCACCACTGAACCCACCCATTGTAATGGTGCACACCGCCCTCAGGCTCTTCCACCACTGAACCCACCCATTGTAATGGCGCACACCGCCCTCAGGCTCTTCCACCACTGAACCCACCCATTGTAATGGCGAACACCGCCCTCAGCCTCTTCCACCACTGAACCCACCCGCGGCTGCTCCCCAGTGAAATTCCATGTTCGCCAACTGCGCTCGATAAATGTGTGGTGAGAGCGTAAAGTGAGACGCCAACTGTGAACGAGTTTGATTTGCATTGATTTGCATTTGCGTTACATTGCGAATTTCTCACGCTGTGGTCTTCACTTACTCTTCTCCACGTCCTTGATTTGTTCGTGTTGGAGAAAAAGAAAATGGCAGTTTTTGTGCTTGTAGTTTTGAGTCTCATGGCTTGTTTTTGAACATTTGTTGCGAGTTCGAGGATGTGCTCGTAAAACCGTTTCACTTTGGACCGAAAAATTGTAAGTTTTGCTTGTTCCAATTGTGGCGACAGCTGCACACAAACTGTTCGTGTCACTGCTGCTCATTTCAATACTCCACTGGGACAGTACTGTGAGCTCGGGATCTGTTTGCAGACTGCATTTAGATATATCAAACATCAGGTGTTTTGTTCACATTCCTCAATTCTCTGTCCACAGTTAATTCACTTGAAACTTGTGTTTTGCGTGTCGCAGCAAGAGGGATACAGCTCGTACTTTTCGTTGACTTGCTGAAACCAAAATGTGTTCAATGCGCGCGAACTGTTTACAAATAAAGTGACATTAGTTTCTGCAGCTTGTTGTCTGTATCGTATTGTGCTCCAGATGCGTCCTTGCTGTTTTAATTGATTTGAACGGTCCTCACCACGGTCGCTCAAGTGAATCACCAAGGACATGAAACACAATATAATAAATTGAACCCAAAATTGGTTCCAAACTCGAGCCAAACGTTTATGAGCCAAATTTTCATCTTTGACGCCAGGTGATTGCTCACCAGGCATGATTCTTGTTGTTTGAACAAGAATCCTGTTTTCTTCGTCCGTTCTTCGGTTGGGCCAAGCTCGAATTGTGGCCTGCAGGGCTGCAGTACGAACCAGGACTTGGCTCATCACAGAACACAAGAACGATAGCGCTCCAGCTTGCGTGGCGAACAGCGTTGAAGATCAAACCGGCAAGTACGAGTATGGTTTCGTGTGTCAAACTCGTGGTTCTGCCTCAGGTTTTCTTGGCGTTGAAAATCTTTGTTCACGCATCGTTTGCAGTCCATTTGAAACAACAACTGAGGCAAGTCTTCGTACAGAAAGTTTTATTACTTCAGCCAGTCAAATCATGAACTAGAGTTTAATTTAAACAAATTCTACACGATGCACGCGCGTTCAGAACAGCTTCAACCAATCATGCAGGTGCGAGCTTTGACGACTCAATGGCTGAGTCAGTTACGAGTGATTTTTCTTCATCAATTACTGCACATTCTTGCCAAGGCAGGGAATGAAATTTACCTCACTGAAAAAGACTTGCACGCGGTGTACTGTCAAATTTACACTTTTGAAGCCGGTGAAAACTCGACAACACAACAGGACGGGCAAGGAGCCCCAATTGCAAAATGTGTATTGTCCGCTTGAAAATTGAAACTGAGGTGCGACGCTACAAAATTTCTTCCAAGGAGTTCAAACCAATGAATTTTTTTGTAAGACTTGGTTGTTCACATGCATATGTGCTTTCTGATCTGTGACGATATCAACAACACTCAGCTTTAAGATTCAATAAAGTGACATTCACAAATTTACACTCTTTCAAAGCGGGTACGAATTGACCGCAGACGGCAACACGAAGGACAAACATTCTGCTGGACCGAAACTTTTTCCTGACGACCGGTTGGATCTAAAATCGGAATTGAGAATTTGAGGAGGTATCATCGCTCAGTATTTCACACAAGCACCACGTATTTCATTCAAAGCACAACACAAAATATTACAAATTTATGTACAGGTTTCATATCATGAAAATATAGCTTGACGTAGAGGTAACCTCTGTCATTTAATTTTCTAAAACATTCACCATCTGTACTTACAGGTTCACAAAATGGGAGTAAAAAATTTGTACAACTGATCTGTGGTGGGGTGCTGCAAATGCAAGAATGATAGAAAAGTAAACAATCTGAAATTCAACATTTTACAATTGTTCAATGCCCAATGCACCCAATCGCGTGTGTGCTGAAAATTGAACCCAAGTGCAGAATGCAGTTCTCATGGTTTCCCAGCTGAAGAAATTTGAACCTGAAGAGGGCAGAATGAAATGGGCCATGTCTGGTTGCTTTGCAGGATGGATGAACGAATGTGTCAGCAAACCAAACTGCAGTGCTCGCACTTTGGTGGTTCCCGAAATAATCACGATTCACTCGGAAACCTGGGGAGGCAGAAGATTTGACTTTTGTGTTGCAATGGAAGTTTGCTGGGACTATCATGTCTGACATACGGTTCGATACCGTTATAACAATGTACAAGTACACGCACACGGTGCATGGTGTCAAAGAAGCTGCTGCTACCTGGGAGAAACGTGACTCCAAAACAACCCGCTCACAAACGTCAGGTACACCAAGGTGCAACCAGGTGCTCTGTTTTAAAAAAATATGGCAACGATATAGCGAATGAAATTTGGTAAGTTCCTCTTCTGCCATTTATGTACAACGAATTGAAATTATCCTCACAAGAGAGAGAGAGAGAGAGCCCACAAATGTATATACAGTTCATTCACACAATTGAAGGACTGGACTGTTGTTTCGCAAAACACCACAGGGTTTGGTGCCTTTGTCTCTGAGAAATTTTTTCCCCTCCTTTTTCGGGCAAACGCGAGGTTTTCCTTCACAACGAGAAAGTTTTCATGCAGATCAAGCAACACCTTGCACACTTATAACAAGTAGATATACTCGTAACATGGCGCACAAAGCCAAGTTCAACGAAATTCATACCGGTCTCTTCCTTGTGTTTTTCGAAACTCCGAACTTTGTGTACTTTCTGACTTGACCAGCGAAAGTTACACAATTCGCAAAACATCATGCAACACTTGAGGGACACCACACACTCTGCTTATCATTTTTACACCCTCAACACAAGAATGTACGTCTTTGGGAACTGGATTATTCAATTTAGAATGACACCATGTGGAGACATGTGGGTTCAGTAAAATTGAAAAGGGTGAACATTTCAAATCTTACTGCCCTATGGATGCAGAAGCTCGCTTGTTGAAAGCAATGGCGGCTGATTCCAGTGCACGGGCTGCTCTCTCCACGAGACGCGTAATTGTTACACCGGTGCACGAGAAGGTTCCTTGTGGGACGACTTTCTAAAAGCAGCCCAATTCAAAAACAAAACACCCTGCATTGACACTGTGATAGCTTGGTTTTTACAAAAACATGTTTTTACATTGATATCTTTACCTCTGCGCAAAAAAAAAATCAAGCAACAATCAACAGAAAAAATTTACGCCACAAAAAATCCACGCAGTGAATTTGCACTTCTCATTCTAATCCTTTTCAAATGCCAAATTTTGAAAGTTTTCTCCAAAAGTTTAACTCTGCTGTGGCGACAAAGCGGCAACACGACGTTTGGTGAATGTTTTTTGAACTCCCAAATTTGCTCTCACACATTTCCTCTTGACAACAAGTTGACAAAATATGTGCATTGTCTAGATGACGAAAAACAAGACAATTGAACAAATGCTCAGGCGTATGGCGTATGCGCGGCTGATACATGAACCTTGTCGATATCTCTGACCAGTGTGTTTGATACACGTGTATTATCCCTGACGTGTGCTTGTACGACGTGGGTGTGTTCTTCTCAAATGGAATTCTTCAAACATGTTTCCGTGGTCAGATTCTGGTTTGTTTTTGGAAAACCTTGTTTGCGTGAACCTTGTGGAGTCATCTGACCTCTTCTACACACTTTGATGGAATTATGTACAATGTTCATTCTCCTAATGTAATGATGACGTGACTAAAACTGTAATGCATGATGGAGTGAGATTCCTCACGACTCTTGGATCCACGGAGTGTCTAACCAGTGTGATTCTACAATTTTGTCAGGTCAAAATTTTCAATTACCATCTCACTGCATCCAAAAGGCAAGTTTCTCCAAGGAAACCTGGTTTCCTTTGCCGAGTCTTCAGTTTTGTTCAGATATTATGTCACAAGTATCACTGACACCCAAAGAAAGAATCCTGTTTTGTGTGATCCTCCTAATTGGTAGATTTCTTCCCTCCAGGCCCTGTGCAGCTAGATGCGTTCTGGGAAGCTGTGTCCGCGATCAGTGGTGCCAGAGGACCAGGGCGGTGGAGAGGAGCAGAAGGCAGCTGACGAAGCTCGTCGCACTCCCACTGTTGACTGGAATGGCTTGCTCGTGCTCACCTGCAGGCAACATAAAAGGGGACTCCAGTTACCAGACTGTGAGAGGCTGCGGCGGTGTATCATAGATACTGTATCATACATCCACGTGGCAAATCCAAGGCTCGGAACGGTTTCATCCCTCAGTACCCTTTGCTCTTTTGTCAACCTTCAAAACCTTCAATTTGTGAGTGCCTCCACGGGTGTCTGGCATCACGGACCAACTGGGACCTGGCCGAGGGCAGGGAACCTTAAAACTTCCCAAAATTTCGCATGCAGGGAGAAGAGTGGGTCCAGTTTGGGAGGCACATTCCGAAACGAATCATGAAAATGTCACCCTGGATTGACCACTGTTGCAAAACTGGATACTGCATCTAATCAACTGTGGAAGTGAAAACCTGAAAGAGAGAAGCGATTTCGAAAAATCATGAGGAACATGTACCCATACTGAATACAGCACAATCCTACCAAAGAAGCCGTGGTAGTCTGTGGTTCACATCGCATGGGCTCGGTTTCTGACATGTATAATTATCAGCCAACACACGAACTTCATTGCAGCGCGCATATAGCTGTGCAAAAATAGCATTCTTCTCTACGTTAAAAATCCGTAGCTTTTTCTATGCAGGATGATGCTTTGCTTAAAAATTGTATCTGTTCTGTACCTTAGAATAGCCGTCAAAGCCCGTGGACGTGGAAGATCCACACAAAGTTAATACACAATGGAAACAGTGAGTGCTCTTTTGAAAGTGCATTGTGCAAAAATTGTATGGCCAGAGCCTGGCGAGAGGGAGAAAGGCTGGGAGGGGCAGATGTTGTGTGGGAGTTCGACCCAGAATGAGAAACAGCTCTGTATTAAAAAAGGTTTCGTTTCAATACAGCTCAGTTCCGTTGGAACCGCAGGGACCAGGAGACTGACTGCATCAGCTGCAGGACTCAGCACTGCCAGCCGTGGAACTCTCCTGAAAAATCATCTCTGCACCAAACAAATTGCATTTTGTTTCATTTTGGTCAACATTCTGATGTTGCTTCCTCTCCAATGACAGAAAATCTTGCATGCCCACATCTACAGAGGCATTGCAAGAACTTACCCGTACCTTCAACACCTTCTCCTTCACTGGGCCTAGATGCAGGGGTCGAAAGAGGCTCTGGAAGTACATAAGTGGCCATACAAGGGAATTACAAAAACCACAATGGCAACTTAAGATGTACACAGAGAAAAGGTCACTGGCGAATTCAAGGACACGACAGAAGGTCCATAAACGGACACAAAAAGAAGGCCAGTTTTTCAATTGTTTGAGAATCTTGTTGGAACCCAAATCAACTGGTTTTTGCAGGGCCAGGATATTTCCAAAGTTTTGCTGACTGATTTCCCCGCTTGACGCGTCCGCAGCGAAACTTTGTTTCTCCTAGCTGTTGATGAGTCTGACAGGTTTGAGCTGTGTGAAAGACATGTCGTATGTTGGGGTCAGGTGACCTTGTATCCGCCAGACCGAAGTAACCAAATGGTTCCTGAACCAAGCATGATGTACTCGTGTAGCATGCACCGAAAACAGTTCTCTATTCTACGAAAGGCAAAGCTGCCGAGCTGAGAATGGCATGCATCCCAAATGAGCAAGCACAAAACATTTTACAAGTACAGTACACATAAAACTGCTTTACAGAAACATAAACGTGCGCCGAAAGTGACTTGAGAAAGTGCCACCTGAGCACCTCCAGATGGCAAAGAAAGAAGTTTACACTCTGTGTGGGTTTTGTGAAAAAGACTTTTGTTCATGCATGGGGGCATTTTTCTCAGTGGAATCAAGGATCGTGTTTTCCAGGGCAAAGGAGAAACATTTGATCCAGTCACATTTCTCAACTGATTCCTGGACGTTTCCCCCAGCATCGAAACCGTCCGACCTTGACGTCATGCATGATTGGCTGTTCTCTCCGACTTTCCTTTGTGAAAACTAACTCTCAACTGGTTCTGCGTGCCTGACAGTGCAGTTTGTGACTGCGAATCAAAATTGAAGAAGCTTCCGAACCGAAACAAGCACCGTCTTCATGCCGGTTCTGTCGAATGCCTGATTTCTAGGGAACCACGTCACAACAGGCGGACCAGCGCTTCACTCTGCTCAGCACGTGACATCTCGTGAAACTAGTGGGTTCTGGATGAGCCTACTCTTGTGAGGATTGGGTGGTAGCTGCTGTTGTCATGACTTGTGCCCGATACACCGATGTCAGGCGAAGCCAAAGGGACTTGGACAAATTACAAAGTGACATCACACATTTAGTGGAATGGTCTGCGGGAATTAGGGCTTCATTCAGTGAGAGAACACATAACAAATGCTGGGCCGAAAGAACACCACACTCGCTAGAAAAAATTGGTGGGGTGACAAATGCAAAGGAAACACCAACGTATGAACAACGAACCGTGTCCCCAGTGCACCTGTTGATGTACACGCGAGGCGCGCGCACGGGCCGCGCTCTTACCTTCCTGTAGACTGATTCTCTGCTCTGTTTTTCCCAGCGCGTTCTGCACCTCCAGCTGGAAATGCTTCGAGAAGTGCTCAGTTTTCACTTTCGATATCGTCAGGATGTACTCGTACGTGTTCCCTCCCAGGTCCTGCAAAAAATCCCCGCTTAATTGTGCTTGAGAATCGAACAAAAAACATGACCGGCCATTATAGCTTTTCTGAATTTCAACTTCGTGACTGGTTCTCGTTTCTGGTTCGCTCGCGAGCTCGCTCTCGTCCCCCCCGCGCGCGCTCACCTTGACCTCGGTCTTGTACGGCTCGTTCTTGTCCTCGTTGACGAGCAGCGTGCGGTTCGGCTTCCTCCCGATGCTCCACTTGGACGTGGTTCCGGCGGGGAACATGCGCGCGCGGCACGAGATCTTGGCGTTGGTCGTGCCCGGCTTCACCTGCCACGACTCTTCACACGACGCCCACTCCGGCTTGACTGGAAGGGGAAGAGGGTTTGTTGACGCGAGAGCCAGGACGCAAACACTGACGCAAGACCGGGGTGGATGGTGTGAGTGAAAGACGCCGGTGCGTGTTTTGGTGGCGCAGTTGGAGACGTCGCGTGCGCTACAGAACATGTCTCCGTCTCGGCTCCTGCAGGGCAACGACCACACGCCGACTGACCATCCCTGTCGTCCACATTTACCACAAGTCGGACCTAGTTTTAGTCTGCGCTCTTTCGTCGCCCAAGATCTGATGGCGGCACCTGCACGAAAACTCTGAAAGAACTTTGATCGCAGTGCGACTCACAGTGAATATTGAGCGTGGCGCTCGTCTTGACGACCGGGAACCCGTTGAGTTCGGCGCTGCACGTGATCTTCTGTCCGACTTCGGCCGTGTTCGGGTTGCGGTCCATCCACGTGTACGTGTCGTTGCGCGTCTCGTTGAGCAGTCCCGACGTCGGCCACACGAGCCGCGCCTTCTCCGTCCTGAAGACACGAGCAGTGGAGGACAAACGGGTCTACAGCTCCAGACGAAACAAGGCCTGAGTCTGATTCCCAACGATGGCAACAAAGGTGCGTCCTGCACACTTTAGTGACGGGTATTCGAGGGACCTGAGGCTCCACCCGAGTCGTGTGTCCCAAAGCAGGGAACGCCTTCAGGACTGTGGTTCTGTGGTTCCAGTTTGCTCCCAAACCAGACTCAGACTGAATCTGCGTGGAGTTTGCCTGGAAAGATTGGTTTGCGGTCCTTATTGGTCCACTTAGATAAACAAATACAAAGCCAAGGCCCCACGGAAGGAAGGACAAACCACCGGAACAAGAGTCGTTGAAGGGGTCGTGAGAGAGGGAAGACAGAGGACGCGCGCACCTGTGGTGGAATCTGCTTGTCACGTCCCTGGCGCCGTTTCCTTCTCCCAGCAGAATCTTAGTCGTCGGCTTCTTCTGACTGCCGTCCACGAACACCTGTACATGGAGCCCAGCAAATTGCACTCCAGATGAACGGACCTTTTGAGTGGATTTGTGTGATTGGGTGTTGATCTGCATGCATGTTTGGTCTGTATTTGAAGCATAACACGGTTTTGTTGTTTGCAGCAGAAACCAGCACGAAGACTCTTTCAAAAATGGAGGTATTTTCTGATTGGAGAGGCATTGAAGAGACAGTCTCAAGTTGAAAAGAAACTGCTGCTTGTTTTGCGCTTTTTTGCGCTCGGGGCAAGACGTAGATTTCAACCCTGTTTGTAGATTTGGAGGTTCTGTGTGTGTGTGTGTGTGTGTGTGTGTGTGTGTGTGTGTGTGTGTGTGTGCGTGTGTGTGTGCGCGCACCTTGCACCTGACGCCGTTGTCCTTGCCCTTCTCCATGGTGATGATCTGGTTATCGCGCACTTCTCGTGGCTCCGCCTCCTTCGACTCCAGGAAGTACATCGTCACGGAGCGCGGCGGAACTGAAACCACAGAGGAACATGCAGACACAGCCTGCGTGGTGTCTCGGCACGTGAGGGGCCAGGGTTTACGTTCAACTTGAAGGGCGCACTCGTACTCGTATGGAATGGTTTGCTTCTCCACGCCCCGAGCAACTCGGGCAACGTTTGGCGACCTCTGGAGCGCAGTTTGTCCGGTGGCGCCTTCGCGGTGCAGAGCAACACAGAAGAACCGGAAATCACTGAAGGCGTCATCCGTTGCTTCTCGCGAGTCGGCGACCCCACGCGCGCGTGGCGCGGCCGCTGACGCTGGTGTGAGCAGAGTGGACGTACCCTGGACGGTGATGCTCTCCTCGGCTTCCTCTCCGTCCGGCAGCTTCGTGCAGCCGATCGTCCCGGCGTCTTGACCCATCACGGCTGCGGACGAGAAAGAAGCGCTGCCGATAGAGATGCGATGCAATGGGGCAAGGATCGAAAAGACAGGATGAGGAAAGCAAATGGAGAGGTTGATCTGCCACTTGTCGGGAACATGTTTGTGATCAAGAATAACGCCGCCGGGCTTGTTCCATGCAGTCGTGGGCGTGTGTTGCTGTGAGGCCTTTTCTCCGTCTTCGGACTCTTGTTCAGACACGGGACGCCGTCTCCATCACCACGTCGAGCGCCGAGAAACGCCGAGCACAGCGATCCCGAGCTGCGCACAGCTCCAGTGCTGTAGGCTGCAGACTTCTCAGCCACAGAATTAATCTTCGTCTGGTGTCAGAACTCCGACCTGAACCAGACTGATCGATCGACTGCCTGTTGTGTGTTGTTCGGTCTTCGGTTTCGCGAGACAAACTTGAGCTTGACAACTCAAACATTTTCACTTCGGGGGACGTCAGTTTCGGGTGAGAAACCGCGTGGTTGGAGCTGCGGATCACACCGCTCATCTCCGAATATTCTCAATCATCCGAAACAGAATTCCTACGGGGCCAAATCCACCAAACGAGGCAGTAAAAGTGTGGCGAACGTCATCAATGTCCGGTTGCAGGATTTAAAAGGAAACATCAGGAAGGCTCAGGCCAGGGCGAGACGCATTCGGAGTGGCTGGACGGCCGTGTGGAGGCTCATGGAAATTGCCGTTAAGCAGGACTCGGTCTTCTCCCGTGACACGTTAGACTACAAGCACAGGGCGGGGGCCGCTGCATGCCCTTCGTACTGATGAGATCTGACAGGCTGCCTCTGGAATCAACCGCGCAAAGTCAAGTTTTATCACCCCGCATCTGAAATTCAATTTGCTCGTGTTTCTGGCCCTTCACACACGGCACGGTTCTGTGCAGAGCCTGAACCTTCTGTGTCGTGACACCAGTCAGAAATTGATGCTGGCCAGTTTCGTGCTGAACACTGCGGTGTACATTCCACCCCGCTGGTGGAAAACAGACACCAGAGCCTGGAATTCCAGGGAACATCTTCAATCTGGCGATCCGAGCTCCACACAGCACAACTCACAACCGCAAACGTCTATTTCAAAGAGCGAGGTCTTGCTCTCATTCCGGCTCTTGCGGGGCACTTGTTTTGTCTGAAGCTGCATACAGACCAGCATTGACGATGTTTCAACCGTAAGAAGACACTTCCTCCCTGTTGCCAGGGGAGCACCGTTCCAGCGGAGATGTTTATGTCACTGCGGATGATGTAAGAGCTTTTTCATGCTTTGAGAATCACTTTGATACGAGGCGGGATTGCGGACTCGTGCCCCACAATAAATCTGCTGTATTGATTCCGACAAGAGGAAATAACTCTCCGTTATCGGAGGCAGAAGAAAGCGTTTTTATGGTCTGCTGCAGCAGACGTCTTCACTGATTGGGCTGGGTCCAATGAAAAAACTTGGTTTCTTTGAGTCACAACACAGCACGAGAACTGGGAAAGGATCCGTCAGGGCGCGTCCTCTCGTGAATTCTGCAAGTCATGTTCCACCCACAAAGTTTGGAACCCAGGAGTGGTATCCTGTGCCCACCCCACCCCACCTGTGGAAACTGAGAAAGAAAGAACAAAAGAACAACGCCGGTGCAGACAAGGCTTTTTCTAATGGACATGTGAAGGACAGAACAACCTTCACAGATGAAGGACAGACACCCCCGGGTGTGAAGTCAATGTCAAGACCTTGGCTCGTCGAGGGCCCAACCTTCAGTTCCCGTGGAGCAGTCACACCCAGCACACTGAGCCCGGACATTGTCCCTGGCCGAATGAGAAAAAAACTTTTTTGGGCACGGAATCCAGGTCCTGTTCCCTTTGTGGAACCAGTACCAAAGCGTGTGTCCCTGCAACAAATCTCTGACGAAGCCATGCAAAACTTGTTGTTCTGCAAGAACCTGCATACGTCGTGAGGTAACAGGTTCAACAAGGACTGCCTCGACCTGCCACTGTTGTAGGGACCTCACTGCATGTTTAAGTGGCCTGACGGTACAGACAGACAGGCAGAAGACAAACAGACAGACAGACAGACAGACAGACAGACACACACACACACAGACACACACACACACACACACACACACACACACACACACACGAGATGGAGAATCGGCTCAGACCCTGTGAACCTGATGGGTCTGACCAATACACGGTGTTTCGGAACTCTCTCTCTACGAAAAAGAGCCTCAACTTACACCTGATCCTGACTTTGATGACGGTGACGTCCCCGGGCGTGTACTCGATGTTCTCGTAGCGGTCGCGCAGCACCGCCGAGATGCCGTTGTTGGTGGAGATCTCGGACTCGACGGGGCCGCCGCGCACCCCGTCCACCTTGCGGTAGATGCGCGCGATGTCGAACTTGCCCTTCTCCGTGATCTTGCACGTGATGGTGAGCTCGTCGCCCTCCCTCAGGTTCGTCTTGCTCAGCTCCAACTCAGCCTTGCTCTTCGCCAGCGCTCCTGGAAAAACACGAAAAAGTGGGGAAGCGTTACTTAGATGTGCGGAATCGTCACTGAGAAATCACGCAACGTTGCGAAAAATGGCCCTATCAGGGTTTTGGTTCCTGGTCAACTCCCCCTGATTCCTGCAACATTGCTCTGCTGACGTGCCTGTTCGGAAAAGAAATTCCTGAGAACCAGGAGCACCTCGGCCGTCTGCTGCATCTCGGGTCCAGCAATTGGACTGTTTCAAGAAACAGAAATCAGGTTTGCGGTTCTTTGTCTCAGGTGAGATAGTTTCATGCCCATAAGCGCGCACACCGGGAGATTTGGTGATTTACATGCGGACTGCGCGCCTCGTGAGCTGCACGTGTACCGGGCGCAATGAGAGACTCATGAGCTCAGAGTGACGAGCCTCGTGCTTCACAAGCGCGCCTCACCTCGGGCTCGCAACGCAGCCTTTTAATGGGCAAATTATGCATTGCGCGTTGTAATTATTGAATCTTCAGACAGACTGGTGCCAGGTGAGGAAATTACTCTGTTTACAGAGTCGTGAACCGCCAATGAAATCAAATTTAGTTGTTAAGCTCTTCGGCATGTTTGTTGATTTCGACCACACGCTTCCAATCTTTCGTGGCTGTCTTCCCACAAAACATGAAGCAGAATGCTTATGAAGGAATGCAAAATAAAGATGGAAATCACCTGACACCGTGACACAATCTAACACTCACCAGACCAAACAGAGAAGTGATGCCGCAATGTGCAGGGAAGGGGAAAAGCCTCTGCCCTGAAAGGCTTCCAGTGAAACCAGCTTGAAAACGAGAGTCAAAATCAAGAGTTGCAGTCAATAACTGTCAGGACAGAAGAAAACACTGCTGTGGAACGGATTGCGCCTGGGCGCAACACGTGTTGGACACTGTTGTGATCATGATTGACCTTGTTGAGGGACTCAGGGCTGCTTTTCACAAAGTTGAGGCCCATTTCCGACTCTCAGAACCTTTGAGGTTCGCAAGGAACTGAGTCTCTGATGTGTCGTCTGGGTTGTTACTTGAAATATCTTCAAAATGACGAAGGAGCCTTGAGCCTCTGCTCAACATTTTCCTTCACAGGTGTTCTTCCCCCTCGGCACAAATCAGTCTCCTGCCCGTGAGCTGCGCTGCAGGTGTTTGACAACTCGTGAGTAAAATCTACACGGCTTGAGATATGGATGAGCGCTGCATATCCCTGACTTGATTGAAAGGGGCAATATCGTCGCGAACAGCCCGCTCGCCAGGTCTGCTGTCTCCCGCATGCATTTTTGAAGAACGTATCCGTGGAAGCACAAAAACCTTGTCAAAAATTCACCGATACACGATGCCACACGATGCCTACAAAACTTTATTTTTAACCAGGACAGGAGAAGCACGAGATAGCACACGTTCCTGCTCATTCAGTCAGACTGCAGGCCGCTGATGTTGCTGCCTCTCCATGTTCGGAACATCGCGGCTCATAAAGCAGCGACTGAGCCGCAGTGTTAAATCAACCCGTCGAGCACTCGTAAATCTGGAATTCCTCCACTCCAGCTTCCCACGCCAACACCTCAAGGTTGAAACACGAACAAGTGAATGGGAGTTTGTGCCCACAAAAAGAATCCTGTTTCTCAAGAGAACAGCTCTTTCAAAGCAGATTCACCAGCTTGAGGAGCGCCTCCCAAGGCCCCTCATGCACCACAGGATTGAATAGTTCCAAGGAGGAGCGCAGACTGGTGTTTCTTTTTTTGGCCATCATTTCCATCAGAAGTGTTCGTGTGTGAAAGTAGAGTTCCCACGAGAGTGTCAAACCCAGCATTTGCCCAGGCTCACACGCATGGAATCAGCTTGTGATTTCCCTGCATGGCTGCTCTCTCTGTCGCACATGACAATCAGTTTGAACAGAGACGAGGCGTGTAGTTCTTCTTTGATACATCGGCAACACAAACCAAAAAGAAACCCAAAAAACAACAGAAACCTGCTCACCTGGTCGTGAGCACTGTTTGCACGTTGTGTACTCTTCAAATGGAAGATACAATAAAATTCGTTCAGTGTTTTGGTATCAAGCAGATTCCAATCAGCGCGATGCCACAACTCGCTCTGACAGTGAAGGCACACACAGAGACGGGAAGTCTGCCTCTTCAGAAGCAGGGCGACAGCTCTTTACAGTTCGTTGGGTCCTGTGGACTGAGTTCTCAGCGCCTGACCCTGGACACACGGACAGCGGAGCCGCAGGGCAGCCGTCTGCACTCGGGAATTCCCCAACAAACAGCAGGCCGCGGCAATCCAATCTTGCTGTTCCCTGCCTGAGTCTGGAGCCAGAACCAGGCCAGGTGCCTGGACTGTTCAGTATCTGATGGGCTCCCACAGTCAACCCGAGGACATTGCATTCTGGAGGAGGACCAAGCAAATAAATTTACTGGTCACAGTGTTTCCGATCAACGAAGTTTATTTGCCAAAAGACTTCACCCACAGATTTTTGAAGACCGGACACCCGTGTACATGAGCCACCATCCACAAACTCCACACACATCGACTCTGTGAGACGAATGCTTCCCTTCTGAGGGTACCGTGATTCCTGCAGGACTCAAAACATCACTGTTTCAGAGATCCGAGATCTTGTTTGGCAGCCTTTTTGCAACCGTTGTTATGGCTTGGGAGCACCATTAATGTCCCAGTGTTCCTTCCACTCCGTTCAGAACCTGCATGGCGGGATGAAAGGCTGACGCTCCGTCACGCCAGGCTCTGCCCCTCGGGCCTGACATCCTGACCCACAAAATGAACGAGATTTCTTCCTGATGCTTTGGGACCTTTCTGCGTTGAGTTTGAAAGACTCGGCGCTCTGTTCTGCGCAACTGGTCAGTGTTCGACGCCGGGGAACGAGGAAACCCAATCACTGAAGAAATGAATGGATGTCAGGCGCGATATCGAGAGCTCCCGACTGAGGGTCCCAGGGAGGACGGAGAAGCAACGGAGCCTCATCAAAAGCCAATAGGAACATGAAATGGAGCAACAGAACAATCTATTGGTTTCACGTTTTTGCTTCCCATCTCTGCAACGAAAACTGAGCCTTTCACAAACGCATTGTTGAGCTTCTTTGTCGAGGTTTTGGGAAGTACAGATGCACAAAATGTTTGTCATGACAGCAGCTGTCTGTGTGATCGATATCTTGTGAACGCTTTTTGGTATGAAAACTGACGAACTTGGTCCTGAACTCGAGCGATTCTGCGCAGGTGTTCTGAGGAAGTGGGTAACCTTTTAAATGTGTCACCTTTGAAGACTGTTTCTGTGAACCACCTTGAAAATTAATTTAAACTCCAGGTTGTGTCTTTGATGTTGAAAACAACCTTGCCTGACACACGCGTGTGTGAAACGTACAGTGAGACAACACGGTTTCAATTCAATTCGTGGAAGAGGCGCTATTTGCTCGTATTTGCCTCCTCTGTGGGGCGACACAACTCGTTGAGACTGGACACTCGACGCTGCTGGAGATTCTGGGCACACCAGACTCACGTCGGCGACGTTTGCGGGTGACGGGAGCTGCTCCCTGCGCGCCTTGTCGAGGCCTGTGTCGGGCTCGGACGCTGACCGGACAATGAGTTCCTCTCCTCAGTCAGACGCCGCCGCCGAGGAAGCGGAGACATCGGGTCCGAGACTCGAGGCGCAGCAGCGGCGGGCGAAGCGAGAACAGCCGAGTTTCAGCTGAGGGGGGACGACAGACCTTCATTTCAAGTCGCACGTCTTGAACAATTGAGATCGAGTGGGACGATGAAGTTTTTCAGCTGCTCTTTGGTTTGTTTTCCGACTCATTCGCTCCTCTCAAGCAAAAACAACGAAAGTTCTGTTTCGTTGGAACAACAACAGGTTTTGAAGACAGACCTGCCACTGAAGGACGAGGCTCCTTTACTCTGCGAGCCTGAACACTTCAAGCCACTTTTCCAGGACAGGCATCTCAAATCACATTTAAAGATACAGAAGTAGGATCAGTGTTGCTGAAAACTGTCTATTCCTGCAGGAAATTACACGTTCCTGATATTGCATTACATCCAGACGGGCTACGGGCGATGGCCATTCCATCTAATTCACTGTAAAATAAATTGGCATTTGCCAATGTGCAGCACTTGGGTCTACATGCAGTGAATGTTACCAGTTTCCCGCAGAATGAAGATGGATAGACATTTAGCATGTTTCCAAAGGGAAACACCCGTATCATAGAAAATTCTGCTCCATTTTTCTCGGTTCGGCTGGCTTTGATCGCAGCCTGAGTGGAAAGCACGCGAGTTCACAATTTGGCTTGTCGGCTGACTGTGTCAACCTCAAACCAAATGTGTTGAGTGCCACGCTTTCCAGCTTTGAACATGTTTTCTGCGGCCCAGAGTGCAGAACCTTACACCGGGAAGGGCTTCCTCATCTCAGCGGAAGTTCAACACAATGTGAGAAATTTTCTGTGTGACGTGAGTTGCCTTTTCACCAGCTTGTCCGCCACAATGACCACCATGCTGTTGTGACGCAAGAACAGACACGTCGGGACAGACGCGAAATTGCCGTTACAGTACGAACACCTGAACACCGAGGCACCTCCCACTCTCTCCATCATTATTGAGTGTTTTCCCAGCCCGGAAGGCAGTCGAACCCTGCAGAAGACACCGTGGCTTTTAGCTGATCAGTTGACTTCAGTGCAAAGTTTTGAGACAGGTTCACACCACTGGAGTTTGTCTCGAGAGTTTGTACGACTGCTGACTTTCTGCGGTGTCGCATCGCAATGTGGATCTGCTGAGACGGATGAAAAGAAAGAGTTTCTGTCTAGGTCTTTGCGGAACAACTTCCCGTGAGAATCGCAGAGGTTGGGTGGATGCAGACCTCAACACAGCCTTCAGAGTGTGTGATCCTTCTCTGGATCCGCAGGGCGAGGAGCCGGACCCGCCATCTGGAAGCAAAGCGAGACCCGCCGGGCGACACCGACCAAACACGGCGAGGAGCAGCTGCGGATCTGTTTGTTCGGCCCGACCACAGTTTGCGCCTCTCGACCTGATGAGGACACGACCACCCGAAACCAGGTGCCAGCGAGATCTTCGTCTGTCTGGCTCACACATTTTGACGTTGTGTGTGTGCGTGTGTGTGTGTGTGTGTGTGCTTGACATCCAAGTTTGCGCTGACAGTCTTCGACGCAACGCCCACGCAATTCTGCCAACTGCTGAGTGTGATGTATTCTACAGGGTGGTGGGTGGGTGGGTATAAATCTGTTGCGGAGCGGGAGGCAGCGTTTCTACAACTCGGCGATCTCTAAACATGTCGTACGAGCTCGCATCGTGGTAGAAATGGGTTCTCACCTTACAAAGAAGGTTCATGTTCAATCACACAACTCCGTTCTCGACCAAAGGTCTCGAAAAGTCATTGTGTGATTTCACAGGAACCATTTTTGTGCAGTGGGAGAACCCTGTCGGAGACGCATGTCCCCGTCTTATCGGGGCCGCTCCACGTGCGCGGAACAGCGCGGTGTCAGCGAGGCTATCGCAGCGCTGTGTCCCGGCGTCTCCGGGAAACCACCCAGCTTCTCTAGACATCGCTCAGCCTTATCGCATGCGCAAGCACACACTATGTAAATTTGCGCATTTCTTCTCCCTCAACAATCAACTGCATGTTTGATCGCTTGTCTCTGTTCAGAAACATTCTTGTTCGTACGCGTATCTGTGTCACTGTTGAATCAAGAACGAAGAGGTTTGTTCGGCCGCCCAAACAGATCTGGAGATGCCAACCTGAAAAGAGGACTTTTGCCTGTAAAAAACGTAACAAAGGGTGTGACACACCAATGGCATCGTCGATCAAAGAAACCTCAGAACCACCCGTCGGAATTTGTGTCAGAGCTGTCGAAGCAACAGCCTTGTAAGTCCAAACAACGCCAATCAACTTGGTATCGATGAACCAAATTCCTTTGTCAAACTGCTGCAATTGACACATTGCAGGAAGTTCCATTGCCACACGTGAGATTGGGATTGAAAATCGAAGCGGTTGGGTTGTGGGCGCCTCCGCCGCCTCACTTGACTTGTCCTCGCTGTGTCAAGGGGAGGGGATCATGAGCCCCAATCTGTGTATTGACCTGACGCTGGGGGACGATCGATACGGCGCATTGACCTGCTTCTCGTTGATCAGCCCCATGTTCCTCGAGTTCACTCTGAAAACGGCTCCGTTTCTGCGCGACGCGACGCGGCGTTTCTCCACGTGCAGATGTGTGTGCGCAGACTCCGCGGAGCCCAACCACCTTGCATTGCAACCACACGCACAACCCAGACAATTTGATCATCTCAGAAAATTAAGCTGGTCATTTTCGCCTCATTTTGCGCAATGCACCAACCACACAAAAGAAACTGAAAAAAAAAGAATTCTTTGGTGCAACGAAACTCCAAAAGAGAAACCGAAGTTTGAGAGTGTGTCTTTGGTTTCCCTTCCAGCGCAATCATTTCCATGTTGGTTCGTGGTGCCCAATTCGCCTGAGTCCGATGGATGATGTCGCAGGATGTTTGGAATGTGTCCAGAGGCGCGTGACGCGTGAGTCATGACGAACAAAATGTCACCAATGGACACAATGATGAGTGACAGGGAAACAGATCATTTCCGAACTCCCGGTATCGGAACCTTCAACGAGCAAAGTCACGTCAGTGTCATGTGAGGGAATGTCAGATTCGTCAGGGGCAACGCAGATACTTTGTACAGCAGAATCACCTCAACAACTGGCTGTCATCGAGGACAAAGCATCCTTCAGCACACCTCCAATCGACTCCGCTTCCCATCGAGTGTGAGACAATCTGAGTGAAAGTATTGACTGAGCCACACACAAGTTCTTAAATTTCCCTCGGCTGTGAGAATCGTTGACGGCAACTGCATTCATGGTGGCAGTGACCGGGTGTGAGGGACGGGCTCAGCGGATCTGGGAAAAGGCTTCGCGTTGCTAGATCTAATGTACAGAATCACAGGCTATTGCCGCGAGTGCAAAGTTATGTCAATTTCCATTAAAGGACCGCGAGGCTCGGACCCAACGCGGCCGGTTTGCCACGGCGTCTGTTTCACGAAGCTGGTACCGCCGGGGGCGTGCAGGACACGAGTAGCGCGTCAGGTCAGCTGTCCGTGGTTCTCCAGGACCCGTCTCAACCCCCCAACAAACAGTCGTGCACCTTTCGCTCCCCAGCGTTGAACTCCAAAGCCAAAGCGGTGCCCATACACAGAGTCATTGAAGGACGATCTGCGAGAAACTTCTGTGTCCAGTTTGTCCGAGGAGCATTGTTGATTCATTTGCATCAACATGTTGTTCCGACGTTCTCACGCAGAGGCTCGTGCTGCTTCTGCGAGCAGCCGGAAGGCGCAGGAAGTTGGAAGGAGAGTGATCGACGTGTCTCGTTTCCGCAACACACACGACGCAGAGCTGCGCTCTGTTTTGTTCTCAAAGCAGATTTTCTCCAGATCATGGATCACAAAATGTTTTCACTGGGCAACACCTTCCCTTGATCTGGGACTTTGAAGTCCTTCCACAGTTCTGACAAGCGAAGATGTGTGGAGCACGTCACATTCTCCGTGACACCCACCCAGCAACCGGAACCTCATGATGATCACCTGGAGGCTGCAATGCGTAGCAACACAGCGAACAAAGATAATCTTTCAGAAGACATTTCCTGCACTTCCAGTGCACGCGTACTGGAGCTCGTGGAATCCGCATTGGGATTTCCTGAGTTGATCACACGCACAACGGCGAAAGGTTGCCAAAACAATCCGCTGGCCCAGTTGTGACACGTGACGGTTGTTGAGGCGCTGACCTCGCACATCGAGCCAAACTGCGTGTTGGTGGTGCTGCGTGTTGGTGGTGGTTCCGCTGGTGAGGTTCTTCAGACTCCGTGACGGGGACTGAGCCAAAAGCTTCATTTGTTTCTCACCTGAGTGTGCTCCCAAGCATGAGCACATACATGCACACACGCGCTCACACACACGCACGCACACACAATCTTCGTGAATCCAAATGTCCGCAAATCGAAATCAAAATCAAAAAAAAGAGCAAGGTTGAAGGTCAAATTATCGCACACATAGACATGATCCATTTTGTGCAAATATTGGTGATTGTGTCGTTCTTCGTGCGCTCCCGGCCTGAGAAAATAATCCCGCTTTACGAGGGTAACGTCGCAGTAATGTGAGAACAAATCGTCAAACGTCAGCTTCAGCTTTGAGGTCTGAAAACCAACTGACCCCTGCAGTGCTTAAAAAGGTGTCAAACCAAAGATGAAGGATCGGCAGACTTTGACGACCTGAGAGAAGAACGAACACGATTCGTGCGACAAAAGGAGGAACCGAGTCTCATCACCTGCAGCGAAACACTTGTGCACAGTTCGTCCCAGAGGATATAATCTTCACTTCAATCCTGAAGCCCAAAATCCTGAAAATCCTGCGCACAGCTCCGCCCGAACCGGAAATTAGCGAGGCAAATAACAATGGGATAGACAATCAGCGAGACATTCTTCTGAGGCTCTGTTGTTCTGGGGTCGACGTCGCAACAGTCTGTACGTACGTGCAGTTCCCAGTTCCCTTGGTTGGTGTATGACAGATCCTGCTTTTGTGGTCTCACCTGAACACCCAGAGCAACGTGAATTCCTCAGGAAGAGCTGTGCAGAACTGGGCTTCGCATGGGATACACTGGGGAAATTTCGGGAGGAGGGCAGAGGGTGGGCCACTCTGAACCCTGACACTTTACCCGCCTCACTTGAACTGAGGGTACAGAATCTTCTGCACTGCAGTCAAACATTTTCAACCTGGAATCGGACTCACTTTCCAGAGAGTCGGACGCCCTGAGCAACATGTGGATGTGCCCCTGCGATCTCACCGATTCTCACAGAACGTTCAGCTCAGAATTGGCACATCAACATCGACACAAATGGCACCGCACGGTGAGATCAAAAAGAAGCGTATTCATGAGCGTCTGTACATGCTCACTGTGTTTGAGTACACACCGCCCCCGGAGCCGAAGAAAAGGCCTGAAAAGGATCGGGAATCAATAAGGACACATGGAACTGTATCAAACATGCTGCCCGTGGCGCTCAGTGTAAACACTGCAGCACGAGGCGGTGCGTGAGCTCCAGCCGCGCGATCCGCCTCCTCCATCTCCATCAGAGACCCGTAACTGCGCATGGTCAATTGCATCAATCACTCCGCCTTGTTTCCCATTCCGAGGGACAGATAAGTGGAATTGAATGTCATGTCGCGGGTTCCTCGGAGGGAGTCGGGATCCAGGGGTGTGAGAGACGAGGGTCCCGGGACCTCACAGGATCCAGGGGTGTGAGAGACGAGGGTCCCGGGACCTCACAGGATCCAGGGGTGTGAGAGATGAGGGTCCCGGGACCTCACAGGATCCAGGGGTGTGAGAGACGAGGGTCCTGGGACCTCACAGGATCCAGGGATGTGAGAGACAAGGGTCCCGGGACCTCACAGGATCCAGGGGTGTGAGAGATGAGGGTCCGGGGACCTCACAGGATCCAGGGGTGTGAGAGACGAGGGTCCCGGGACCTCACAGGAGCCGAGGTGATCCGTTTCCTCAGCTGTTCGGCAGCGGCCTCGCAGTGATTCATCTCACTGCGGCTGGGGACGAGTCGCCTCCTTCTTCAGAGCTCTGCAGCCCGTGAGAAGAATTGGCTTCTCACTGCGAGAAAAATCAGGACCCAACTCGTGCATCCCAAAACAGTCTGCTTCAGCATGTCGAGCGAAAGTATCAAACACAGTTGCACTGACATCAATCAGACTGGTCACCAAACTTTACACCAGAGAGGAACGTCGTGTTTGCCATGTTCACAATTATTGTGAGACACGCAGTCACAAAACGTTCGGTCCGGGTGTGTGGGACCTGCCGTAGCTTCCAGGCACTCCCGACTGTGTTCTGACCAAACAGAACTGTCGCACCAGAAGAAATATTTGCAAACCCACCCGAGTACGGCCACATAGCTGCGCCGTGCTTCTGTCAACAGACGTCGTCCCTACCTGTGTTTGATGCTGTTGGGACGGACAGGCATGAAATGTCACCCAAAACGCAACAACGCAGGTTACGACTGGAATGTTTTTACAAACATCATGAGACACAAATGTCAGCCAAGACAACCAAAACGGAGACAACTCGCATTTGAGATTTACTTTGAGAACATTGACAGAAGGTCCCAAAGAGCTACAAAGCTGCGTCCTTGAACGTCGTCCTTGAACCACGAACAAGGACAAAACGAGCATCAAAATCACGTCCGACTGGGGACTCTTTCCAAAAACTCACCCAAGCAAATTCGTCCAGTACTCAGACCTGTGCACAACCGCTGCTTGTGCAGCTGGCCTTGTTTGCGTTGAGGGTGGGAGATCAAACAGACCAACATTCGGCAGATGATACCAGTATGCAGTGTGTGTCGTGGTCCTCAGTTTGGTTGGAGCGCTCGCGCTCTCTCTCTCTCTCTCTCTCTCTCTCTCTCTCTCTCTCTCTCTGAACTTTAACTTGCACGACACGAGTACTGGTAAAGCGAATCACACTCACGCGCGGTTTGTTGTCATCTCGTCCGAGCGCGTCGGACCAACATGGCTTCAGAAATCGAGCTGCGAGGCGACCGAGATGGAGGAATCTGCGTGTGGCAGATTTCCCTCAAGAACCACGGACCAGGCCACTTGTCCTGCAGCAATTGCTGCAGGATTTCCAGCTCGACGAGCCATTATGTACATGTCTGATGATGCGGTGGGTCCCTCGTCGCCAGTAACGCTGAGGCCGCCGAGCTTTGCCTGGCTGCTGGAGCTCCCTCCAGCCTCGCTGCGCGAGCCAATGCGATGCGTGTCTGGAGTCTCAGCGCGCGTCACGGCGTCATTAGCAGATTGAACAGAGATGATCTTGACGCTGGAATTGCTCGGCGGTGAGAGGCACCTGAACTGGATAATTGAGGCAACAGAGGAGTCGGATCCGCGGGAAACAACCTAGTCAAGTCCTTCTGCTCCATGCGGTTCAAAGGAGCCTGAACCATTGCCATCAGTCCCGATCTTCCTGTGAGAGCGACGCAGCGGGAGGGAGGCGCGGGGCGGGTGGAGGCACGGTGTTGGGCGGGGTGGGTGGGGGTGCGGTGTTGGGCGGGGTGGGTGGAGGCGAGGTGTTGGGCGGGGTGGGTGGAGGCGCGGTGTTGGGCGGGGTGGGTGGAGGCACGGTGTTGGGCGGGGCAGGTGGAGGTGCGGTGTTGGGCGGGGCAGGTGGAGGTGCGGTGTTGGGCGGGGCGGGTGGAGTCGCGGTGACCGTCGGCTGCTCGACCTGGATCCTGCGGAGTTGACCTCGCGCGGCGGCTCCTGATCCACTCCACCTTCCGGCATCTATCGCTCTACAAATCCAGCTGCTTATTTCCACAGCCTCCACAGGCCCCTCAAGCCTCACAAATCACCTCCGCTCCTCTTGATTTAAACCCAATTTTGGCTTTATTTGCGTGAATGTGGAATTCTCATGCAAGTGAGAAGTCGCAAGTGCTCCCAGAGGCAGCGGAACAACACACCGGGCTCCTGGTATCGGAGGCGCCTCGTCTCTCAAGGACCGTAGATTCTGCGCCGACACCGCTGTAAACGCGGCCGAGTCGGTCTGAGGAGGAGACCCTCGGAGCCGCGCGTGACTGAGAGCAACTGCCGCCCACACACAGGAGGAGGAGCAGGGGGCTTCTGGAGGACGCCAATTTCAAATACCCTGCCGCTTCATGCAAGGAAACTGCAGCAAGGGACCGAATATCGCAGAAAAAATCGCAATGTTGTCTGAAGAGACCTCATGTACTTCTTGCATCGGAAGACAGAATCCACACCTTGGCGCTCGGAATGAAAGACCACGTGAAAACAGAAAGCTGGATCCTGAAGCACACCCTCCCTTCGTCGGATGTGGACCGGAACAGCACAGATGAGATGGCTCTGGTTCCAGGGCTCTCTTGCGTGTGCGGAACTGAAGTGTGGCCAACAGAAATGAACTTTTTGGTTTTGCAGTTTTTTTCGTCGGACAAGTCTGAATTCCCCCCCCCCCCCCTCCTGTTTATTGACGCTTCATGTCGAGATCCATCACCGGCGGTTCATGCGACTGCGCACTCCATGTCTCGCCTGCTCGATCGGAAAGAGACCCCAGCTGCAGCTACAAAGGCCACTTCAAAGCAATCAACCTCTTCAAAACTGCTTCTTCACCGTCTATTGATCGCGCAACACGGAGGACTTGCCCTCGGCAGATTTGTATTGACTTGTCTCCCATGTTGTCCTGTTGTTGGTCAATCACTCGGTCGGTGTTCGCGGCTTATTGCGAGTCTCGGCCCGTCGCAGCTGCGTCGCTTATCCGACCTTTATTGTCCCTACACAACGATATTGAAGGCTACAAAAGCTACAGCACCAATTCTGGTGGGGGAATTTCGTCAGATTTGAAAAGGACTGTTGCTGTATCAGGAACCTGACGCATTTTCCCCAGACCAGCTGCTTTCGCAGGGTCCTGGGGTTCGGGTCGTTCACCTGATTCTGGCTTGTTGCAATTTTATTTTTGACGGAGACAAAAGAACCTGCTACGAAAGCAGAGTCTGATTTGGGGGGCATCGATTCTGTGCTTCGCCAATTCTCCGGGAGCCATTTTCTTGCCAGCACGTCCACATTGTACGAGAGTCTTGAGCTGGTCGTCAGCGCTATGAACTCTCACGTCTCATTTTAATCTGAATGCTCGTGCACAGTGCCTTGCACTTCAAGGTCGATCACCCGAAGACGCGCGTCTGCTCCTGCAGGGCTTCTCCTCCGGATCGGGCTCCTGCCATCAGCCACTTGACCCACTTTCCCCACAAACAGCTGTGCGAGTCGAAGCTGTTGGCTGCGTGCCAGCTGCGTCATGACGAGCACACCCGTCTCTCCTGTTCGTGCTTCTGGAGCTTCATCTCAGAGCCGTTTTCAAGGACATTTCGTTGACAAGGGGATCTTTGCAAGTCAAACGCACAGAAATGGCAGAACCCTTTCCTAAACTCTGCCCTGTTTACAGCGGCTGTGGCAGCTTCTGGAGCTACGCAATCAATATGACCATATTTAGACTTTGGAACGCTGCCAGTGCATTAGAGACGCAGGGCAAGATAAAAAGCCGATGTTGTCCCATCTACCTGTTTGATTCTGGCCAAGAAATCTCTGACATCCATTTCAGGGATGACTGGGATTCCGAACTGTGCACATGAAGGGCAACACGTTCTTCACCCCGCTCTGTCAAATTTACGATGAGCCGTCATTCCATGCAGAACAAGCGATCGTGAGAATGAACGTGTTTTCAAAACACCGGACACGCTCGCTGGTGTGTCGACATCTACCTGAACAGTTTGCAGCCGCAGCACCTCCCGCGAGGATTTCGCCACGAACCTGACATTTCACTTCGACACTGGACGAACTACACCCTGCTGCTGCAGCGAATTCTGTCGGCTGTTTCAGTGTGGAGGTAAGCTCACGAGACGGAAAGTCGACTCGCACAAGGAGATCGTGCTCGCTGCTGCATCGGAATTCAGAGTCCGTTTGACCCGCAGCGACTCATGAGGAGGAACCACGGCGAAAGTAGGTCACAGGCCTCAGGCCCAGTTCACGTCGAGTGCAACACGCGTTGCGTGCATTTTTCCACGACAGTGTCGGGGCAACGTTGACTCTGGGCGCAGCGCACATGAACGCACACACACGCATGATGAGCGCACACACACGCATGATGAACGCACACACACGCACGGCGCACGCGCCCCGTGTGAAGAGACCTCGGTTCCGCGCAGCGTCCGCGATTAATCAACACGACGCGAAATTACACGATGTCGCCCGTCAACCTGAATTATCCGCAATCGCTGCACTCTGTTGCGAAATGAGGCGGAGAAACATCCATATTTCGTTGCATTCCAGGACGTGAAGCCACACAAGGCAGCCACTTCAGCGTAGATGGAGACATGCTGCCAACAAGTGTTCTCCCGTGCAGCGGGGGGTGTCACCGCGTGCGCAGCTCGACGTGCCGCTCCACACGACGGTTTCCGTGCTCACGCCCCGTCTCGCATTCTCTCGCTCCCGCTGCATCATGGCCTCGGCACAATTGACCTGGATTCAGCTCGACGCGCAGTGGCGGTTCATTTCGCTGCCAACGCGGAGGATGTTCAGTCCGCGGTTGATCGCGGGTCCGTCTCCCGCATCGCGCCCCGGACCCGGACTCGATCCGATCCGGGTCCCGATCCGCAGCGTCTGATTTCACGGGCACGTTCCTCTGTTGACACTGTTGATTCGACATGCTCAAGGGGACTGGCCTGCGGGTGGGAATCAAATATTGTTGGAAAACAATCCCGTGACGACATTGTGCTTTGCTTCGTTTGCATTGCGCGTTGGTCGCAATTGATCATGTTCAACTGAAGCGTCGTTCGAGTGAACGCCGCGGCGCATGAAAAAGCAGGTCACCGGTCGCTACGCGTGGCGTCTTGACTCGCACAGGGAGTCGCTGCGCTGCGCGCAGGAAGCGACTGATCATGTGGAACTGAAGCGTCTCGTCTCTCGCGATGGAGACGCGACGATGGAAAATATATGTGGGTCACTGTTTCCGGTCACAGCACGAGGCATCGGCAATTTCAGTCGCTAAGACCCAACGATTCTCGTTCTCGTGGAACACACACACACACACACACACACACACACACACACACACACACACACACAGAGTGAATGACACCAGTGCAAAGGTCTGCACTAAATTCAGGATCCTGTGTTGACACGTTTTCATTTCCTGCTGCCCAGCCGCTGCACAATGTTGACATTTTGCGGATGAGCACCCTTCCTGACAGGCGTCTAATTGGATTTGAATCAGGGCGACGTTTTAAAATGCACGCAGAGATCCGTAACAACCACAAATTACTCAGAAAATGCCATCAGAGTCCCCTTAATGTGACAATTTAAAAGCTCGTAATGCAGTGTGCAAGACAAATCGCTCGGTGAATGCATGCCTCCAACAAGCCTGGGTAACGAGTGCTGCTCCTTAAGTCCCCTCAACACAAAGCTCCCTTCACCGAGGATCACATGATCAGATTCAACTGACATGAATCATAAACCCTGATTATGTTGTGTCTTGTTCCACGCACTTTAATTAAAATCCAATTTGTGTTTATCTGATGGGCCCGAACAAGAGACCCAATTAATGGGAGCGCTCGGTGATCGACCTGATGCCGCTGGCAATTGCTCGATCGTCGCGTTGCGTGTACGGAGCCGTCAAAGAAGATCAAACATCGCTGTTCAGCTGGGAATCGGGCCATAGAAATTGCGCAACGCATCAAATGAGAAGGGAAGCAGCCTTTTTCGGGCAGCCTCAGTGCAAGAGACAACAGGTCTGGCTCCGAACCAGTCTCTGTCACGCAACTCCACCAGCTTTGATACGAGGCTGATACCAAAACTCTTTCCTGGTCATATTCTTGGCGACCCGACATTCCGATTGACTTCTTTTGTTTCCCAATCACCTGGTACCATTGCTGACCAATAGGAGAGCGAAGATCTTGACCGAACAACAAAAACAAGCGACA
>JAAUXT010128570.1_pt1 | contig 27293 bp, 23 predicted proteins | sample 7278171 | NCBI WGS metagenome assembly JAAUXT01 (sample SAMN14350112, study PRJNA611818) | marine sediment metagenome | isolation source: surface marine sediment (1.8m) | place: French Polynesia: Moorea | collected 2018-08
ACGACCCAGTGTTTATGTGCGTTTCCCACCGTCGCCCCTTTTATAATTTGTGATGCTTTGACGCTCAGCATCAGAATCTGGACAGAAGTGCGCCACTATCAAAATTATCCTGGTCAAGGCACCCCCAATTTGCAGGTTATTCACGGCCCCAGCAGAAAACCTTCGCACCGGATTGGAAAGGGGGTGGGAATCCTTCATCTGCAAATTGTACTGTTTGGGGGATCGGTGGAAAAGGGGCCGAACTGGTTGGCAGATGTGATCTCAACTTTGAAATTTCAAGAATGTTGCAGCAGCACACAATGTGGTGGGTGCAGCATGGCGTTTGCCTTTTGTCAGTAATCTAATTCTGGTCTGATCTGATCGGTCCCTGGATCCGCTGCAGGGAGGTGGGGATCATCCCAACTCCTCGTTCCCCAGCTTTGCGTGAGATGCCTTGCGTCCCTATCCCTACTTGGCGAAATTAAATTATGGCTCTCAGTCAAAGACCACAACAGCCCTTCAGAAGAATCGCATTTGGATTGAGTCCGAGCTCAGACAGAGACATAAAGCAGAGCGCATCACGGGATCTGTCATGGAGTGAGCGGATCGCACTTTGATGTGAGGAGCTTCATTTCTGCAGGGACAGATCCAGGGGCCCCGGTGCCAAGGCCCCCTTGACCCCAAGATATTTGTTTTCGCCCCTATTTTTGCGCAAAGCTACTGCGTGATTTTCAAAGTTGAAATCGTCAATGAGCCACCTCCCTCCGACCAGATCCTGAATCTGCCCCTGCTGTAAGAAGCTCGTTTCTTGTGATGGTGATCTTCAGCTGCGGAGACGGTCCAGGGCCGAATCGCTCCGTGTGTTGTTCTCAGGACGATGTCACGCGAGAGGGAGGGGGTCACGGGATGATTCTCTGTGTTGGACAGGAAAAATAGATCTGTTTTGCACGAATGTGAGGCTCACTATTCACTCTTTATTTGCTCTTCCTGAGTGTTTTGTTCAAAAGGGTTTGGACATCATGAAGGTTTCAATGGAGTGCATGACCCAGATCAAAGAGTTTCAATGGTCAGGCAAGCAGATCCATCAAGGTTGTGCAAAGTGTCGACTCCACGCATCCAAAAGCCTCTTCAACCCAACGAGTGGTTTTCAGCGTTCACTGGTTCATCGTTGTTTTTCATCCAGAATCAATTTGCGGGTGTTATTGTTGATCGAGGGGCGTGTCTCTCTGCTGCGTCACGCGATCTCTCGAGATCCGCTATCTTGAGCGCGGCGTGATTGAAATCCAATTACGGATCTTGAATGAAATGTGGATCTGGACTCGACTTGTAATTACAGTGGAAGATGATAACTTCCGATTGACGACTCAAGATGTGTAACGGACCTCAGGATGACTCACGAAACAAGAGACAAGTTTTCACACAGTGATATCCAGCGGATCCAGGATTGGACATGCAGGATGGGGCTGGTCCTTTTGGTCCGACAATGAAGGGAGGGGCCAAACCGATTTCCGAGAAAGAAAACTTTAAGGTTTCTTCCCTTTGGTGCTGTGACCAAATATTTGTGCAAAAGGTTTGTGCAAAAGCCCTTTCTCCCCAATCCTGCTGGTTCGACGAACGTTTCAGGAGGAACGGTGAGGGCGGGATTCCAGGACCCCGCAAGTCCTCACGCACGACTGGTATCTGGGGCGGAGCAAGCACTCGGTCAAAGAAACTCCCGATTCCAGTGGGTCCCAATCCTTCTGTACCTTGGGTCCGCCCCTGCAGGTGAAGATTCTCACGCGTGTGTGACGCGTCGCTGTGAGTGCAGCTCGATCAGTCGCGACGGTGATGAGGGTGTGGCGTGTGGGGTTCAACCCGCGTGATCCAGGCTCAGCCGCCGCAGGCCGGGCCTGATTAATTGGCAGTGCTTTGTGCGAGGGGCCTCCAAATACCTCTGACAAACTGTTTCATGATCCGAGATAAAGGTATTGATCCGAGACCTGGCATCAAAACTCCAAGAGCACGTAGACTCTATCGAAGGGAATCTTTACAAGTGGATTTCGGAGAAAACAAACACAGGTTTGTGTGTGTGTGTGTGTGTGTGTGTGTGTGTGTGTGTGTGTGTGTGTCTGTCTGTCTGTCTGTCTGTCTGTCTGTGTGCTTCACCTCTCACTCCCATTCTGTCTCTCCTCTTTACCTCTCTCAATATTCTTTCTTTCTTTCTTTCTTTGTCGCCTTTTTATCAATATCTGTGCCTTGAATGCCTGGCCGTTGTCCAGGAAAAGTTTTTGTGACGGACTCAATGACCCGAACCTCTGCCCTGTTGCCCGGATGCCCTGAAGGAGCCAACTTCCTCCTCGACCTCCAGGTACGTGTCGGACGACTCCCGTATCGCGTGCCTCGTGCCAGAAACAGGGATCTGTCAGAGTCCCAACAAAAGGAGAGACCACTCAAGCCACGGACAGTAAAACTGGAGTGCGTCGTTTTTGGATGGGATTCCTGGGCCATTAACGGTGCGCTCAATCAGGTACCGGTATTAACTGCGCACTACAGCGTGAATAGGACGTCAATACACGATGCGTGTCAGTCGATACTGAACCGCGGTGTGGATAGAGGCGCTGTACTCTGCAGGACATGCAGCGCGCTGTGCGAACACGACAATCCAACAATAGAGTTCACCGTGTGTTTGGACTTGAAGGCCCAGCCACTGTGAACCCGTCCTTTCCTGTTGGTGCTCCAGTCTATCACTTGTCTTTCAAAGGTCATCGAGATCAGAGTGGTGAGAGGACGCAAAGTGCCCGCCGCACACCCGCCAAAGCAGCCTGCTCGTGCCGTGGGCATGCACCGTGCGTCTTACTAAAACTGCCCTTCAGGTCACCCGTCTGCATGCACCACTCTGCCAAGAGTGCAACGCGTGCCAGAAGCTGCTTGTTTTTCCAAAGTGATTTTTGGAGTGTATTTGCATGGTGGGGAAACTAAATCTCAATTACCACGTCGATAGGTGAGAAGGAACAATCGCAGTTCAATCGAACGCCATCGCTGCAGGAAAAACATCAAACCTGGTGTCACGAAGTGCAATGTTTCTCAGTGGCTGCAGCCCATAACCCTGCAGGTGCAGAGGCAGCGTGAAATGGGAACTTTTGTGGGATGAATTGAGTAAACGGAGACGCTTGAACTTCCAGGGGTTGATTCAGGGTCCGGCAGGGGAGCCTATTCTCTCCCCAAAGTTCAACTTGGGGAGAGAAAAATGAAAGGCGGATGACTTTTCCTCGGGGCCTCCAGTCAAATTGGGCCTGCTAACAGTGTCTGGAAACTTTTGTGTGAAGAGTTGTGTGTACATCACAAGCAGGTTTGCACTTTGCAGCACACCTTTCCATCTTGCGGGTCCAAAGAAGAGGCAGCTTCAGACAAGACACTGTTTTGGCACATTTTGTGGTGCAGTGATCAAACCCAATCTTTTGTCTGAGTGACAACTCACGAAACAACCAAACGCACAGAATTGCCATGGGGGCATTGACACGACACAGCTCAAGGTTCCTCTGTGTGTTGTTATGTTGTGATCAAACAAGACTGCCGCAACGGATCCAGAGGGGCGTGGCACCTGTCACCTCGATCGTCCTCCCCCTCTGCAAGAAATTTACCGAGCTGAAGTTTAAATTTTGCTTGTCAAAATTTGTCAAATTTGGGTTCAGCCCCCTCCGAAGTCTGCACCCCCAGGTTTCTTCCCCCCCCCCCCCAATGTTCGCCCTGCTTGCCCCCAAGGTGTATCCCCATGCACCCCGCACACAGGATTATCCCGGTGCAGGACCAAGGTTCATTCCCCCCAGGTTTGCCTCTCCTGCCTGACCTCAACCCTGGATCCGATGTCGGATCAGCAGGAATCATCCTTTGACATTTGTGCGACAGCGCGCAGGAAGTCAATTCAAACTGTGACCAGCGTGTCTCCCCAGCGGCTTTTCAGGCGAGGCTTCCGCGTCACGCCAACTGCGGCCCTTTGCTGCGACGTGTGTTTTTTGCACATTCGCATCATTGTGAGTTTCGGCAGCAAGGTTCCCTGCATGGTGTTGTCGAGTCATCCGCTCCAGTGTTGTTTTCAAGCGAATCAGGGCCAGGTTCTGGTGGGACATGAGCAAGGCGTGACATTGGACAGGTCGAGACCCCGACTTCACAAGTTTGATACCAAGCAAGAAAAAATTTGTGCATTGCACCAAAAGGGAGTGCAGTAAATTCATTGGGACAGCAGACAGGGGCCCAGGAGGGGCGCAAACCAAGTTCTCGAAAAAAGACGGGGAGGGGATTGAGGTCAAAGGCTACTTTTGGCAGGATGTGAAACCTTCTGTGGTGATTTCCTTGCAAAACTGATCAGTTGGTTTCACTGACAAAATTTTCTTGCGTCACACGAGGAAATGCAATGTATTGACGTTTCACAGGTCAAAACAAGCAAGGAGTTTGCAAAACCCCAAGATTGGACTTCATCACCTCAACCCTGGATCCATTGGAGGCTCGTCTGGAGCATCCGGACCCCAATTTAAAAGAGATTCAGATCCGCCAAGAACGGGGGCATCGTCGTCTGATCTGCAATGACAAGTTCAACACAATTCTGAGCCATTGTTCTCCATGGTGCACCAGTGACTCCCATTCTAACGAAAACCAACATCGAGCTGAAACACGCAGGTTCCCCGGACCCATGCTCCCATTTTGCCTCAAATTTATGAGAAGGTTGAGCCGTGGGAGGCTTCATCTGCAGAAAAAAATATCTCACCGCATCAGAAATGAGAAGGAAGCTGCGGGGCGCCCCGAGGCTCGCGTGCGCCGGGGCGTCCGGGGGATTCGCCAAGGTAAATACGAGAAACGACAAGCAACTGTAAATATGAAGAATGTCAGGTCGTCCTCCCCCACGACACGCGCTATCAGTCTCTATCTGAGGGGCTGGGGGCGGCGTTCACGTGGGGTGCGTCACGCGCTGACGTTCGCTGAAGGCGCTGCGTCGCATGAGATGGTGCAGGGTGGTGCTTCATGAGGCTCAGTCCACACCTTTTGAGACCCACAGATTTTTCCATTGTCACACATTTTTTGTCGAGACACATCAACAGCCACTTGAAAAGCCAAGAATCCTGGGTTTCGAGTGAAAAGGTCACGACATGCTGAACTTCAGTCCCTGCGGGTGCTGACCAGTGGTCACCTTGATGCGCCTGGTGTAAACCCGGACGCGTGTGTGCGTGCGTGTGTGTGCGTGCCGCGTCAACGCTTTTGTCCACAACGGATCGTCAGAGATGACTCTGCATGCAGCCAGCCACTGCGCGGTGGCGCAGCGCGCACGACGCTTCCCGTGTGAACCCGCCCCGCGGGGCTCCACGCGGTCGATATTTGCCTGTTCCCGAATCAGATTCACTGCCAACACGGGCGGATCTGGCGTCTCCAGACGCGAGGCGAAGCCAACGCCGTTTATCTGCCCGAATCACTTTCAAATCCCCCCTCAGGTTCGGCTGTAAGCAAATCGAATGGCTGTCTGAGGCTCGGGTGCGCAGGGAGACATTCGCTCTTTGAGGCGGTGCTGCTGATGGCTGAAGTGCCCAACTCCCTCACGCGATGTTTTGCTGTTGAAAACAAGGATTCAAAGTTAAATCTGCAGAAAGCGGTCAGGCTGATCCACGACTGAGGTGGGGACGGGAGACCAAAACTATGAGGGTCACACAATTTTTCGGGGGTGGCATCCCACAGGCCCTTTCGATCAACCAGAGTCAGTCTGTGCATGCTGCGTATACTCGTACGAGCCTGTGCCAGAAGGCCTTGTGAAGCTTGTTCGTGTCCTTGGGCCAAAGAGGGGAATGACCCGAAAGATTCAGCAATGTTGAGATATTTTGTGAGCACAAGAGCCCCATGCACGCACCGACAATTTCTTTTTCTCACGCAAATTCTTGACATGGTGTTGCAGCAGAGCATCGTGACAAGGGCTTTTCGAAGTCCCCTGTTACATGGCGATACTGCACTGAAACGAAACAGGGTGGAAACGCGCGATCCGGAAACCAATATTCCATCATGTTTCTTCATCTCCACATGCAGAGTGAAGTCTGTCTCCTTGAGCTCCACCCTGACCACAGTCGCTGCGGAAAGCGTTGGACCCTGCGCGTGTGGCAATGACTCGTCGGCGCGTTCTGTGGCAAACCCAGTCGATCGGGGACGGGCCCCCTTGAACTCAGTTGGCGTCGTCCTGTCCTTGACTTGAAATTACCGTGTGTGTGTGTGTGTGTGTGTGTGTGTGTGTGTGTGTGTGTGTGTGTATGTGTGTGTGGTGTGTTTGCGTGTGTCTCGGTGTCTGTGTGAAATTTATTGCTTTGGGTGTGGTGTGTGTGTACCTCCTCCTCCTCCTCCTCCTCCTCCTCCTCCTCCTCCTCCTCCTCCTCCTCCTCCACAGCGCTGTGCAGTGAAGGGTCGATGATTGAGAGATTGATCCGGGTCAGATTTACACGTCCTGCTAATCACCGCCGGTCCCGAGCCCGCCGCGGCTCAGCGCTATTCAGCCGCCGCGCGCGGTGTCCCCTTCACGGCGGCTCAGGCGCCTCCGCCCCGGAATTACGCGATTCATCAGGCTCCCCGAGATACGGGTTAAACGCTGAATATGTTTCCTCGGGCGAGAAGCCCCCGGGCTGATGTCCACACAGGAAGGGATACTGTTCACCACCAGAGTCTGAGAAAAAGAAACAGCTTCAGAAAAAAAGAAACTTGTGGAGGGCGGGTTTGTGGTCGTTTTGAACTGCTGCACGTTTTGAGGCAGCATTGAGGTTCAGTGTGTTTCATTTTTGGTGCTGGTGGTCCATTTCATCTCGAGGCACAACTCCAACGGTTTCAGCATTGGGGTCGTGCACGACCCTCGGTCTCAGACAGAGTGCCACCCTCAGGCTTCAATGGGGGGGGGGTCGCTGGGGGCCATTTTCAATAAAGGGAGGGGTCAAGGATTTCAAGCCAACAGCGCCTGGCACAAGTTTTACGTCCACACTGGATTACGCGGCGTTGAGCCTTCATCACAAATCTGACAGGCAGAACTCTCACAATGTGCTCGTTTGTCACTGGTGACGTGACACAAACTGACTCCCTCCACGGTGTCAATCTGTTTCCTCACACGAATCTCCATGACCATAAAGAGAAAATATAAAATGCGAAATGATCATCAGATTTTCCCTCGGCCTGTGTGCGCCTTGGGCTCTGGCGGATCCAGGGACCCTTTCCTCCCAAGTCATTGCTCTCTTCTGATCTCGGACGAGGCACCAAGAGTATGACCCGGTCGTGTAGGGGTCGGCCCTCTGCTCCAACCCTGGATCCACCAGGGCGGTGCGTGGACGTGAAGTACGCAGCACTTGATGATCCCATTTGGACTCTGCGCGTGCGCAAAGAAGGGGGCGCGTCCCGATGTCGTCCCGAACACTAATCCGGACACGGACCGGGGATCGTAAAGATGATTGAGGGCCGAACAAGTGTCCCAATCAAGCTGTGAGTGAGACAAGGGGAGACCGTGCGCTTGTCTTTATTGTGCTTCTGTTGTTCTTGCACCAACGCGAAGCAACGAAGAGCATTGCTCTGCTGTACAAAAATGTTCCAGTTTTGTTTGGCATTGTGGTGATGAAAATGAAACATCTCAAATTGTCATTTGAATCACACACCATCACAGTTCAGACGTGGATCCTGAGATGTGCCTTTGGCCAGGGCGACATACTGACCCTTGAAAAATGAACCCCCCCCCCTCGCCCCGCATTGTACCACACGCACAGACAAAAATTGTTTTTGCTTGACGTCGGCCCCCTGAGTGATCAAGCCCTCTCGACTTCTGCAGTCCATCCCAAAAATAACAACAACCTTTTCACACTTCCTTAATGAAATGAAATTATTGAATGAAACTTCTCAGAATATTCTGTGCACCGTGGCGCAGGCCGCCCTCGGCCGCGGCGCTGCTCTCACTGTGCACAGAAGCCGAGTTTTGTATTCATGGGGCGCGGGGCTTATTACGTTCGGAGAGGAGAGTCATCATTGTCAGCGATAAGCCGCGACATTACGAGACAATATCCACTCCGCGGACCCCGAATCCAGAATCCCTGAGTTTCTCGCTGTTGTCATGACGACGGGGCAACAACGCATCTGATTGCGAGATTTGAATTTGTGTTTATCTATGGACATATCCAGCCCTCTTTCCTGCTCCAAAGAAAAAGTTCACCAAAGTTTGTCAAGTCACGCCCTGACCACAGGAAATAATCCCCCGTTATTGTGTGCACCAAGATGTTCGGACATTGGGTGGAGCTCCAGCAAATGTTGGGGCTCCAGCCACCATCCAATCCAACCCCGATAGCATCATCAGCCAGACTCAGGCCTTCACTTCCTGCACCTGACAGTGTGAATCGGGCAGTTTTCAACAGCCAGGCCTCAGGTTCAGACTGATGGTCTCTGCCTTTCAAGCGAAGACGTGTTGTCCTTGGTTTGCTGACACAGTCACATCCCATCCCATGAACAGATTCCAGCCGGGCCTTCAGGCAGGGAGCAGTCTTCCTCGGTTGTTGGCCACATTCTTGTGTGGACAAATTCCATGTTGGGCTTCAGGCACACACACGGACTGGGCGCAATAACGGACGTAGAGGTTTCGCTCCAAGGAAACAACAAAGACTTTCCTATTGCAGCAGGAGTGGGCAGAGTGCTGGAATCACGTGCTTTTTGGCTGGTCTAATCAGCCTGGCGTAGTCAAGTAGAACTTTGAGTGGTGTTTTTTTTCACGGATTCGAGGGGCCGGGGCCCTTGTGTGCCCTGGATCTGCGCCAGCAAAGTTCTTTCCCTACTGCCCTCTGTCTCTTTCTGTCTGTCGAAAGTGATGAGAGACCAGTTTCTCACAGAAAAAAAACAACGAATCATCATTGTCTAAATCCATCAATTGGCTGCCATCCCAAATTGTCAGTCAGATCCAGGCCCCTTCGCAGTCTCACAGCGGACAGACACATCAGAGTCTGGAAGCGCGAAAATCCCATACAAAGCTGATGGAGCCATAAAGACGCGCCTGGGCCTGCGCAGGAAGGCTGCGCCGCAGACGTACATCACCCCCGCACATTGTACTATCGGCCTCTTTATTGCATAATAACACAGATTGATGCAACAGCCCAGAATCAATGATTCCAATGGACGGAGCTTTTCCCTTCAGAGTCACACTGGGGGCTGAGCCGTAACAAGCGCCCGGAACCTTCCCAGAACCACTGCTTTTGAAGCAGTTGGCACAATCAAACTATCGACAACTTCTTCAGCCCTTTGCAAGTTGGAGTGGCAGTGGATTCTTTCTGTGAAGGTCTAAGAGAGTAAAGCACGGGGGAAGGCGTGAGACTTTGGCTTCAGAGACAGTTCCACGGGTGGATCCAAAAGGATGAGACACTCGAGGTCTGGTCCTCCACCTCACACACAATGCCTCACAAAAGCAGCATCAAAGACAAGCCTCAAACACACACGTCAGTCTGTTCCATTTCAAGTTGGAACTGGGCCCAAAAATTCAGGACACCTCGCCTTTGTTCTCATTCATTTTTTTGGGACGTCAGAAAGGACCAACGTCATTTTGAGACACCTTCCTGTGGGAAGCCCCTGGTGCCCCAGCGTTCGACTGCAGTGGTCCCAGGGTGGATACAGGGTCTAAACAGGGCAGCCCAACCTCATGGGTTCAACTTCAACATAGAACCAAAACAGAAACGTTCAAACAGCAAACAATGCACTTGAGTTCCAAAGTAAGAGAGTGCTGAGGGTCAGCGGGCCAAGCGGCTCGACTCCTTCGGTTCGCCATCACCCGACACGTCCAAGGTGCCCAGGACACTCCGTATGCACCGCACGCAGCAAAGATAATCCAGAACCGTGGAGGAGGGTGCATGGCGGGAAAACTTAACTGAGACATCATCTTCCCGTGTGTGAGGCAACATGACCAAACATTATACGACGTGACATAAATCAGTGTCGCGACTATCAAATTATCACTCAGTAATTTTTCATCATTTGGTGGTCGGTTCGGGACGCACCTCGTGACCCCTGCGCCCCTGGTCTCGCGAGAGTCCGCGGGACTGTGCGTGGGATCGATCCCCGGGTCGAGCAGGGCCGCAGATAGGACCGAGTCGCAGATTATTGGTGATGAGATAACGGAATATCGATTCGGGTGCGGATCCTGGGTCAGGTGGGGACTTGGATCTGGTCGGGGGCGACTCCCTTCTGGCGGGGGGGGGGAGTGGGCAGGGAGTGACTGCATCATTGAATTGAGGGTTTTCACATTAGCTGGGCGGTGTCAGAATTTTTGACGCGTGCGTCAAAATTTTGATGCGCAGACATCGAAGTCAACATGATGCCCAATGGAGAGTGTCAAATTATTGGTCCAGACTGATCACAAATTTTTGACGCGGGCGTCAATTTTTTGTCGCTGCGTCACCAATGTGAAAACCCTTATTCGCACGTGAAGATTGAACTTTGTGCCTGCGGCCCAAACTCTGGGGATGAAGGTGTGTGTAGGAGCATAGGTCCCCTGGATCCGCCCCTGGATCGATACACCACAGACTGCGGTGGTTATCAGAACAAGCGATGGACCGGAAGCGGGTCCGGGCGTGGCGCCGGTTTCCGCCATTTCCGGCAACAGATTCACCTGAATGGTTGGTGAAGGAAATTTACGACTGTTTCACCGCTCAATTAGGTATTATCAGATTGATACAATTTTCCACAATTCTGTGAAAGGCACTCTAATTTTATGAAGGGCCTTTCAGAAACAATAGCAATTTGTGTGTTTTGCTGCTGCGCCCAAAACCGATTGTGTACTCTGCTTTTTGTGTACATTGTTCCCAATGGGTGGAACATGCAGCGTGCTGGTGTGTCGTCCTGTATTAATTTTGGCCCTCAGTACACACACAAAAACGTGAAGAATGGTTGCAGCGAACGTGTGCCCATTTGGTCAGTATTTTTTCTGCTCGTTTTCAATCCAAACGAGACAACCCGTCAACTCGCGAAACCTTTGAGTTCCTGGTTCCAACCCAACTCGCACCATGCTGAAGCTCGCACCTCGCCTCACTGCACACCCACTGCCTCAACTGCAGGAGACTGCGAGGGGACTGCAGGCGTGCAAGGTGAGAGCAAACATGCAAATACCGCCATAAGACCTATCGTCCCGTGTGATATATTCGGCGGAATTGATTGCATTCCGTCGGCATAAAGCCCAATTTATTAAGATACATCAGGTTAGAGGGAAAGGAACCCTGTGGCCATACTTAGTACAAAATCAAAAGCTGCTTTGCTCGCCATTAATCAGAGGGAGAGTCGTTACACGGGGAGAGCGCAGCAGAAGCACTTCCTGTTCCTGCCTGCACTGCGCTGTGGCCTTGGGAGTCGGCATGGACGCGTGTGTGGAGAGGGGTCTCGTGGACCTCAAGTCAGTGCATGAGGGACTGGTTTATGGATGCAGACAAAAACAAAGTCACCTGACTCATCGAAGGCTCACACAAACCTTCTGTCACTTTGAGAACACATTGTAAATTTGATCACTCGCCCACCCCACCACTTGGGTCCACTCTTTCTCTCCGGCTCTTTCTGTCCCACACACTCGTACACACACCTACGAACACATCTGCACACACACATACACACACACACACACACACATGCAGACACACCGTATTTAAGTTGTCTCTGTCGTACACTGTGTCTTTCACCCCACGCTCCAGCCCCCACCACCCCCTTCCCACACACTGTCTCTGCCCTCACTGTCCACAGACCTGAAGCTGCGAGTCGAGACTGCTGCTCTCAGAGTGTGTGCGTGACTCTCTCGCTCTCTAATTCTTTCGAGTGGTCAGGACGTGTCAGGCGAGGTGCTTCCTGCCTCCACTTCACTCGCCCAGCACTTCTGCAGTACAGTTTACTGCCAAATCACAATCCAAAGCCATGTCCCGTACATTGTGTGGGTTCATGGGCCCTTTAGCTCCAAACATTACGTTTTATGTCTGCGAGACACGCGACGGTCCATCAGCAGGTTCCCCAGGCGATTCTCCGCACAAAGTTCGCGGTCGTCTTCCTGAGTTATTTGATTGTCCGAAGTTCCCCCCGCGGGGACTTTAGTCAGCCAGGAAAAGGGTTCCAGAACGCACGTGGATGTGTGGGTGGGAGACGGCAGAACTCGCTCGAGATGCAGTTCAAAGCAGGTTCTGTGATGTCCGACTGCGAACCAGCATGTTCCCTGAACTTCTTCAGGCTAAGGAGATCACAGAATGATGACTTGCTCAGTGAAAACAGGAGAACAGCAAAGGTGGTTCTGGTTCAGGATACAGTCAAGGCAAGGTGCTGCGAAGAAGAGAGCTGTTCCTGTCAGGGACCCAAATCTGCATGGGTGGGGCAAAAATTCCCACAGAAAACACGCACACACACATTATCGCAGGACAAACTGTTGCTCCGCAGCATAAAGGGACCAAGACCTCGGCCACGTTGGCCCCTCGCCTTTGCGCAGATGCGCTTGTGGGGCGAGCCCGAGCCGGGAAGTTTCTTCTTTTTTCATTTTCCACGTTTGTACCTCCAGGTCCTTCTCCATAATTCGTCCCTGGACAACACCGTGCTCCTTTCAGGGAAAAACGACGGCGCAGGAAGCAAACGTTTCTCGCGTTACATAAACACTCCTTTGTTCTGTCCACATTGGGAAAATGTCAGGCGGGCAGTGCGGAGGTTTCCATTGTGCAGCTCTGAGAACGTGAGGATGTCCTTCAAGAAAGTTTCCGTTGTTAGCAGCAGCAAGAAAAGGATCTGAGACTGAAGAGACGCATCCAGGAGAAGGTCGGCTGGGCCAAGTGATGTGCGTGTGTGGGTACGAGAGATGCACGTACACGTGAGTCCAAGTTGTGTGGTTCTGTCCAGCTGGTCAGTTACCCGTGTGGTTGAGTCCACCCCGAAAACAGCGACGGAGAACTCAAGCCCTGTGCAGGATAGGGTGAGAGAGGAAAACCTATTTGGGTGGGAAGACTCCTTCTACGAAAAATGTATCATTCAGAAGTGAAACATCTTGCCCATGTGGCACAATTTTGAGCGGGGCTTCGTGTGTTTCTTTCTGAAGCATGGGGTGGACCCCTGGGGCCCCCGTGGCTCCGCCCCTGGACGTGTCTTCTCCTGCAGTAGGATATTGGACTGCGCTGTCGGGCGCGGCTTTACCGTGTAGCGTTTCAAGGCGCCGAGCCTCCATCTGAACTCGTGTTCAAAGCTGCTTTGAAGTTCAAACGTCTGCAGTGTGTGTTCTACTTTTGCAGCTTTTGTCTCGTGAAGAAACTTTGCAAGGCAATGTCCGCTGTGCTGCGCTCGTACTAGATAAAGGACAACATCCAAAAAATCTCTGGTGTGTGTGTGTGTGTGTGTGTGTGTGTGTGTGTGTGTGTTGTGTATTGTATTTGTATGCGTGTGTGTGAACAAGCTGACCGAGTGATCGAGTGATTGATCCGTTGTGCGATTCTGACAGATGCTTGTGCATTTCGAGACCATTGCAACGCGACGGCGCGTCACCGGAAGTCGCCAACGACGATGAGAATCTGACGTCCGGCCCACTCACCTGTACGAGGTCGGTGACGTGGGCGAGCCGGTGACCCCTGATTTGAACCACAGGAAAGACAAAGGAAATGGTCATTGTGGCACAAAATATGGAGGTCACAAATAGCGTCCAAACCTGCTCAAAATATCCAAGATCAATCCCTTGGAGCAGTGTCCGTGTGCTTGTGTGGTAAAACTGAAGAGATGAAATGTAGTGATTCAGGAGTAATGAAGATGATCCACAACTCCAATTGGAAAGACAAACATCTCCCAACCTCAAGATGTTTTTCAAAGTGCGCTTTTTACTTCAGATGGGGATTTCAACCAAATCTCATCGCTTCAGAACCCTCAGCGTCGGATTAAACTTCACTTGAGTCTGAATGGAGGCAATTAGACCGGATTCCCGGCGGAGTTGCGGCGCACGCGGAGACGCCGTATCTCGACAGACGCAGGACGCAGCGCCGCGGACAGATAGCGCCGAGCGGAGGACGCGTCTTGCGTCACCCACCTGACCACGGCGGATCCAGATTGACCTCGGGCCCTGGCCCCTGTGGGGTGATGCAAGTCTGAAAATTTCGACTGCCCAAAAGGTCCATTTGCTTCTGCAGTGAAAATTTTGGTTGAGGACAGGGAACCATGGCGCCCAGACCTCAAAACCCTCTGGGTCAGCCCCCTGCTTGACTTATGGGCACCTTTCTTGGCAAATTGACGGCAAGTTCTGAGAATGGCCAAACTTTCGCCTTTCGTGTACACATGTGTGGAAAAGGGTTTTGCGTCGATCTACAATCAAACCAAAGGGGTGGAGCGTTGGGGTTCGGGTCCCAACATTGAAGAGGTGGCAGTGCAGCTGCATCTGTGTTACCATTCTTCGAAGACTGTGTCAGGGTCAGACCCTGGACAAGATCGAGCCACGCCCTCATTCCCCGTCCAGACCCTGGATCCGCCCTGCTCACCTCACTCCTGTCGCAGCTCCTTACCCTCTCGAATCGGCGCCTCCCCGGCACCAACAGCGACTGCGCCGCCAGCCACACTTAACATTTGACGCGAGGTGTTTGGCGCGCTCGGGAAGGTCCTCAACCTCTCATTATCCCGGGATAATCGTGTGTCTCTCCTCCGAGGGGCCGAGAGAGACAAGTGGGGACCGCGCTAAAGGATGACACGTCCCACGCTTGCTGTGCATGGGAGGTGCGAAGCGTTGCGTCACTGCAAATTCTACAGCTGTGCAGGTGCTAAATCTGTAGTGTGTGCCCTCATTGTTGTGGAAATGGGTTTCACCCCCAAACTGGTTTCTGATTGATCACACAACCCCTTCTGTCAAATGAGGGTGATCTCATCTGAGTGTGAGAACCCTGCTGTCAACGCATGACACGTCAGGATCTCAGCGACGCAACGCACGGCGCATCCAGTGTGAAAGGGACCTGAGATGATCCCAGGGGTCCTGAATGGTCAATCTGCTGACCGTGTTCTCCATTGTGGGATCCTTAATTGAAAGCTTGTCTCGGACCGGACTCGACAGATCCAGATCAAATTGTCCCATTGAGAAGTGAGTCTGTGCGCGACCGATTAGTTCGCTCAGGATGTCGACCGCATCATGTCCACTGATCATGCCTGACAACCAGGCACGTGGGCAGTCGGGAGTTTGGGCGCGGTGCTGTCTTTGCGTCGGCAGGAGGGGGGTACCCTCACTGCGTTGGCTGATATATTGCGTCACATGGCATCACCACAAGATCAACGAAATCACCAATGGCCTGAGCTGTGAAAAAAGTGAAAACTCAAGTGTCATGCGTCAGGTAGTTTGAGCAATGGTGCGTGTGGCCCAAAGAGGAGCACCGGACGTATTTGCTGAAACTCCCAATTGTGGTTCTGTCTGTGTTCTCCCATGTATACGAGGTGGTCAGTTCGGTGAGAGACTGAAGTAAAGAGTGCATGATCTGAAGTTGATAGCCTCTGAATATTTAATCTGGTGTCAACGACAGAGACGTAGGGCGGTGCGCGATGACGCAAAACGTCCTCCTCCCAGGCACACGGATGACCGGCCTGAAATTCGCGTCCTCTGGCGGATCCAGGTGTACGAGCACATGCCAAGGCGAATGACCTCCTCTCTTACTCTCTAATCCACTGCAGACGATCACGCTTGATGGAGACACGGTTTTCCCGACGAACAAATCCAGTGTCACTGTGGCAGAATTGTACCTAGGTTGTGGAGACATCATGACCCTCTAGTTGCCATGTCCTCCCCTTTCTGACCAAACCCTGGCTCCGCCCCCGGGCTCCCCCCTCCCGGAGCGCTGCGCCATTTTCTTGAGTGATAAGCAATTGGAGTTTGAATGGAGAGTAATTAAATTTGCGGCGCGGCGGGATTACCCGGTAATTGAGTCCATTTCCCGGCTACATCCGGCTGCGGCTGCGCGGGCAGCGCGGCGCGCTATCTGGACAGCGCCAGGGCCGAGACGCAGCGACACAGGGACAGGGACATCACCGTGAGGGACGCCCAGGATCCGGGGCTGCCTCCCTTCGACGTCTTTCCCAGAGGTGGAAGTGGGGGGGGGGGGTGTGCAGAATTCGGTCTGAGCCAGTGTAAAATACCAGGAGGCTCAAGATTTGGGTGGGTAAATTTGTTATTGGGTCAGGGGGCAAAAGGGGGTCACAACTTGGGAAAGGGAAATGGACTTCATCGGTGGTTATATCTCCACGGTGGAAAAGCGCTGTTTAAAGCGGTGCTTTCACATGTCTCTTGCAAAGCCAAACTCGTTTTCTCATGACACACGATGCTTGATTTCCCATGCTCACCTGCAGGCTATGACAGAAGAAAATTATCTGCTGCAGAAATGCAGGTTACGTTTGAAGTTTGTGAGAAGGATGATACTCACTGTCACATCTGTCGCAATGTGACACACGAAACTGTGTGTGTGGAGGAGTGAAAATTACTGCACATGATGGGCGCACGGAGCCGGGGCGCCGTGTCATGTAGCAGGCGCCGGATGCGTCCAGATTGGGATCACAGGAGGGATGGTTATGGATGATGAGAGGCGGGCTCCATCCAGATCTACCTGAGACCCGGGGCCCCAGCTCCGGTGCGGCTGGGTGCGGGTGAAATTGCCTCGGTGGGATATGTAGTGGGTGGGAAGTCTGCAATCACAACACTTTGGTGTGGCTGAGGTTCTGTCGTGATTCTGTGGATGAGACGAAAGATGAAATCTTTTTTTGGCTGTGTTTGCATGGAAGGTGCCAAAAATAGATGTGGCTGCAGAAGTCAGAACTCATGCTCTTTTGATGCAGCACCTGTAGGGCGAGTACCGTGCAACGCGCAGCATCTTCAGCGTGTCCAAGTGAAAGTGCCATCAACGACCAATGTTCCTTTGATTCTGCCCCTTGAGAGCTGAAATTCATCCTCACGAGGTTGCACGACAGAAATGTACCACGCAGTCCGATCTAAATTTTCGAAATTTGAGTTGTCCCTTCTCAAGACCTCTGCGGCCCCAGAGCCTCAGTTCTGGATCCACCAGATCACTGGTGCTTGTTCACTCAGACAGTCTGAGCAGATCGATCCCCATCCCCGACTCCCACGTCTGATCCCAGGCACCGCCGTCGTCGCTGTTCTCTGGACGATGATTGGAGCACGGCGCCTGGATTGACCAGGTGATTCACCTTTGCTTCCATCACTGCAGGGAGGGATTCATATTCGTGGCTTCTCCAGCGGATCCAGGACTGAGTCGGTGAAGCGCAGGAAGAGGCGATGGCACACTCCAAATCTTTTTCAACTTGAACAATTGAGGTTTTTGTCTGGGAGTCATTGGCTTCCGGGTCCCAGGGGTCTCCGGGATACGCTGCAGGGGCTGTCCCATCACTGCGGGTGGGAGTCCCACTGGACACGAGAACACGCTTTCTGCAGTTAGTGTGTCCTGAGACGCACAACGGCAACGTGAGACGTTACAGTCCCTGAACGCATTCACTTTGTTGATCTGGGCTTGAAGTCAGTGGGTCTTTATTTGGTGGTCCCTCACTCCAACCCTGAAAATAGCTGCGGAAAGAAAAGTTTGAGGAGAGATTTTTCAGGGGGCCAGGGGCCCCTGGCTCCTCCCTGGATCCGCTGAAGCATCCATCATGCCCGGATGAAGACTCCATCGCTCCAGATACACTCGCCAAATTAACCACTGCGCAGGCGCCATATTGATCTGAAACAAAACAAAACACGTGGAGAATCTCCCAGCTGTCAACCCTGTCGCCGGAAGATGATTTATTGCCTCCAGAACGTGGAGATGAAACTTCTGTGCACGAGTCGATCTGTCAGTCCAACTCTTGATCTTTGACAGAAGAAATTCACTTTGCATGCAGAGGCAGATTCTCGATTTTGAGCCCCAACCCCCCGGGTTGGACAACATCGAATGTGGAAATTTGAAACATTCTCGCACCTGCGGCACTCAAAAGAAAATTGGAGGACAAAATTTTCCGTCTGAGGTCAGGGCGCCCAGGCTCCACGAGACCCTCTGGACAGGACCACCATTTGTCTGACTGGCAGATATTCGGATGACCATCACTCGCACTTCTGTGATCTCGGTCACATGTGGTCAAACTTGCTCCAGTTTTCAGCAAAGATTTCCTTGTTTGCACCTAAACTGTTGAAAGGTGCCCTTCTCTCTGCCGTGTCACGCCAACTGGTGGTTCAAGGTGCTTCGATTCGGCTCATTGATTCGCAAGCAGAACATTACCAACGGTCTGCGCGTCGCAGTACAGTCGAATCCACAACATGAGCTGAGCTGAAGGACGTCGAACTCAATCGTGCTCGACTTCGAAACTTGACTTCCTTGACTTTCACCTCAGTGCCCTTGAAGGGAAAGGAATTGAAAACTTCGTGGCCTCACAGAAGGAAACGCGCGCTCTCTGAATGGCTGAATCGCGGGACGGCGGGTCGTTTGGCGGCGTCGGATTCCGCGAACTACAGAGAGGGCGCCTGGAGCCGCGGGCATCACCAACCGCAGACAGGGTCGTGTGTGTGTGTGTGTGTGTGTGTGTGTGTGTGTGTGTGTGTGTGTGTGTGTGTGTATGTGTATGTGTGTGTTGTGTGTGTGTGTGTGTGTGTGTTGGGGTGGGCGGTATTCTCCCTGTCTGCCAGCGTCCGATCCTTGGGAGTTGAAATTTTACTGTGGGTGGAGGGCGAAAATATTTTCGGGATCAGGGTCGGATGTCAACTCCAACAATTTACCAAGAAAACTTTGTGCACCTGAAACGTAATTTTTTTTGGCGGGGCTATCTTTTCCGAGGGGGGTCTTCAGTGTAGTGAGGTGGTCAGGCAGGCCCTGAATCCGCCGCAATTCGAGTGCATCGCCTTCTCTTTTCCTCGGGTTCCCTTCCTCTGTGCGACTTCCTTTTGAATTGCCGAGATATTTTCAGGAAGGTGAGTTGAGGACATTTTGTGTTTTGCAGCTTTCAAATCGTATTTGCGCGATGAAATTTCTTCAACTCCAGTGAGGCTGCCAGACGTTTTCCTAAAGGCCATTTTCGGATGGGCAGAACAATCACGCTGTCCCACCAGTGCCACCTCAAGTTCTGCTTCCCAGTTTCACTGGGAGTCGACCCTCCTTCAAACACAAAAGCTTCATCCGCTTCATTTTGTGTCATTGCATTGGACTTTTACAGTTGCGCTTCAGAACTCTGCCTTTTTCCCACCACGCCTGAGCGGAGATTTTGACGCCAGGAAACGCGGCTCGGGAGGGGCGGCGGCGCCGGAGAGCGACGCGGGATCGATAGCCCGGGATCGCCGCGCCGTGGGGCCTTGGAGCGCAGCTTCTCTCCCGCCGCTCCCCAGCTCCTCCGTCCCGCGGTGCAGGAGACCGCGCGTGGGGCTGGAGTCGCACTCGTGTGTTACGAGGCGAGCGAAGCGGGCGCACTCGTGTTGAGAGTGTGAAGGATTGTGTGAAAGATTGCATCTCATTCACAGTTCAAAGATACTTCCTGTTGGACATCAAAAGGATCACAGGGAAATATAGACCTGTCTTGCTCGTGTGTTTTGAGCTCGTGTGTTTTGAGGAAAGCCAACTGAACGGGCGTAGTGTGAGGGCAGTGTGAAACAAGGCTGTGCCACACTCACACTGACACTCTCTTGTTGACATCAAAATATCTTTGTGCTGCTTGTGTTTGCAGGTGCAAAAGGATTTTTGAGAAAAACTCACTGTTGGAGGAGGATACTCAAGCTTCTTGCATTTGCGCTTTCTTGGCTTCCTCCTGAATAAAACTTGTACTTTTTTGGGCTGCGGTTGTGCGGCTGCTTCTTGAAGCTGCGGGGGAGTTTGAGCGCTATTCTCATCACAGGCCGATTCCTATCGTCTCCTGGAGCTACGGAGCCTCGTGTGGTGGACCTGACCCGACCAGCGCTGTGCGTGCAGTACAAGAGATATCGAGCTCGTTCTCAACACTGGATAACGTCGCATTGTGACGAGCCAACGACTCTCAATCAATTCTCAATACACAGGAAACGAGTTCAAATGAAATGTACATAAATGTGTAAATACTCGTTGAGTGTATTGAACTCAGAGCTGTTGTGTCAGTGCGCTATTCAGACTTACAACACACGGACTGATCAGGAATAGATACGACGTCTGGATCGATTGATCTCAACTGATTGTCTGACGGACATTTCAACAATTCGGACTCAAGGCCGGACTTTTCAACAGGCTTCAAGTGAAGGATGCTATTCTTCTTTCTGATTGCTTTCGCTGGCTTCGTACACCCATTCCCAGGTACGTAAAGTTTTCGCAAAACACATTTTCGCAAAACACAATCGCTTTGACATAGATCGATGGCGGATTCGGGAGTTTGTTGAGTGTGCGTTGGCATGCAGGGATTGGTGCGACCTAAACAGCTTTCCACTGAAGTCTAAATGTTTGGATTGGACTTTTTGTTGCACGAAAAACACCTCTTGCGTTGGCGACAGAAACAGGTCCAGAGGGATTGATCCAGGGGCGATGGCTTTCGAGGGTCCGGGTTCCCCTGACCCTCAGTTGTCTTACCTCCCTGATTCAGCTCTGTGGGTGCGGCTGACTTTTTACTTTTTGCACGTCCCTTTTTGAAGTTGAACTTTTTGTTGGGATCTCAAGCCTGTCGAGTCCCCTCTGACCATTTCTTTTGGATCCACCCCTCCACACAGAGATAGGGACCAGCATCTGCCTTCAAAGCAGATCCAATTCAGACTGTGCCAGATTCGGGGAAAACTCGGGTTGATCTGTCTGTGGGGAGAGAGACGCGGAGACAGGGATCCGTAACGACCCATCAGGATCAAAGCAGATGGTTTGTTTTAGGAGCCACTTGCAGTGCTTGTTCGCGGAACCGATCCCGTATCAGAAAACACGATTCCGTCAGAGGCAGATTCAGGATTTGGTTGAGGGTGCTGGAGCTTCCTGGGGGAGGCAACTTTAACTTTGAAATTTACGTGTAAATCAGGAGAAAATCTTGCACTTGCAATGCAAACTGATGATGGTGACAGCAGTCATGGTTGGGGTTGTTTGAGACTTGGGACCAGGCGCTGCGCCCTCTGCATCAGCCCCTGGATTTTCCCGCCCACACGCGGGTCTGTACTGCAGGCTCTTCACTGCGATGTGCTCGAGTTGCGACCTCTGAAGGGGCGCGCCTCTCGCCTTTAGCCAGAGCCTGCGCGGCACACCGCGGCTCCACAGCTCCAATCTCTCAGAGTCAGGGCTCCTATCGCGGGAAGCGTCGTGCGCGGCGTCCTTGTACACGTCAAAGAGCTGCAGGCGTCGTCACGCCAGTTGATTTGTACAGAGACCAGGTCTGTCGCATCTTCACGCGGATGGGCCCCTGTTACGCTGCACGCACCGGGGAGGTTTGGTATCAAGAAGCGATTACTCAGAACGTCTGTGCTGAAGTAGATCTGCTGAATTCATCATTCACACCACTTCACCACTTTTGAAATTTCATGAGGTTCGTACAAGCGTGAGATTTCCCTCTTGCAAAAGCATGGTGCCGACCCACCCCTCATTGACTTGTCTTTAGGCGCAGCGCCTGACGCATCTGTTGGGAAAACAAGCCTCAAATCTTCTCGTGTTTCACTTTGACAACGACGCAACACACCACGCGTGCCCGTCCGGTGTGAACTGCACCTCAGCCCCGCGGGGCAGCCCGGGTGAAGTCGGCTGGAAGCTTTGATTACTGGGAGCCGGTAATGGGAGACAGTTTGCTCGCAGCTCCTCTGGGTGGAAGCGGCGCGTGGTTAAATGTCAAGCGGAGTGTTTGTGCGCACACTCGTGGTGCGGAGAAACAGCTCGTTTGCAGCGCACTTATCCGTCCGGGAGAGTGGGGCGGGGACGGAGCCCGGAGTGCAGTGAGACCAGGGGTGGCAGCGGTCCAAGTGTGGCAGGGATGCAGAATTTGGGGCCCAGAATCATGGCAGAGGAATCCTGCAATGCCAGAGATGACAGACCAGGACTTGGTTGCGAGCCCCGACCCCTTGGGTGGGGCAAAGTTTCGGACCCAAACCCTTGGATTCATGGTCTCCACGAATGACTGAAATACAAATTGTCAGCTCAATTTGGCACCTGCAGTTTCTCACGAATGAGTTTTAATCCCTCTTTGTTGGATCCCCGTTGGGGTGGGGCGTTTCTTCCCGTCAATTTCGGACTCCGCCCCTGGAGATGGGAGACATCAGTGTCAACACCCGCTCTTCTCTTCCAGTCTCGTTCTCCGGAAGTTTATTGAGTTTTAGCACTTAACATTCGGAGTTTTGGTCGGGCTTTTGACACAGTTTCGTTGGTGATTGTTGACTCTATGTCTGAAACTGTCGGCTTGACTTGGTTATGACACGGGAGAGCACGGACCAGCACGGTCCTGGGTGCGTCATGGGGTGCGTTCCAAATGCCGGGTGGACACGGTGTGCGTTATGGACGACGCATCGTCCCGGGCGACACACAGAACAAGGACTTGCAGGGGCGCGACGCGTGGAACAGGCAAAATGTCAGTGTGTCACTGCAGTTCCGCCCACGCTGGAGGCGTCAGGGTGCGGACACACTGAATGCTGCGTCGTGCTGCCCCGTCGTGCGGCCCCGTCGTGCTGTGGCATCGCCCCATTGAGTTTGTATGGAGGCTGCTGTTGCATAACCCCAACCGCTCCCAGAGTGGGAGTGGTTGGGGCGACGCAAATGGGGCAGCTCGACGCTGGTTGCCGCGTCGCTGGGAGTGTGTTCCCAGCCTCATGCGTCCCTGCATGACGCCAGAAGGGCAGTGTTGCAAGCAACGACGCGGCGCCCTGAACGCGTTGCATCCCTGTTCCTCGTCAATGGTCGGTGCGTCACAGATTGAGGCCCAATGCCGAATGCCTTGCAGAGAGACACACAACGGCACAAGTCAGTGGGGGTGGGGCACGATGCAGCGAGCACTGACTTTCACAGAGACGCAACGCGTGTCGCCTCCAGTGTGAAACAGGCCTCTTGCCCGGATGACCGCAGAGTAACGGACGCCGCGCGTGCAACATTTCAAAGTGATTGGACTTTTGTCCAAGGACACCGCCCGCCTCGCGCCGCGACCGTCACAATGCGCGGCACGCTGCGACCAAATAGGCGTGCGCGCTACGATAAGCACCGAGTTAGTGATCAAAGGAGTCGCCGCTTAGATGGGGCCAGAGCGTGAATAACAGAAATGGAATGAAAGCGATTGTTGTCTATCGGAGCATGTAGCCATGCAAGCGGTGGATCTGGTGCCCATTGCCTTGGGACCCCAACAATGAGCCCCGGACAGCGCGGCGCTGCGGCGCGGGGCCCGAGGCGAGGATCGCGACGATGATGCAGCTTCAGCGACACAAATTAAATGCGTCGAATTCATCAACATCTCAGAAACACTTCAAGCGCTGTCATCATCAAATGAAATATTTTTCAAAATTATCCTTCATATTCTCTGCATTTGGATACATTTAATTCAGCACGTTTCATATCAGCACGTGTCACGCCACACAACATTCTTTTGGGTTCAGCGAAATTGAAAGTTCCTTGCCATCCAAACACACATTTTAACTGAAAGAAACACTGCTTTTTGTGCAACACGAACATAGTGTTTCACATGTTGACCATGTTTGGAGGGCCTTGTCACCGCTGCGCCGTGTTGAGCGCCGCACTGAACCGTTAAAGCCCCGTCCCCCGCGGACTGTGATTCCTGCTGCACCGCTGGTTCCACAGCAGGTTTCACTGGGCGGGTGTGGGGCGTCGGTTCCAAAAGAAGTCCGCCTCAATGCTTTGCAGATCACCGTGGAGAAAATGTTGTGAACCCACAATGCACACGCATTCCCGCACACACATGCACGCACGCGCACACACACCTGTGCTCGTACACACACACACACACACACACACACACACACACACACACACACACACACACACATGTAAACAACTACAGTGTCTCCCATGTAAAATATTAAAATATTTCAAGGTTGGGTTCTGGATCCCAAGGTTGTGGGCCCACTCACCAAATCCCCCAATCCGCTTGAGGATCTGCGTGAAGCAACAGCACTGGAGGCCCTGAGTCACTGAGTGCGGGAGACCGAGGGACGGGGCCCCGGGCGGGAATCACTGCCGTGTTTCCCTCTCCATGAGCCGGAAGGAGCCGACCGAGTCAGGCGACCGGGAGCGAGGGCGGATCCAGCGGGGTGGGCGCCCCCTGACCCCCCCCCCCCCGCGATTTTTCTTTTCCTAAAATTTGGCAGCTGGTGATTTTTCTGGCTGTCATACATTGAAAGGAGCAGTAGGCGGCCTTGAAACTTTGGGGATCAGGTCCCTTGATCAGTCGTTGGACCCGCCCCTGAATCGTGTCTGTCATGTAGCGACAAGTTCTCAAGTGAAGAGTTAATCGTTTGATGGGGAGTTCGTTGCGGGCAACATGTTTCCCTAATTGATGGGACCGAGCCTGACACTGCAGCAAAACCCCCTCATTGTGACCTGCAGTTGTCGTGTGATTGCACGGCCCATGCGCCGGACTCTTCACAGCGCCTTTGTGATTGATAATGTGAATTCAGTGGCTGTAATTGCGCCCAGTCAATCAGGCCCTGGCAGCAGAAGAGTCGGATTGGAGTCGCCTGTGATTAAGCGACATTAGGGGTCGGGCCCTGTCATTGCGAGCGCCTCTCCACTCATTGACTCGCAGCGCGCATCCGTCCAGGGGTCGATCCAGGGGGTCAGGGGGACAACTTCAGAGGGGTGGCGAGTTCAGTTGTGACAAATTCAACATGTGGAGTGAGAGAGAGAGAGAGAGACAGAGATACAGAGAGAGAGAGAGAGAGAGAGAGAGAGAGAGAGAGAGAGAGAGAGAGAGAGAGAGATTTGGCGGTGGTGTCCTGCGCAATCGTTTTCGTCTCATTTCCGCACGCACAGAAAAGTCATTTCCGTGTCGCGTGCAATGCACTTTGCGCTCATTGCGACACATTCATTTTGCAGTTCTTCTCACGCATTTCGGATGCATGCTACACGGTATCCGGGACTGGAATGCGAAGTCTTGATGGGGTTGAGAAGCCCAAAGGGACCGAGGCTCGATTAATGGACGGCTATTTCCGGGACGTGGAGCGACTGAGAGTCTAATCAGTTGTGCGGCCGAGTCTAATACCCGTTGCATTTCAAGTCCCTGTCCTCTGAAAGCCAGACCACTGCTCCACGACTCCTGTCGTTGCGCGGCCCAACCAACTCCCAAGGCAAATTCTGGGTCCAGTGACTTGAGCGCAAAGCACCTGTAATGCGTGCGACAGAGTCATCGTGGGCCCCAGGTTAATGCTCTTTCGCGTTCAATGTGAGGCGCATCCAAGATCTGATGAAGGGCGGGAGTCAAGCCCCCTTGAGGGTCCGACTTCAAATTTGAAAAACAACGTGGTGCAAACAAGGACAAGGAGGCAAACTATTTTCACCGGAACAACCCCGGCCCCCAAGATCCGCCTCTGGTTCAGAGGATGGATTGTGTGGCGTCCGCATTGTCTTTGCGCGGCGCTGTGTGGAGCGACACGGACCGAGGCTCCTTTGTATTTCTCCTCAGCCGCCTAGCCGCGGCTCGGGCCGAGATTGTTGCTCCCAGGGCAGCAATAGACGCCTATTTCCGGACACACTGTTTTCCTGCACAACACCACTCGCCGGACTCATCAGCGCTTGCAGTGCGCGGTCCTTACGGGTTATCTGGGCTGCGAAGAGGTACATACAAGGAGTGTAGTGGATTCACAATCAGAGGGGCGACCGCGGCCTTGTCTGGTGGCAGACCCTCCACAACTCGTGTGTGTGTGTGTGTGTGTGTGTGTGTGTGTGTGTGTGTGTGTGTGTGCGTGTGTGTTGGAGGGTCTTTGCCCTGGATCCGCTGGTGAGATGAGAGGGTCGCCTCGTGACGTAAAGCCAGCCTTACCGTCCTTGGAAGCAACCTCGTCTGTCCAGACAACGACGTGTGAAACAAAGGACTGGATTCTTCAATGGGTGAAGGTGATGAAAAAGGGAATTGCAAGGGTAGATTCAACAACATGTCCTCGCCCCTGAAGAGAACACTTTGCATGCAAAAGACAAACAAGACGTGATAATTTGTGTCTGCGGCGCAGACTGTTGTGTGTGTGTGTGTGTGTGTGTGTGTGTGTGTGTGTGTGTGAGTGTGTGTGTGTGTGTGAAAATGTATGTACACTTGTTTGAGACCAGATCTTTATCTAAATCACCAGTGCATGATGACTCAACGGACCTGACTTTCTCTTCTTAAGCCTGTCGCTCTTCTGTGCACGTGGGCCACATCCAGAGGGAAGTGAATCGGAGAATGGACTTAATCCTGCATTTGTTCAGAGATAATCCGCAAATGTTGAGAACAAAATTGCTCCCAAATCCCCCTCGATGTGCTTCAGGCTCCTCCTGTCCAACCCCTGGAGGATCCAGGGTTGAGGCTGGGGTGACCCCAGAAGCAGGGGCGCATTTCAAACCAAAATTATAAATATTCCCGTGAAAGATACATGCCTCAAAACACAAGAATATCTTTCATCAGTGTAAGTGTTGCTGAGCCCTTGTCCATTGAATCTCACTGACTTCTGCACACAGAAGTCTATGGGGTATCTGAATTTGGAGAGGGGGGATCAGAGTCCCCCTTCCCCTGGATCCGCGGGAGGGGCGCGGTCAGCGGGTTCATTAGGCTAATGAGGGGGACGGAGCCGTGACAAGGAGCAGAATCGCCGCGGCCCCTGAGCCTTTGAGGCCGGTCCAAGAGACTCGCGTCCTGTCGCGTTGGCAGTTGCCCCGAACAAATCAAAGGCGTTCGGTTCGACCAAGTCTCTGAAATTTGTGGCAAACCTGGATCGATTTTGTGATGATTTTCATAGTATTTTTGGTAAAGCGTGTTCAGACAAGAGAATGTATGTTCCACATGACTGATGAGCACGTGGCCCTGAAAATCAAATGAGCCAGGGAGACAAGGAGGAGATGTGAGCAGACCTCAGATTCATCAAGCTTCAGACGCGCATCGGATTCGCTTGGAGGAAGCTGGAAACTAAGGCAGGATTCACACTGCAGCCCAGGCGTCACGTGGTACATTCTCGTCGCGAGGTTTAGCAAGCCTGAAATGTGGCGCGCAGCGACGTCGGCGTCGACTTAAGAAAGCCAGCCTCGTGACGCAGGCCCAGTTCCTTGGCCAGGGACGTGACCCACGACGGACTGAATGTGAATTCCACCTGTTGTGGCACAGAGGTACAGCGCTCACAGTGTGAACCCATTCTGAGACTGAGACAGAGGTACAGCGCTCACAGTGTGAACCCATTCTGAGACTGAGACAGAGGTACAGCGCTCACAGTG